>Ga0209542_10003521_pt1 | contig 33426 bp, 41 predicted proteins | sample RifCSPhighO2_01_FD_184028 | JGI IMG/M metagenome (GOLD analysis project Ga0209542, IMG submission 184028) | Soil microbial communities from Rifle, Colorado - Rifle CSP2_plank highO2_0.1 (SPAdes) (version 2) | ecosystem: Environmental > Terrestrial > Deep subsurface > Rock core/Sediment ... | reverse complement strand
AAATTTAGCGAAGCGGCAGATAACCGCTGTTCGGCGAAGTTGCGAAGCGAAGCGAGCAAGTTCGGCGGACAGTGGGCACCGCGGCGCGTTCAGGAAAATTGCGAGCGAGCGAGCAATTTTGCTGAACGTATCGGCACATGCGAAGTTGCGCCGTGGGTTATTGATTATTTTGTTAATATCGCATTATTAGATTATATCACTAAACTTGCCATTTCGTCAGCGCAATTTGGGTTGAGGAAATTTTGCACTCCTTGAAATATAATTGCGCAAAATTTCTGAACCGCATGTGCCGTGTTGTGCGATGTTTTAAAAAACAAACATTCCTTATAAAAAAGAGCCTTTTTGAAATTTTTTGGCTGGGCTTGACAGGCCGTCTGTTTTCTGCTATACTACTTTAAACGCTAATTTTGGCGTTGAATTGTTCCAAAAAACCACGAAGGAGGAAGTGCGATGGAAGAGCTGACGATCGGAACTAAAGTGGTGTTGAATGTTGGTGGCAAAGAAAGTATCGCAAGAGTCACCGACAAAAACGGTACTATGATGGAGCTGACAACAGAGAGTGGCGAAACTCTGTTCATGGAGCTTCAGAAAGCAGAGGATGGTTGGGAATTGGTCCCCAACACCCGCATGGTGAAGATGACTACTCTGTAGTACTTCACCTACATCACATCTCGCCGATAGCTCGTTCAAGGATAAAAACCTTGCGGGCTTTTTTCTTTTCCAAAAAAAATTTCAAAAAGGCTCTATAAAAAAATAAAAAGTTTGTTTTTTAAAATTTCGCACAACGCGCCGCGGTTATCTGAAGTTTTAAAAATTCAAAAACTTGTTTTTGGATTTTTAAAATTTAGCGAAGCGGCAGATAACCGCTGTTCGGCGAAGTTGCGAAGCGAAGCGAGCAAGTTCGGCGGACAGTGGGCACCGCGGCGCGTTCAGGAAAATTGCGAGCGAGCGAGCAATTTTGCTGAACTCTTTATATGCGAATTAGTTGATTATTGGTTTATTATAAGCTATAATTTTGGTATAAACTTTAAATCACAAACGCTTATGAATGAAAGTTATTATCCGAGTCAAGATCCAATCCTGAAATTAAAGCAGGAAATGAAGTTGCGAAAATTTAGCCAAAAAACCATAAAATCTTATCTATATTATATCACTGCTCTGTTGAAATACGCAAACAAAAACCCCAAGACCGTCAACACTGAAGATATACGCGGATATTTGGAGTATTTGGCGGATAAAAACTCTTCATCTTCAACGCTAAACGGCGCCTATAGCGCCTTCAAGCTTTATTTTGAAAAAATCCTCTGCCGCCGGTTTTTTGCCAACATTCCCCGCGCCAAATCCGCGAAAAAACTGCCGGAAACACTTACCAAAGAAGAGGTGAAAAAAATCATGGGAACAATCCAAAATGTAAAACATAAATTATTACTCGGATTGATGTATTCTTCGGGATTGCGCGTTTCTGAAGTTGTAAATTGTAAGGTAAAGGATTTAAATTTTGAAGATAAAATGCTTTGCGTCCGCCAAGCAAAAGGCGCTAAAGACAGAATGACAATTCTTTCAGAAAAAATTGCGGTTGTTTTGCGAAAATATCTAAAAAACAAAGACGCTGATGATTATATTTTTGAAAGCGACAGAGGCGGTAAATTAACCGAAAGAACTGTTCAAAAAGTTTTTTCCGACGCTCTTAAAAAATCCGGCATCAGAAGACCGGCTGCATGCCATAGTTTGCGGCATAGTTTTGCCACTCATCTTTTAGAAGCCGGCACCAGTATTAGATATATCCAGGAACTTTTGGGGCATAAACGATTGGAAACCACTCAAATATACACCAAAGTCGCCAACAACAATTTACAAAACATAAAAAGTCCGCTAGACTAAAAACTCGCGAATATTGAGCTAATGAAAAGCGAATAGGAGCAAATTTGCACGTATTAGCCAATAATTCGCTCTAAATTAGCAAGTAATTATTATGAATAAACAACTTATTGACATTAAAAAAGAATACGAAGACATCCAAAAGCAACTCGGCTCCCCCGGGGTGGTTTTTGACGCCAAAAAAATGGCTGAACTAGGTAAAAGGCAGGCGGAACTTTTTGATATCATTAAAGTCATGAGCGATCTGGAAAAAGTGGAAAAAGAAATGAAAGATAACGCCCAGATTATCAACACCGAAAAAGACGCGGAACTGAAACAGATGGCCATGGACGAAAATATAAAACTTTCGGAAAAAAAATCGCGACTGGAAAAGGAATTGGAAAAATCATTAATTCCCAAAGACCCGAACGACGGCAAAAACATCATTGTGGAAATCCGCGCCGGCGCGGGCGGAGACGAGTCGGCGCTTTTCGCCGCCGAACTTTTTCGGATGTATTCCCGCTACGCTGAAAGGAACGACTGGAAGGTATCCATTATGAATTCCAACCGCATCGGCATCGGGGGATTTAAGGAAATTATTTTTGAAATCACCGGGGCTAATGTATTCGGAAAAATGAAATATGAGTCCGGCGTTCATCGGGTCCAAAGGGTGCCCGAAACGGAAAAAGTGGGAAGAGTCCACACTTCAACCGTCACTGTTGCCGTTCTTCCTGAAGCGGAAGAAATTGAGTTCAAAATCGACCCGAAAGACATCCGCATTGATACCTTCTGTTCATCCGGACCAGGCGGCCAGTCAGTCAACACCACTAAAAGCGCCGTGCGCATTACTTACCTCCCGACGGGTATGATTGTTTCCTGCCAGGATGAAAAATCGCAGATAAAAAACAGGGAAAAAGCGATGAAGGTCTTGCGCTCGCGCCTTCTGCAAATGGAAGAGGAAAAAAAAGCCAAGGAACTGGGGGACGCCAGAAAATCCCAAATTGGCACCGGCGACCGGAGCGAAAAAATCCGGACTTATAATTTCCCGCAGGACCGCATCACTGACCATAGGATAAAAAAATCATGGAGTAATATAAAAAATATTCTAGAAGGAAATGTTGATGAGATTATAAAATCTTTGCAGGAAGAAGACAGAAAACTCAAACTCAAAACATAAAGCGCAAAGCGCAAAATTACAGCTTAAAACTAAAAAGTAGTTAATAAAAGTTTTGAATTTTACGTTGTGGTTTTGCGCTTTTAGTTTTGCGCTTTAAATTATTATGCGTATCAGAGACCTTTTCATAAAATATTCCTCCAAAATAGATCTTTTAGATTTTGAATTAATAGTTGCTCACACAATTAATAAGTCCCGCGAGTTTGTTTTAGCTTATCCAGAATATAAAATATCGAAATTTAAAATTGAAAATTTAAAATTGAAAATTTCCCGCAGAATGCGGGGCGAGCCCTTAGCGTATATTTTGGGCCACAAGGAATTTTATGGGCTGGATTTTAAGGTTAATGAAAATACGCTCATTCCCCGCCCGGAAACGGAAATTCTTGCAGAGCTGGCTCTGCAAGAACTAGCAACTAACAACTTACAACCCATAACTATTATCGATATTGGAACAGGTTCCGGAAATATAATAATATCCTTAGCGAAAAATTCAAAAAGTTGTCGGTTGTCGGTTGTCGGTTGTAAGTTGTTCGGGGTTGATATTTCAGATGAAGCGCTAAAAATCGCAAAATATAATGCCAAGAAACATAAGGTTGTCAAAAAAATAAAATTCCTCAAAGGCAACTTTCTTAATCCAATTATTAAAAATACTAAATACCAGATACCAGATGCTAAATATGTAATTCTGGCAAATCTTCCCTATCTCTCCGAAAAAATATACGGCTCTGCCTCTCGCGAAGTCAAGCGCGAACCTAAATCCGCTCTATTGAGCGCCGAAGAAGGATTGTCTCATTATAAAAAATTATTCGCACAAATAAAAAAGTTGTCGGTTGTAGGTTGCAAGTTGTTAGTTTTAATAGAGATCAGCCCTGAACAAAAAAATAGAATTACAAAGTTGATTAAAACATTATTTTCAGGCGCAAAAATCCGTTTTTTTAAGGATTTAGCCGGAAAATGGCGGATTTGCAAGATAACGCTCTGAAAAGCCAAAATCCCTCCGCATGCGAGGGATTTTGGTTATGTTATTTTAACTCATTGAGTTAAAATCAAAGTATTCAAAGAAAACTATATTCTCTTTTTTCCTTTCTTGGTTTTCTTTTTCTTTGCCATTGTAATCACCATCCTTTCTATTTTTTCCGCTAACGCGGAGTTGTTGTTTTTGTTTTCCAAGTTCTCGCGAAATTTTTCGCGACTTATTTCGACCTTTTAAAAAATTTTCCCCGAGAAATTCTTCTGACTTAATTATACACCTTATATTTTTTTTTGCAATACAGAAAAGTTATCCACAGGGTAATAAAAATTAAAATGCAAAATGACAGATTAAAATCTAAAATTTAAAAAATTACTTACATTAATTTTGTAAAAAATTTTATTCCCAATTATATCGGCCAGAGATTTATTTTAATTTTTTTACATTTTTATTTTTACCTCATAATTTTGATTTTGCAGGGCGTTAAATTACGCCAAAAAAAGACCGTTTTGTCTAGTTGACGCGGAAAGTTATGCCAGTTAAAATTATAAGACAATGTATTCTCTCAGGTCGAAATGAGATCCGGTACCATTCGGTCAGCGGCTATAGGAGGACCAGCCAGCGAATCGGTATGTGAAGAATTAGCCCGCCTGCCAGCGCCTTGAGCGCGGCGATTGGCGGGCAGGCTTCAACGCAAGCTGTACTTTAATAATTAAACCCCTGTTATTTCAGGGAAACTAGAAGGGACGGTGAATTTAAATATGGAAGAAGAAAAAAACGAGGAAGGTTCCACCGGAGGAATTAAGGAATGGTTTCAGGACAATCTGAGAATAATTATCAGTATCGTTATAGTTATAGTTATAGCGGGAGGAATTTATTCTTACTCCAAGAGAACCCAAGCGCCAGTTTCAGATGAAGGAATTAAGGAAGAGCAAGCCGCAGGAGAAGAAGCTACGGCTGAAGAATCCGGAACAATAACCCAAGAAGAAACTGGAGGGCAAGCCCAGAAAACAGAAGAAAAAACAGTTGCTCCAACAGAACAAGCCGCTTCAACCGCCAGCAGCAAAGAAACGGAAGGATCATTCATTGTAATTGCGGGAAAAGGGAATGGCGTTACCCACTTGGCAAGAATGTCTTTGGCGAATTACCTGGAAAAGAATCCTGATTCCCAGCTGACTGCCGAACACAAGATTTACATAGAGGACTACCTAAGAAAAAAGGTTGGATTTAAAGGAAGGGTCTTCACGGGAACTTCAGTGGAATTTTCTAAAAACTTAATTCAGGAGGCGATAGGAAAATCGAAGCAATTGAACGACAAACAACTGCAAAATCTTCATAAATACGCTGTCATGGTACCGTCGCTATCGTGAAATAAGCGGAATTTAAACAAAAATAAAGTAAAATAAAAAATTCCACTGTTCTTTGTGAAAGTTCAAATTAACTGTCTAAACCAACTTCAAAATAACAACCCCGCCTCCGAAAGAGGCGGGGTTGTGTTTTTAAAAAATACTATTTTGAAAATAATACGCTGTCCCCTATTTTAAAATTTAACTTTTCCGCCAGCCCGCCGTTAATTTCCAGGACCTTATCCGCGCTTGCGTCGGGAGAAATAATGCCCTGGTATTCAGGCGTAATGTTTTTCGCGATGTGGGAAATTTTCCCGTCTGATATCCAAATAATATCAAGCGTAAATTTCATATTTTTCATCCAGAACGAATATTTTCCCGATTGGCCGAAAACAAAAAGCATTCCGCATGACCCGCATATTTCTTTCCTGCCGCCCAGTCCCCTGGTTTTTTCCTTCTCTGTGCCTGCTAATTCAACCGTGAATTTTTTTTCTTTTATCCGAACATAGTTTTCCCTGCGGTCGCGATTTTTTTCCCCCGAGGAGAAAATGAACAAAACAAGTAAAATAAGGAATGGCAATAGATAAATTGCTTTTTTCATCTGGTTTGTTTTGTTTTTTTCCTTAACCAAATAAAAGTTATTCCCATAATCAGCAATATCAAAAAAATCGTAATGATTTTTCCAATGGCTCTGGTATTGAGGGCGACAAATGCGATAAGAATAGTCACGGCGCAAAAAAATAAGGAAATTTTTTTCTGCGACCATCCCATTTCCATAAGCTTATAGTGAAGATGTCTTTTGTCAGGATTATAAATTGATTTCTTCGCGCTTATTCTTTCTCCGATCACCCACAAGGTATCGATCACGGGAACTGACATAATAAGCAAAGTGGTCGCTATTTTAGTGCCCGCGTAAATAGCCATAACAGAAAGCATAAAACCCATAAATATTGCTCCGCTAGTTCCCGCCAAGACCCTCGCTGGATGGAAATTGAAAATCAAAAATCCCAATATTGATCCTGCCAAAGCCATGGAAATAATCCCCACCGGCGGCTGATTGACATCCGGCCTCAAACTTAGCAGAAAAATCGTGAAAACCCCGATAATGGAAATGCCGCCGCTCAAGCCATCAATTCCGTCAATCCAATTCATTGAATTCATCACCAGAAGCATCCATAGAATAACAAAAAATAAACTGGGAAGAAGATATTTTCCCATGTTCAGGAAGATAAATCCCCCGAACGGACTGGTGATATATTCAATTCTCGTTCCGGTAATAAATATGAGCACAATCGCGGAAATCTGGAAAAATAGCTGATTTCTCCAGTCCAACTCCCAAAAGTCATCAATCAGTCCGGAAAACAAAAGAACTGCGGCGCCTAATATCACGCCCCAGAGCGATTGGGTAATTATCAGGTTTTTATCCAGAAAAATCGCCGCCAGAAAAGACAGAATTATCGCCAGACCTCCAATCCTCGAAATGCCGTTAGAATGAATGTGCCTGTTTTCTTTCCTTCTTTTTTCCTTTATCTTTCCTGAAAGCCACATGATCAATGAACAAATAGCCACCGACGCGGCAAAAGAAATAAGAAAGGGCAGGATATATAAAGAATGCATGGATTTTAATTATACGGGCACGGTCTGATAAATGTCAACCCCGCCCCAGTTTTTAGAAAAAACAATAATTTGAGTAGAATTTCAGCCGAAGCCCGCTTCGACTAGAATTGAGGCGAGGCGTGTCCGTGAAATAATTTGTTTTAGATATCTGAACCCTACTTTGAAACTGGGGCGGGGTCAACCCTGTTCCCATTATTTCTTTATTTTTTCCGTCACCCAGAATTCCCCGAAATATTTTTTAAAAAGCAGGCGGGTTTGGGAATCAATTGCCGGCATCGCGCCAAGAACCGGCGCAATGAATGGGACTAGAAACCATTGTAAAAACATATAGATATACCTTTTGCGCGTATATTTTTCCGGCCTCTTGGGAAGCATAGTGAAGCTCAAAAACATGGAAATTACCAGCCCAAACATCGCGGCGGACATTAAATATCTGGTGATAAAAGGAAGATTATGGGCCAGCACGCTTTCATTGAATTCATTCCCGCCGAAAAAAAGAGGAAGCCATCCCAGGAAAGCTAAAATAAAAGGAGCGGTTGCCCAGGAATGATGGCCTTCCAGCAGTTCAAGGCCGATTTTTATTTTTTTCGCGAATTTTATTCCTTTATCTTTCCAAATAGCCCTCATTATCAAGGGAAAATTTTCAATGCCGTAAGCCCATCTCCTCTTCTGTTTGTATTGGTTGCGAATCGTCTTAAAATACGACTCAGCCAGCACCGCGTCGAGAGATATCGGCAAATATATCGGTGCCACCTGATAATCGCCGTGAAAATAACTGAAACACTTCCAATAAATTATTGAATCCTCGCTGATAACATTAACCGGCCAGTACCCAACCTTGACTATGGTGTCAAAGGGCTCGCTGTGGGAAGAAAAGGTGACCATTTCCTTCCGGGTGCTTTGATACATATGCCAGAAAGAGGAACTGGTAACAATGACGCGGACAAAAGCGTTGGTATCCCATAAATTGTTGTGATATATCGGAATCGGCTGATAAGAGCGCTGCCGGCGCTTTGGTTCAGTGATATACGCGTAAGTAAGAGCGGAAAAATACTGGGGATGGCAAACACTGTCACAGTCAAAATTAGAAAGTATGGCATTTTTATGGTCTATTCCTTTTCCATCCAGGTATTTTTTTATTTCTTTGGCGGCAAAAGTAGCATTTGACGCTTTGCATTTCATTTCTCCCTTCTCCACAGTATGAGTTGTGGAAATGAAGTCCGCGAAAACACCGCTGAATTTATTTTTAAGATAATTAACTTTATTCAGCCGCTGCTCCTCTGGTTCCCTTTCCTCCGTCGCCAAAAGAATGATAATCTGTTTTTTGGGGAAACTGCCGTCGGCTACCGCTTGAATTGCCGGCTCTATGATTTGCGCTGATTCATTAGCCGTGGGGAGAAGGACAATATGGATTATTTTTCTCCAGTCCAAAATATTTATTTTTTTCCTTTTAATCGCGTCTATCTCTTCCAAAAAAGATTTTTGGACTTTAATTTCTCTCTTAATTTTTCTTTTCTCGCCTAATTTCTTTTTTCCTTCCAGATTAATTTCCAGTTCATTGATTCTTCTTTTTATTATCTTTTGGCAATTTTCCGGGTCAGAAATATTTCGGCATCTTTCCCACCAGTCAATCTGTTTTCCTTCCTGAAGTTTTCTGAAGGCCACCAGCGAAAAAAAGGATATGTAGACGGTCCGATATATCCAATAAATATCAAAAGCTATTATGAAGACCGCCACCCACACGGGCAGAAAAAATGAAAACGCGAACATGCCGATTAAAGTGAGCCAGGTCAGAGTTCCGGGTATGATTTCCAGTATCCTTTGGCTTCTCTTTCCGGCCGGATCTTTAGTTTTTGGATCGGGAAAACTAAACATAGATATCAGTAGTTTATCAGCACAATCGCGGCGCTGGCGATAATAAGGCCGATTTGAATTATCAGGGACGCGAGGAGAAGAATATAGGAAGCTATTCTTTCCTTTTTCCTAAAAAATCTGCAGGCCAGCAAGAAATTAACGGCGAAGAAAACCAGGCCCATAGCCGGAATGACATATGCCTGCCACCAGTCGCCGATAAGATCCACTCCAAAATATACGTTATAATGGAGAATTATCGGAAAATCGACCGGTCTTATAAAAATTGCCAGGAATACCCAGTTAATAAGGTTCAGGAAGAAAATTCCGATCAGCAGCCACCGGACAATATGGTTTTTCATGAACTCCGAGGCAAAAAAAGGCCTGAACATCTTTTTCAGGCGCGGTTTTCCGGGTATTTCCTTTTCATTTTTCACTTCCATATTTTTTACCCCGTTAGAAATAATACCCTGCAGTTCTGCCGCGATTGGGTTGCAGTTAAGAATAATTCCCGCAGATCTAATGTCCCCGCAGTAATTTCTAACGGGGTTTACTGGTCAATATTTGGCTTATCGATTAGCAGGGTTTCAACTGTTGATTCCCCCTCGGTAATTTTTGCCACATCTTTATCAATTTTGCCGAATTCCCGGTAGGCATTATTGTAGGAATTAACTGTAGTGGACAAATGCCCGCCCAGCTTTTTCAGGTAGTCATCGTATGATTTCAGGTGCTTCCCCAGCTGCACTATCCTTTTGATTATTTCCTTGGTTGATTCCTGAATCTGATAGTCCCTCATTCCCTGAAACAGCGACTGGAGCAGCACATAAAATGTTGTGGGAGAAACAATATGGACTTTTTTTTCATGAGCCGCGTATTCAATCAGGTCTCTCGTATTTATCTTGACCGCTCCGACGCTTCCGTCAAGCAAATCGGCGTAGACCCCTTCGGCGGGAATAAACATCACGGCATAGTCGGTTGTTCCTTTGCCCGGCTGAATATATTTTGAGGTCTCATCGATGCGATTCTTGAGATCCTGCTTGAAAATTTTCTCCAGTTGCCCGCGCTTCTCCGCGTCTTTTTCCTCAACAATGCGGTTATAGTTATCCAAGGAAAATTTTGAATCAATGGGAATTATCTTGTCGCCAAAGAACAAGGCCGCGTCAACAATCAGTTCCCTGCCGGTTGTTTCATCCCGGCCTAAATTATATTGCATCTGATATTGCTTGGGAGTAAAGACCCTTTTCAGAAGGGCTTCCAGATAATATTCCCCTAAAATTCCCCTCTGTTTCGGATTTTTCAGAATGTCCTGCAAATCCTGAAGCTGGGCGGAGAAATTGACAACCTGCTTGTTGGTATCGTCCAGTTTAGTCAGTTTTTCCGTGACATCCCTGACTAGTTCCAGGGATTTTCCGAATTGATCCCGGGTGGCCTGATGGGCCAGGGTAAGCTTATTATCCATGGTTTTCCTTAATTCCTCGTTTTCTCTTCTCAGCATTTCAAGCCGATCCAGAACCACTTCGGTCTTCTCGTTTTTTTCCCTGTTTTCTATTTTTTTCCTTAAATCAAAAATGAGCCAGGCCAATATAAGGACCGCGACAATAAAAATCACAAAAATAAAATAAGGCATGGCATTAAAAGTATTTTAATTAGCAGGCATTCTAACTCTTTTTAAGATCGTTAATTAGATTTTTCAGCCCTGGTATTTTATTTATCAGTTCATCATGAGGGCCCCGCAAGAATTCCATAAGAAACCGGTCCATCATATTAAGGCGGTATTTGAATTCTTCCGAATTCATAAGGACAAAGTTAATCTCCTTTCCGATTTCAGCTTCAAGATTGCCCATCAAATTTTTCAGCCGCCTTCGGTTAAGATTATTCACTACCAAAACCATGTCCGCCCGGCTTTTCGGATAATTCAGGAATGCTCCGCTGATAACGGCCAGCTTTACATCCCCCGTGTCTTTTATTCTTCCCAAGCTCCTGCATTGGGGATATACGTTCGATTTCACGAATAAATTGCGCAGTTCGGGATAAAAAGGAAATCCCGAGTTCAGAACATAAAATACCTTCCTATTTTTGAAACGTTTCAGGATAAATTTTATTTTCAGAAAATTATTCAGTTCCCTTCTCGCGTCGGACATTTTTACGATATTCTTCCTGGCTATTTCCGACAGCGGGTATTGCTGATCGGGATTAAGAAGAAAAAACCTCAAAAGGCGAACCTTATTTTTCGAACCGAATAATGTTTCTAGTATCTGCCCCATACTGGTTTTTAAGCTTAATTATGAGCTATTATTCCTAAAAAGTAGTATAATATCAATCCTCAAAAAAGTAAACCCCTGAATTAATTTAACAAGAAATAAAATAATATGCCTGCTTTTTTGATGGATTTTCGTTTCCAACCGTGCTATAATCAAACCAGAATGCCTAAGAGAAACAATAAAGAATTAACCCAAGACTTAAACAAATCGGTTTTTGCTATTCAGGTGGCTGGCGACAGCTATTTTAAGCCATATATTGAATTATTTGAATTTTCCGGAGAAAACGTAATTCAGGACCAATTGGGAAAAATCCTGGGATTTTTTGAAATTGTCGAATACAGCGACTATTCCGCTTACATAGTAAATTTCCTGACCTCGGTTCTGAAAAAAGAATATTTTGCCAATCCCAAAAGGCCGGCGGTAGAAAGTTTCGAGTCGTCTCTTAATAAAGTGAATATCGCGCTTTCCGAGCTGGCCAAACAGGAAAATATAAATTGGATCGGCAAGTTAAATTCCGCCGTATGCGTCCTGGAAAGAAACAACATCCATTTAAGCACCACCGGAAACGCGAAGGTCTTGCTTTTCAGGAATGGCATGCTAAACGACATAAGTGAAGAGTTGTCGCCGGAAGAATCTGAACCGCATCCGCTGAAGACCTTCATAAACGTCTCAGGCGGACGAGTGGAGGATAATGACAAATTTATTATTACCACTAATGAACTGTTTCAGATTTTTTCCCTTAATGAAATTAAAAAAGGGGCATTGAGATTTTCCAGCGATAAATTCGTCCAATTCATCAAAACCGCCATGGTAAACGAGCTTGATATCGCCGCCACAATTATCGTGGACGTAACAAAACCGGAAGAGGTCCGGATTGAAGAAAATAAAAAACCTCAAAAAAAGGAAAAATTAAACGCTTTCAGCCAGCTAACTTTCAAAAAGAAGAAGCGGGAAGATAAAACTGCCGGGGAAATCGCCAAGGACTCCGGAAAAACGGAATATGTTGATTCAAAGACGGGCCACATTTATATGCAGGGAGAAAATGAATATTCTGAAAGCGGTAGCGCCTGGAAGAATGAATTAAACGAGGCCAGGGAAAAAATTTCTGATTTCGCTTTTTGGATTAAAAAGGACTTCGCGAAAAAAATAACATCGGATGCCAAAAAGATATCAAAAACATTATGGATTGTTCTGGTTAACTTTTACTATTTAATTATCCAGAGGATAAAATCCCGCGGAAATAAAATTCAAGAAGAATCAATTGAAAAAGAAAAGTCCGTTATTTTTGAAACTGATTTAAAAGAAGAAAACAGTACTAAGGAATTGCCAATTTCCCCAAAAAATTATTTCGCGGCAGTATCTTTGGAGGGACTAAAAAGTTTTTTCCGCGACATTATTCCAAGTTTTGCCAAAATAAAAACAAAATTTGATAACCTGAATTATCAGCAGAGAATTTACGCTATTTTGGCGGTTTTCGCGATAATCGTGGTTCCCCTTGTCTGGATAAAAGTCAGTGGTAAAAAAGAAAAGCCCGCCATAGTCCAGGAAAAACCGGTGATTTCCGACCCGAAACAAATATACGGGAATGAAAAAAATATTATATTCGACAAGCCGATAACTGCCGTTTTCGCCGCAACCGCGGAGGCAATTCCTGTCATTTCGGACGGGCAAATTATTCTAGTCGAAAGCCAGAAAACAAAAAAGATAAAGGATTCCGGGGAATCAAGTGAATTTCCCCTTCCTGAAAATTCCGGAAAATTGAAAGGCGCTTCCTTAATGAAAGACCTGAATATTGTCCTGATTTACGCCGAGTCGGGAAAAATTCTGTCATTTAATATTACAACCGAAAAATTCCAGGATAATAAAATTGATAGTCAGGAGGGAATGAAAATAAGCCGGATGGGAACTTACCTGACTTATCTGTACCTGCTTGATTCCCAAAACAACAAGATTTACCGCTATCCACGCGCGGAGGGCGGTTTTGGAAATAAAGTTGACTGGCTCAAGGAAGACATCGATCTTAAAAATGTTTCCGGAATGGCTATTGATGAAAACATATACTTGGCCGACGGCGGCAAGATAATCAAATTGTTCCGGGGTAAAAAACAAGAATTCAATCCGGAACAATCCGCCACACCGATAAGATTCAACAAAATTTTCACCAATACCGATACGGATAATATTTATATCCTTGATAATCCCAACGGACGCGTTATAAAATTCGGAAAAAACGGAGAAATAATTTCCCAATATTACAACGACAAGCTGAAAAGCGCTTTGGAATTCGCCGTTGACGAAAAGAATAACAAAGCGTACTTCACTACTTCCAGCGAGCTGGACGCGATTGAACTATAGTTAATCCCGCCTGTTTGCGAGGCGGGATGATTATAAAAAAAGACGGTGATAAATACTTCCAAATTTATTTCTTCCCCACACTTATAGTTACGGTCGTTTTATCATCGGTTTTACCAACTATTATTGAAACAGTCCGGCTATCTTTTTCCGCCATAACGCTGGCGGAGTCGCCAAAATTCATCGTTCCGGTAATTTTCCACCCGTCGGATTTAAGCTTTTCCTGATAGGTTGATGAAATCTCTGAAACGGTTTTATTTGTTTCAATAGAAATTGTCTGGCCTCCGCTGGCCTGGTCGGAAATGGCTACTTTTATAGTTCCGTCGATAACATATATATCCTTTGGAAAATCGGGCGGCATTTTCACGTTTTCCCCTGTTTCCATTTTCCCCTGCTCGGTTTCCACTTTTACGTTTTTCCCGCTAATATCAACATCGGCTTTTCCGCCCGATTGCGCCTCAATCATTTTTTCCGCCGCTTTTTCACTCGCCTTTTGGGAGATACTTTTCCCGCATCCGGCCAGAACCAAAACCGCCATCGCCAACACCGGAAGCAAAAAATAAAACCCTACTTTTTGATTCTTCATATTTTTTGTTAATTATAAAAGTTATTAATTATATGGGTAATTATGCGCTAACTATTTTCTGATGTCAAAACTTCCTGAAAAAACTATTCTGTTGTCTTCCCGTCGAATTCCGCTTCATTGGCGATGGCTTCGGCCTTGGTGGAGCGCGCGATGCCGTCTTTGTGATGGGCCGGCGAATAGATGGTGTAGAGTTTGAGCGGTTCGCTTTCCGAAATATTGATTACATTATGCTCCGCTCCGGCCGGAACCACTGCCGCGTCTCCGTCGGCCACTGAATATTCATTGCCATTGATTACCACTTTTCCTTTTCCCGCTTCAAAGCGGAAGAATTGGTCATTGTCCGGATGGACTTCCATTCCAATTTCCTCTTTCGGCTTTAAACTCATCAGCACTAATTGGCTGTACTTGCCTGTATAAAGCACTTGGCGGAATTTATTGTTTTCCCGGGTAAGCTTTTCGATGTTGTCCTTGTATCCTTTTTTCATAGTTGTTTTGCTATTTATTTATTACACTCCCTTATTTACTACAATCGGACTATAGAATTATTCGCGTTATTAAAATTAGCCGCCAATTACATTAAAAAAATATTTTTATTATCCACTTCTTTAATTTTTTGCTTTAAATCTTCCTTGCTCATATTGTCAAGTACCCATTGGGTGCTTCTTTTTTCAGCAAGTATCTTTTCTTTTACGATTTCCGCCAAAGGCGGATAAAAGTCCTGCCGAGCCTAGTTTTTATCTCAAAGCGCAAAATTTACGGAGTATCTTTCCATTTACCATCAATAAATTTAACCACAGAATGTCCGCTGATTGGAATTCCCTCATTGTCAAAATATGTAATATGAATTGCTGTTTCTAATGGAGAACCTCCCGCAATCCTTTTTTCTTTATAATTGCCCTTTCTTATATATGAATATTCAACGCTTCCGTCTTCTTGAACAATTTTAATATCCCAAAGATAAAGACCCTTTTCATCTTCCAGCTTCCTAACTTCTTCGTATTTAGCTTCTCCAACTAATTTTTCAAATAACGCAAGCACCTCTTCGGAAGTGGGAATGTGCTCGGACTTTTCTTCTTCAATTTTTCTCAATTTGTCAGGGCTGATTCTGTATGCAGGACTATGAACGCCAGGTTCATAAACATTAATTACAGCATAAAGTCCTTTTTCTTTCTGATAATTCAAAATAATTACTTTTTTTCCTTCATCAGTTAACATAATACTTTTATTTTCATATTCAGGTTCTTTGTTCGCATATTCAGATTTTTCACTAATATCATCGGGCATTTCATATCTAGGCATAATTTTATAATTTCTAATAATTATTCCGTAACTTGAGTTTATCACAATTCTTGAAAACACAAAAACAGGGTTTTATCCCTGCCATTAAATTCACTTTTTCATAATCGCTATAATAATTTCTCTTGCGTTTTAATAAACTTTCTCATATCCGATTCAGTCAGTATTCTCTGAATATCCGAGTAAGTTATCATTGTTTGCAACGGTCTAGTATTATTGCTATTGTCCTTCTTGTTTATAATTGAAAATCCAATATATTCGATTTTTCTGTTTCGTTTTTTTCTTACCCAGTCGATAGCCGGCATCAAATCGCTGTCTGAACTTACAATAATAGCGGTATCATATCGATCATCAACGGCTCCCACAACTAAATCAGTTGCTAATTTTACATCAATGCCTTTTTCTCTTGTTGTCCTAATTTCTATTTCACTTATTCCCTTCCTTCTTAACTCTTCGTGATTCACTACCCTGCTATCGATTCTAATCTTTTCTATTCTGGTTCTTAACTTGCTTGTTTTAATATCCCACCTATTGGATTTTAGAGTAGCAAATAATTTAGTTTGTCTCGACATAGCATCTATGCTTCTTTTGTTTCCAACCTGTTCTCTCACCGTGCCAACATAAAATCTTTTGCCCATATTAACAATTTCTCTTCCATTGGCCAAAAACACGGCGAAATCTTCAAGGGAGAAATCATCCTCTCTAATTCCAAGCTTTTTCAAAACAAGATGATAAAAATTTCCACCATCAATAAAGATTTGAATTCTTTCTTTTTTATTTTCCATATGCGGTAATTGTAGCACAAAATAAAATCCTGCACACTGCCGGAGCAGGCGCAGGAGACTTTATGCATATAATACTACTATGGGAGACGGTTTATGTCAATAGCACATTTTTTGGCTTATATGAGATATTTTTTGCCCTAGTAATTTCGAAAGGCGGATTTGGGAAAAAGAAAAGGTGGGACTAGTTGCAAATTGCTTTCGCAACTGCAACTAAATCCCTCCTGCAAACTCTGCTAAGGATTAATCTTAGCGAAGCCCAAATTAACTGGCCAATTTTTTCAACTCCTTTAATATCAAGGAGAGCTTGAATTCTCCTACCTCACCTCCTACCTCATCATATATCCTTTTCCAATCCTCAATGGTCTTTGCCAGTTTTTTCATCATAGCAAACGACCATTCTTCGCGTATTCTGCGAATTTTTATCCGCCTCTGGCGGAAATTACTTACCTATGTATATACACGTGTATATACTTTAATACATATTTTAATACTTACTAAAAACTATTCTATGATAAGAGCGCCTTGCATCGCGTCATGCCCAAGGCCGCAATAGGTGGCGCAAAGGAAATTAAATTTTCCTTTTCGCGTCGCCTTAAATTCCACGACCGCGCCATCTCCCGGGATATCGGCTTCAACTTTTAGTTCGGGAATAACAATAGCGTGCCGCGTATCAGCGTTATGAATGATGAGGCGAACTAATTCGCCCTGTTTCGCCTGAATTTCCTTTGGATCCCATTCCCATTGACGTACTCCCATATGGATAGTCCGTTCCGTAATTCCATTTTTTATCTCAATGCTGGGCGGAGGAAAGTTTCCTGAAATATTTCCTTTGACATCAAAGGGCGCTGAAGAAGAATTTTCTTTCTCCGCGGAACCGTCTTGAAGGATGTCATTTTCTTTCCCCTGGTTGCTTTGCGTGTTTGGCGGCAATCCCTGTTCTGGATTTTCCGCGGATGTCCCGCCCGTATTTTTTGAAGACGATAATTTGTAAGCCCACCAGGAAATTACTTCCATAAGAACAAACAAAAAAACAATGACGACAACAATTTTTTTCATAATGGGTTGAAATATTTAAACGTCTGGCATGCCTAAAATTATTTTTTTCTTCAGAAAATTCGCCGTTTTTTACGATACCTTATGATAACATAAAAACGGTTTTTTGTCCCCATTACTAAGCTCAAAATGCCACGAAAAGTCGCTATGCTCCTGTGTGATAAACAAAAAAGCGAAATTAAAATTCCGATAAAAATCAACAATCTTGTGCGATTAGTCCAAGTCTATCCGTGTCCTGTACAAAAGACACTAGCAGAATTCGCTCTGCTGGGCTAGCTGTTCTCTAATAAATTAGAGTCGACCAGCGGACGACAACCATACTTCACAGCACTTAATGATGACACTAAATGCCTTTTTGTGTGTAGTATTCTCGATTGCCGTCAAAATCTCCCTAGAAAGGAGGTGATCCATCCACAGCTTCCGCTACGGATGCCTTGTTACGACTTCACCCCTATTATCGATCCTACCGTCATTCCCGTTTTAAAGCGGGACTTTCGGGTATTACCGACTCTCTTGGTGTGACGGGCGGTGAGTACAAGATCCGAGAACGTATTCACCGGGACATGGCTGATTCCCGATTACTAGTGATTCCGGCTTCATGAAGTCAAGTTGCAGACTTCAATCCGAACTGAGACCGGTTTTATAGGATTAGCTCCGCCTCGCGGCTTGGCAACCCGTTATACCGGCCATTGTAGCACGTGTGTAGCCCAGGGCGTCAGAGGGCCATGCGGATTTGACGTCATCCCCTCCTTCCTCCCAACACTTTGTTTGCGAAGCAAACAAAGTTAACTGACAACCAACCACTAACAACTGACAACATTTGATTTGAAATTGTTGTAAGTTGTGGGTTGTAAGTTGTAAGTAATTTTGAGTTGTTCACACTCAAAGTGTTGGGCGGTCTCGTGTGACATAATAACACACGACAGGGGTTGCGCTCGTTTCCCGACTTAACGGAACACCTTACGGCACGAGCTGACGACAACCATGCAGCACCTGTCCAGCACCCTCGAAGGCTCGCGCATTTCTGCGGGATGCAGCTGGATTTCAAGCCCTGGTAAGGTTCCTCGCTTACTGTCGAATTAAACCACATGCTCCACCACTTGTGCGGATCCCCGTCTATTCCTTTGAGTTTTAAGCTTGCGCTCGTACTTCCCAGGCGGCATACTTAACGCGTTAGCTGCGACACCAGAAGGGTCGATTCTCCTGATATCTAGTATGCAACGTTTAGGGCGTGGACTACTGGGGTATCTAATCCCATTCGCTACCCACGCTTTCGCGGCTCAGCGTCAGAAGTGCGCCAACCAGATGCCTTCGCCTTTGGTGTTCCTCATAATATCAACGCATTTCACTGCTACACTATGAGTTCCACTGGTCTCTCACACTCTCTAGTTTTATCGTTTCAAATGCGGTTTTCCCGTTAAGCGGGAAAATTTGACATCTGACTAATAAAACCGCCTACCCGCGCTTTACGCCCAATAAATCCGGATAACGCTTGAGGTCTCTGTATTACCGCTACTGCTGGCTAGTTAAACTTGCGAATTTTATAGTTAAAGCAGGGATTCACGAATGGTTTTACTAAATTGATAAACCTGTTCATGCTTTTTGATGTGACGTATAATCTCCATCTTAACTTTCCACGCATTTTGCATCTGCACACTCTTACGTCAAGATCAAAATTTTCCCTTAATGTTTTAGCAAGCAACTTGCACTCGTTGAACGAAAAACAATATGTGGCAAACATCGCATTGTAGTGATATTTGTCGCGACAATCTAGATTGCCATCATCTTGGTACCAAACTGCTAAAGTTAATGGATTGTTAAGAAATTTTTTAATATCTTCAGGGATGGTTTTCTTTCCCTTTGGATAAAATATTTTTCTTAACTTCCCGATTTCTTTGGTAGTTTTGGTATAAAATCGGTGTTGGTGATAGTTTTTCTTTGGTTTCAAATCTGAAACTCCTACTGACTGAAGTTTTTTATGCAACCAACGAAGATACGAAAGATTTTTATCGTCGCCTTTCATATCTAATCTCGATCTGTTGCTATTACCAGTTAATGGAGTAAGACAGCCATCACCTAAAATCAATCCGACAAGAATTGCTTTTGTTTTTTCGTTCATACGATTTAACTGGACTATATCATCACCCTAAACTGATATGATTTAGGGGTCTCACGTGTAGTCTCTGAGGCGCCCCCAATGAAACATCGGGGTTGCCTGCTGATTATCTATTTACATGTCTTGATATCATAATATCAAAAAAATTAGCGGACATAAATAGGTTTTCCAGCATATAGTGAGATTTTCCTTATTTCGTATTACTACGAAAACTCTGCGCAAAGCTCTTTTTGAGCTCACAGAGTTAGTAACCTCTTATTCCTCACATACAATCATAGCTGGAGATTTTGGGAGGGGAATCTTTTTAATTCCCCTTAATATTTTAAGATGTTATAATTCTTTTGCTGCGAACATAAAGTTTTTAACCTTCTTTCTCTGTCCACTTATTATTTCTCCTTCTTCATAAAGGGATAGTTGTTCAGGAAATTCAATTTTTTCCTTTTCACTCCATATTTGAAGTTCAAGCTGATAGCTGCCTATTTCTGCTTCTAATTTATTCATCTTGCGTAATTCTTTCCGAATTAACTTATACAATTACAATACATCGCTCACATTAAAAGATTTTTTAATCTTTTTTAATAACTTTTTTCTTGCTTTTTTTACTACCTCCAAATTTTTAAATTCCTTTCCCATGCTAATCTCCCTTTTGTTGTTAAATTTTCCCAAAATCTCCAGCCATTTTTCTGTGAGAAAAGCGGTTTACAACCCGAAGGCCTTCATCCCGCACGCGGCGTCGCTCGTTCACCCTTTCGGGCATTGACGAATATTCTCGACTGCAGCCTCCCGTAGGAGTTTGGGCAGTGTCTCAGTCCCAATGTTGGGGGCCACGCTCTCACGCCCCCTACCCGTCATCGCCTTGGTGAGCCATTACCTCACCAACTAGCTGATAGGACACAGGCCGCTCCCAGAGCGCCAGCGCCATGCGCTGGAATTTTTAATTTTAAATTTTTAATTTTTAATCAATTTCCAATTAATAAATTTCTAAATTTAGAAATTTAGATTTGATTTAGAATTTAAAATTTAGACTTTAAAATTCCCAGTGCAAAGCACTGACTTTAATCCATAGATAGTATCGCGTATTATTCCGCCTTTCGACGGATTATCCGCGTCTCCAGGGCACGTTCCTATGCATTACTAACCCGTTTGCCGTGGGTCTAAACCCACACGACTTGCATGCCTTATCCACGCCGCCAGCGTTCATCCTGAGCCAGGATCAAACTCTCAATAAATGTCAAAATTTTTCAAAGAAAAATTTTGCCACATTTATTAGACCCCGTGGTCCCGCGAAGCGGGATTTTACGGGATTAATAAAATATTTAAAGAATAAAATTCTTTATGTTTGAATATCCCTCGATCCCGCAAAGCGGGACTCGGGACGCGTTATTTACTTTCGTAAATAACGCGGACTCTCTTTGTTCAGTAATAAATTACTGAACACTTAAGGACTAATCGCAAAAAACTGCGATTTTGTCTAAATCTCTGATTTAGCCACAAAATCGCATCCCGAGCTTGTCGAGGGATCTTATAGTTTAAACCAAAAAATTTAAACACGCTAGGTATTAAATTTTCAAAATACTATCATAACTGCAAAGTAATGAGGAGAATTTTACTTTAAAATTCTCCTGACTGCTTTGGAGTCAATAGGGCTCGGTCCAACTCCATTTGAGTTGAATCTTATTTTATTTCCTTTAGAATAGAGCGGGACTATGTATTTTTCCAGTATTTCCAATCCCTTTTCACCGCTGAATTCCGCTTTTTTTATCGGAAAAATTTCTCCCTTCTTTTTCATTTCTTTTTTTCTCCTTTCTTTAAACTTCTTTGAAGTTATAAACGGCGGCCGGCGATTGAGAAGCCACAAACGAAAAATTTAGAAAACGTTTGCATTTTTAACCGGCCACCTTTTTCGTGATCTTCGGCGACTGGCAGAACGGAAGTCGCGATTGCTGGGCCTAATGCACAGTCGCAATTGTAGCCAGCCGCCGAAGGTTTATTTTAAAATTTCTGGGACAACCAAGGAATGGTCGAAGATCATTCGCGTGGATCCTAAGCTCGAAGAACGTCTCGAACACGATTCCGGCCGTCCCATTGGTAAACTTATCAAAGAACAAAAAACACATCTTTATGTGGCGATTATTATTACACACAAAGATGTATTTTCTTTCTCACCCCGCTGTTCGCGAACGGCGGGGTCACCCGCACTTAAACTCTTTAATTTTATTTTGAGTCTAGTTTGCCAGTTTATTGTTAAATAATTAATTCCTTAACCGTAATTGATATTTTAGCAGTTCTATAAATATTGTCAACCCAGTAGTAGAATTTGGACAAAATTAGCATTTTTTGCGAAGCAAAGTCCAAATTTCACTACCGGGTCAAGCCCCGCTATTTTAATCAAATTCTAACTCATTACTCTTACAAATTTTAGCGTATTCTAACGCACTATGTCTAATTTTTCGTTCCATCGTTTTATAATCTACTTCCACCAGCCCGAATCGCGGCCAAAAACCCTTGTCCCATTCAAAATTGTCCAGCAGCGACCAGTAAAAATATCCCTTGACGTCCGCGCCTTCGGAAATGGCTTTATGGATCCAGAACAGATGGTCTTTGATGAATCGCGCGCGCCGCGAATCGTCCGCGTCCGCCAAACCGTTTTCGGTTACGTAAATCGGGAGATTATGTTCTTTTAATTTTCTAAGTATCCGATAAATCCCATGGGGATAAATTTCCCAGTTCATATCAGAAACCGGCTTGTCGTCAAGGCGGACTTTTTTGGGAAATTTGAAGCGGTTATGGAAATAATATTGGACCGTCAAAAAATCATTATATCCTTTAGTTAAATTAAGCATTCTTCTATTGGTAAAATACTTGGCGATAAACACAGATAATTTATCCAGCCAAGATTCTTTTCTGTAGGGTTCAAATGAATGCAATATATTGGCAAACCCGACTTTATATTTTTCCGAAACGGAATGGATTGATTTATACGCTTCAATATGCGCCTTAGCGAAAATTTTATAAGTTTTCCATGTGAGCCAAAAGCTTTTCTTTTGCGGAGGCCATATTCCCCGAGTATAAGAATTAGCAATAATTGAAGTCGGCTCATTTAAAGTAATCCAAAATTTCACCTCATCTTTAAAAACTTCGGCTATTTTTTTCGCGTAGCGGGAAAAATAAAAAGGAAATTTTTTTGATTCGCATCCGCCGATTTTTTCCAGCCACAAGGGATTAGTCCAATGCCAAAGTGTGACAAACGGCTCAATATTTCTTTGTTTTAACGCATTAACGACGCTGCGATAATGTTCAATTTCTTTTTCATCAAATTTTCCCTCGAACGGTTCAATCTGGCTCCATTCAATGGAAAACCGGTGGACGTTGTGTCCCAGATCTTTCACGATATCAAAGTCCTTTTCGTATAGATTATAATGATCGCAGGCGCGCCCGGAAATATAATTTTGCGGATCAAGCATTTCGGGAAATTTTTCTTTTTGCCATTCCTGCCAATATGTCTTGGCTTTTTCCGCTAGTTTCTCTGCATTTTCTTTTTCCCATTCCGACCAGTTATTTCTTGTCCCGCCTTCCACCTGATGCGCGCTCGTCGCCGCGCCCCAAAAAAAATTTTCAGGGAATTCTAATTTCTTTTCCATAAAATTATAATACCATAATATAATGAATAAGGGCTACCTGGTTAAGCAGCCCATATTTTATATCTCCTTCTTTTTTTATTTCCCTATCTTATAAACAAGAACTTCCCGCTTCCGTGCCGCACAAAAGCCATTCCGAGCACGGCTAAAGAATAATTAGCGCGTGAAATTATTCTTCTTTGAAATTTTCTGTCTTTTTTGCTTTCTTGAAACTTTTTGAATCCCCTTTTCTTTTTCATTTTTCCTCCTTTTCACTTTTTTTCCAATATCTCCAAAATCTTTTTTATTTTATCGTGCTCTATGCGGTTAAGCTGGGTTTTTATTTCCTCAATTTCCTTTTCCGATTTGCGGTCGGTGGCTAAATCTATTTCGAATTTTTTCCGATCCCGTTCTTCCGACCGGTTCTGGCTCATCAAAATTATCGGCGCGGTATAAACCGCCACGAAAGCCACAACGAGATTGAGAAAAATGAAGGGATACGGATCCCAATGCTCGATAATTGAAACAACATTCAAAATCATCCAGATAATAAGAACAACCGACTGGACGATTATGTATTTCCAGCTGCCCACCCAGGACGCCACTTTGTCCGCCGCCTTTTGTCCAAACGTTGATTTGTGTTTTTCACGCGAATGCTCCATACGCCTTAATGATACATCATTTTCTCTATTTTTGAAACAGAGGAGTAATTCAATTTGTAAACACTCATCAGCCAAACTTAAAAGCAGCGTTTAAAGCTGCTTTTAAAAAGCTTATTTATTCCTAGAGGCCCAAGTTCTGGTCGGATAATTTATCATTCCCGAAGTCCTCGTCGTTTATGGAATTCAAATCGTCTTCGATGGCTTTCATGTCACTGTCAGTTTCCGTGTTTTGAGCTGTTTTTTGAGCATTATCCCCTGTTTTGGGTTGCGCCTTACTGACGGGTTTCGCGGTCTGGACCGCTGGAGGCGAACTGACAGAGGAATTTTTATTCGCGATTTTGACGGCGAAAAATGCGGCTGTAACCATGAGTATTATTACGACGACTGCTATTGTGATTACTTTTTTATTTTCCATTTTTTTATTCTTAAAATATTATTTTATAATTAGTTATTGCCTGCGGTTTTAATATCTAATTGCCGTCCTCATCATTGTTTTCACCCGCTTTCGGATTTTCATTTTCTCCCCTGATTTTAGCTATTTCTTTTTTAATGGCCAGAATGTCAGGATAGATTGTTTCCCGGACGTATGTCCTGATAGCCGCCGCGTTTTCATGGACGGACTTCAGGTAAGTTCGGGCGTCTAGAAGAGCGCTTTTGAATTCCCCTTCTGAATGTCCGCAGGTGAAATTCTTAGTGGCGTTAAGCTTGGTAAAATATTCCGATAAGCTGGTTTTGAAATTATCAACAAGGATCGCCAGCTGCGCCCGGTCATCTTTGAGTTTTTGGATTTTTTCCGGATCTATTTTGGTCGCGCTGGCAGCATTGAAATTATCAAAGCGGGTAATGAACTTGTCTATCCGATTCAGAAGATTGGCATAGACGGCCGTATGCTTTTCTTTGGAACTATTGAACCATTCCGTCCTGTTTTTTATCCTTTCCTCAATTTTGGCGCATCTTTCCTCGGTGAATTTTTCCCGCATTGCCCGAAATTCTTCTTTTTGGGCTTTCAATTTTTCCAGTTCCTGCTGTCTTTGCGTTTTCCACTCCTCCCTTTTCTGCTCCATTTCCGCTTTTCTTTGTTCTCTATTTTGCTTCCATACATTATTGTTTTGTTCCTGCGTATTTTCCGCATCCGTATTAGTATTATCGCCATTTTCTTCCGCTAAAACCAAGCTGACGGAGGCCAGAGCGACGATTGAAACCGCGATAATGGCTGCTTTTTTTAGCATATTTTTGTTTTTTGGCTTCGGCGAAAAGTTTTCAACAAACTTCTGCCCGCCCAGTTAAAAAATTAGCAACTAAATAATAGCACAATTATAAAATTTCCACAATTGCTCATTTTTTCTTTATTATTTCGATATTTCCCGGCATATATTTCCGCAAAACCTCCGGAACATCCACGCTCCCATCGGCTTGTTGATAGTTTTCAAGAATAGCAATAAGCGTTCTTCCGATTGCATAAGCCGTCGCGTCATTCATATGTGCGTATTCCAATTTTCCGTCCGATTTTTTAATTTTCGTATTCAGCCGGCGCGATTGGTAATCCGTGTTGTAATCGGAAGTGTTTGTTTCCCGATATTTATTCTGCCCCGGCATCCAGGTTTCGATATCAATTTGCCGGTAATCCGGTCCGCCCATATCGCCTGTACAAATTGCCACGACTTGATACGGTAATCCAAGTGATCCAATTAAATATTCTTGAATAGCTACGATGAAATTTTGTTCATCCATCCCTTTTTCCGGAGCAGTAAACGACACGATTTCCAGTTTATCAAACTGATGGACTCGCAAAATTCCTTTAGCGTCCTTTCCGTATGATCCCGCTTCCCTCCTAAAAGAGGACGAAAATCCGATATACCGTAAAGGTAAATTTTTTTCTCCTAAAATTTCGTTCATATGAATGGCACCCACGGAATGTTCCGCGCTGCCGATTAAATACAAATTATCCGAAGGAATATGATATCTCTCCTCTCTTGGTTCTAGTCGCGCCATTTTTTCCAATGTTTCTTCCTTGACCAAGACCGGCGGAATAATCGGAACGAAAGGTTTCGTGTCCACTTTCAAATTATTTTTTTTAGCAATCTCTTTCAAGATCTTTTCATTCGTCAAAATCGAAAAGCAATATTGGATCAAAGCGAATTCCAAAAGCGCCAATTCGCCTTTTAAGTAATTAAATCGTGCGCCGCTCACTTTCGCCGCGCTTGCAGTATCAATTACTCCCAGGTCTTCGCCAAGTTGAATATGATCTTTCGGCTTAAAGTTAAATTTTGTCAGTTCGCCGACTCTTTTTAAAACTTTATTTTCTGATTCATCTGGACCAACTGGGGTGTCTTCTGAATATATATTTGGAACTCTATATAAAAGACTTTTATATTCTTTGGATATATTTCCCAGTTCCGGTTCTATTTTTTCCAATTCTTCTTTAATTTCTTTGCCTCTATAAGCAATTGCCGCTTTTTCCCTATTATTTTTTGCGGTAACAAATTTATCATTAAGAAGATTCTTTTCTGCATTATAATTTTCAATTTTTAAGATTGATTTTTTCCTTTTTTCGTCCAGTTCCAAAAGCCGGCCGATGTCGCATTTGACTCCGCGGTTTTTGCAGTTTTTTTCAACCGCCTTCTTGTTTTCCCTGATAAACTTAATATCCAGCATAATTCAGCTTATTAGCTTTTTAGGAACTAGCTTTTTAGTTAACGTGTTATCCTTCTCCCTTTTTAAAAGGGAGATTAAGAGGGATTTTTAAGTATTTTAAAATTATCACATTTCCCCCAAAAAATCAAAAGGCGGCTTGATGATTCAAGACGCCTTTTTTAATGCTATGCCTGATAACTTGCTCGGAATTTTTTTCTCGCCTCCTCCCGGCTATTATATCTGGCTGCGTTGGAAATATAGCAGAAGACCGTATTGCCTACGGGCTCTTCCCTGATGACAAGGCTATTTCTTTTGAGATTCACTCCTATTACCCTGCCCCATCCTACAACCGTTTCCTTTAGGCCGGTATTCTTATAAATAACAACCCAATACTCGACGATATCGTCGTTCATTTATTGCCTCCTCATATTTTAGATTATGGAAATAATTTAATAGCTTTCTTTATTCTTTTGTGCCGCGCGGAAGAATATCCGTATTTCGCCGCGAGCGGTTTTACGCCGCGGTAAGATATTGCAGTTTCAATATGAGAATCTAAAATTGATTTAGGCAATTTCTCATTGGTTTCTTCCGCCGCTGTTATGTCCTTTAATTTTTCGCGTAAGTATTTTATCAAATTTACGCGATCTTTCCCCGCGTTTGCGAACGTTTTTTTGAGATTTTCCAATATCTTCCGAAATTCCTCGTCTTCTCCGATATCTTTGATGCTTTTAAATCTTTTTGGCTTCATTATCTCCTCCTTATCTTTCCTCTTAATCGCCCAAATTCTCCGGTTGATAATATTGATATTCTTCAACCGCTTGTTTCTTTGTTTTAAATATCTCACAATTTCTGCTGTTACAATATCTCTTCGAGCCAGTTAACCCATCCGCTATCTTTATTTCTTTATCTGTTTCATTCACATCAACTACCTTTCCAAAATAAGCCGCGAATCCAGAAGCCCCGTAATAAACCAGCCATTTTCCAATCAATTTCTTGCTTATTTTTATAGCCATTGCTGACCTCCTTTAAATTTAAATTTTCAAAATAACTATTCAAAAATCTTCGCATACTTCCTGCCTGTTGTCAATATCGCTTATTTTTAATTTAGACGATTTGTAAATTTCCGGCTTGTAGGATTTCAGCCGGATAACTTTCGCTTTTAAATTGAATTCTCCCAGTTTCTTTTTAAGGCCCCGAACAAAAAATTTTTGATCGTAGCCCAAACATATTATATCCGGCTTATATCTTTTAATCGCCTGATATTTGTCGCCTAAATTTCCCAGTATCGTTTTGTTCGCCAATTTGCTTTCTTTAATTTTTTTTAATCTTTGTTGTTCCTTGTTTCTTGCGTCTTGTTTTTTGCATCTTGCCACCGTTTTGTCTCTCGCGATAACAGCAATAAGATAATTTCCCTTCTTCTTTGCCTGCTTCAAAAAACTCCGGTGTCCCGGATGAAATATGTCAAAAGTCCCAAAGACCATTACTTTTTTCATAATTTTTCAAACGGATTTTTTCCTTCAAAAGTTATCTCCGGAATTCCGTTATTAATCGCGTCGCAGGATATTCCGTATTTTTCGCTGTAAAGTTCGGTCGCGGAACAGAATTTAGCTTTCCCATAATCAAGACCAAGTTTTTGGCTCGTATTTTTGACTGACTCCTCGTTATTTCCTTCAATTTCCATCAGTGGTTCTAGATACGGCCATTCATCAAGACAAATTTCCACACCGTCCAATTTCCAAATTTCCCTTTTCGTTTCCTGATAGGATTTTTTTTGGCAATGCAGAGTTGATAAAAATTTTTCCGCGTTTTCAAAACTATCCACAATAAGTTTTAATTCTTTTATATTATGAATTTGATTTGAGTCCTTGCCGGCTTGTTTGATGCTCATCGTTATCTTATCTCCCTCGTCCCGTGCCCGAATCCAAACGCTGTTGTCTTCATAACCTTTGGGCATATTAAAAACTACCCTCCTCTGCAAAAATTCCGGCTTAATTAATTCCGCGCCGTCTTTTTTTAATTTCTCTCTAATTCCTTCTTTATTAATATTCGTAAATGTCGCCTCGTATTCTATTTGCATATACATATAAATACTTATAATAAAAAATCAATATAAAAAAATCCAACAATCTTTTATTACCATATATCATCATAAGGTAATAAGGCGCTGCGCGAGATTAATCGCCGAACAATTCTTTTAAAAATCGGTGACCGGGGTACCGGTCAAGCAAGCTTTCATAATAATATCCTCTGTTTTTGGATGCTTTGTTTTTCTTTTTTATTTTTTCCAGCTTAATATCAATGAGTTTCATTCTTTCCTCATCGGATTTCAGCCAATGTTCCACTTTTCTTGTTGTTTGGTGGCTCACGCCCAATCGCTTACCAATTTCTTCATACGATTTATCGTCTAAAAGCATTTTGGCGATTTGGATTCTCCTGGCGATCATCAAAACTTCGCTGGGCGTAAAAAGTCCAAATAAAAATTTAAACACCTCGTCTTTTGATTTCAGCTCGGCGATAACTTCATAAAGCTCACCGATAACGCGGATTCTTTCTTTTTTATCAACATCGTAAAATTTAACTTTTGCCATTATTTTATTTTTAATTTTTATTAGCTCCCTTATTAACTTTTCTGTTTCGTTTCTTTCCACTACCTTATATCATCATATCATCAAATGGTAATTAATGCCAACAGCCGGTCATAACGGAACCATGACATAGGAATGCCGCGTAATTTTTACGCTACATAATCTTGCTTAAATCGCCACTAAGAATGATTGGCTGCATTCCTAGAATTTCTTCTTTGCAGGAAATCTCGGGAATCGGATTTAATAAATAAATTGACTTATCTAAATGCAAGGCCAGTCCCATTTCAATGAGAGTGTTAGCGCCAATATAGCCATCAATATTATTTTTAGCGTAATTCAAAACCAAAATCGCGTCAGCCCAGACCACTTTGTCAAAATGCTTTTTCATCGCCCATTTTTTTCTGTCCCAAATCCATTTCTCATCCTCGCTGCCAGCTTTTCTGATTTTATAATATTCCTGAATGGAAATTATATTTCCGCTGTCGTCTTTCAATTCACACGGCGGAATATCAACCTCGTGTCCCATCTCTTCCAAAATCTTCTGTGTTTCCTGCATTTTTTCATAAAACGCAATGCTCCCGCAGATTGTTATTTTCATATAATTTTTGATAAATCACCATTCAATATCACGGGCTGTACAGCTTTTATTTCCTCAGAATATGGCATTTCGGGAATCGGATTAAGTAAAAATATCTTCTTGTCATGCACATGCGCAAATCCCAGTTCCATAAGCGTATTTCCGCCAATATAATTCTTGATTCCGTTCTTATCATAATTCAAAACCAGAATAGCATCTCCTTCCACTATTTCATTATAATGATACTTTATGTAATCATTTTCAATTTTGACATTTGCATGTTCCTTTTTCATCCATTCAATCATGTCTTTCATTTCTCCCATTCCCTGAGCGACATAATGTTCGTGTAGATTGTTCTTATGACCAAGAGTAATGAGTTTATCGCGATATTCAACCATTTGTTTTGCAAAAACTGAACTTCCAACAATTGTTATTTTCATATGATTTTTAATTTTTTAAGAAAATATTCCCAGGCCGGCTCAAGTTTCAGATTTTTTATTTCTGAAGCCGGCTGCCATTTCAAATCTTTGGACTCCAATTTATTTTGATGGATTTCTCCTTCCCACTCGGAAATTTCATACACGAAAAAGTCGTGTCCCTTGACGCCTCTTTTGCATTCATTCCAATCCAAAAATTCATGAACTACTAACTTAAAATCATCAACATCCAGCCCAGTTTCTTCCTTTACTTCTCTTTGTAATGCTTCTTCCGGCATTTCATTTTCTTCAATATGCCCCGCCGGACACGCCCAACCAAACGGAAAATTTTTCCGATCCATCATCAAAATATCCCCTCTTTCGTTTCTTATTATCGCCGCCACACTTCGGTGCATAAAATTATTTTCTTAATATGGTCATATTTTCAAAATGAATTTTATCATCCTTGAAGACCTCTATTATTTTGTATTTTCCTTTCGTCCACATCTCTCCTTTTTGCTTGAAATGCGTCGCTTCCAGAATGACAATGCTTGCTAATGGACGGGATAATTTCTGGTCGCCCTTAGTTTCTACGAGCGGTAATTCCCCGTCAAGCCAATAATTTCTCAGACCTTTTTTCAGAAAATTATAAACCTTTTCTTTTCTTAAAGGACTTGGCACGCACTCTTCAATTTTTCTCCGCCCGGCTTTAAATTCAGATATATTTCGCAGCGCCAGATCGGAATTGAATTCTACTTGTATGCCCATACAATTATTTAATTGATAATTTTAATCGCGATAATTCCATAAATTATTCCCAAAATAGCCCCGGCCAGAACATCCGTCGGGTAATGCATCCCGCTGCGCATCCGGAAAAACGCCAAAATAATAACAAAGAGAAGCGCCCAAGGCCAAAATAGGGGATGGAAAAAAAGAATAACTGCCAGGATTGCCAGCGCGCTCGCCATGTGGCTGGAAGGAAACGAAGAGTCCTTGTGCGGTTTTCCAATCGGTTTAATTTCGCCTGGATGCGCCAGATACGGCCTTGCTCTTTTCCCCCAAAATTTAATAAGAATATGTTTTATTAATCCTTCGCTCACGGCAAAGTGCAGAAGCGCCGCTGTTATTATTCCCCAGAAAATTTTTTTCCCATAAGCATCGTCAAATAGCAAAAACGCAAAGGCGACAGCAGTCCAAAAAATAAATAAAAAAACCGTCCGGTTGACGAATTCAAGAAAAGAATCAAAAATTCCCAATTTAAAGCGATTCAAAAATTTTACGATAGCCAGTTCCATTTTATTTTTCTTTCATCGCCGGAAAAATCACGGTTTCGCGGACGGATTTATTGAGAAGAAAAGCAAATAGGCGCTCGCTCATTCCAAAGCCGAAAGCCGGAGGCAGGCCGTATTCAATGGCTTCCAAAAAATCCTCGTCCATCATCTGGGCTTCCTTGTCTCCCGCTTCGCGGAGTTTTACTTGTTCTTTAAATCTTTCTCTCTGGTCAATCGGATCGTTGAGTTCCGAAAAAGCGTTGCAAAGTTCCGATCCCCCGGCAACAATCTGAAAGCGCAGAGCCCTTTTTGGGTTTTTGGAATCTTTTTTGGATAAAGGAGAAACTTCAATCGGATGACCGACTAAAAAGCATAATTGAATTAATTTTGGACGGATGGTTCTTTTATAGATTGTGTCAATCATCCGACCTTTACCGTATGATTTCTCATATTTAATTCCTAATTTATACGCCTTCGCGCAAAGTTCTTTAATAGATATGTCTGTTTTTAAATCCAGTCCGGTAGCTTTTTTAAATTCCTCAAAATAATCAACAATAGGAAATTTAACATTCCAATTTATTTTATTGTTTTCGTATTCGTGTTCATAGCTTCCTAAAACTTTATAAACAATTTCTTTGAACATTTTTTCCGCAAATTCCATTCCTTTTTCCAAATCCCAATAGGCGGCGTAAAATTCCATATGGTCAAACTCCTGCAGATGCTCGCGGCTGATTCCTTCATTGCGGAATACGCGCCCGATTTCAAAAACTTTTTCGTAGCCGCCAACCAGAAGCCGCTTAAGCGGAAGTTCCAGGGATATTCTAAGGTATAATTCCTCATCCAGCGCGTTATAATGCGTTTTAAACGGCTCCGCGTCCGCTCCGCCGGGAATATGTTCCAGCACGGGTGTCTGAACTTCCAAAAATTTTTCATTAGCCATAAAATTTCTGATTGTCTGCCAGAAAATATTTTTCTTGCGGAAAACTTCGCGCGTTTCAGGATTAAGCATCAGATCTAAATAGCGCTTTCTTAAAAGTTCCTCGCTGTTTTTGATTCCGAAATACTCCGTCGGTACCGGGCAGATGGATTTTGATAAAATTTTCCAGTCCGAAACATCCAGCGTCTTTTCGTCTTTTTTTGTCTTAAAAAGTTTCCCTTTCGTTTGAATAAAATCTCCTATCTCTATATTGTCAACAAATAATTTATATTTCTCCTCGCCGATATTTTTTTTGCTCAAAAATATCTGGATTTTTCCTGATTCGTCCTCAATATGGGCGAAAGCGGCATTGCCCATCGGGCGGAAAGACCTCACTCTTCCGGCTAAAATTATTTCTTTTGCGGTGAGCTTGTCGAATCCGTCCAGCGCTTCGCCATTGTAAAAATTCCGCTCTGTTTTTTCCGGATACGTATCCATGCCAGCCCTTTTCAGGTTCTCTAACTTTTCCAGTTTTGTCTTTAAAATATCTTTTAGCATACTATAAATTTACCTTATTTTTCCGAAATTGGCAATAAAAAAACAGACGTTGCCTGTTTAATAAAATAAAGGCTTAATATATTATTTATTTTTACTCCTATTATTTAAGGATTGTGTGATATTTTTATAACATTTATTGCATAAATGAAATTTTTTTACTTTTCCATCTTTATCAGGAGGACTCAATAAAATTCCGCCGAAATCTTTTAATTCCTTTTTACACTTATCGCAAACCGGTTTTATTGCCATATTTCTAAAGTTTATCCAAATATTTTTCCAAAATTATCCGGAACCAGGGAGTATATTTGTCGGCGTTTTCTTTGATATCTTTTTTCAACTCTTCCAGCGTCACCCATTTCCAATTGTCCACTTCTTTAAGGTTAATCTTCGGGCTTTCATTGTAATTGCCAGCCAAAACATAATCATATTCGTGTTCCGTAAGGCCATTGCCCAAAATCGCTTTGTAAATAAAACTGGAAACATTCCAAATATCTTCCGTAATGATTCCCATTTCCTCTTTAAGCCGGCGCTTAGCGGCATCAATTATTTTTTCTCCCGGACGCGGATGGCTGCAACAGGTATTGGTCCACAATCCCCCGCAGTGGTATTTTGTCTTGGCCCTTCTTTGCAGTAATAATTCATTTTTGGAATTAAATATGAAAATGGAAAAAGCCCGGTGAAGTTTGCCTTCAGTATGGGCTCTTATTTTTTCTTCAATTCCTATTTCCTGATTATTATTATCCACTAAAATAACTTTATCCATACTCCTTCTGTTTTTACTAACTTACATCCGATATTTTATATTTCACTTTTCCGCTGGGCGTTTCAACAACGACCTCATCACCTTTCGCATGCCCCATAAATGCCTTGCCCATCGGCGACTCATTGGAAATTTTCATCTCACTGGGATTGGCTTCATTAGTGCC
>Ga0209542_10003519_pt1 | contig 33428 bp, 36 predicted proteins | sample RifCSPhighO2_01_FD_184028 | JGI IMG/M metagenome (GOLD analysis project Ga0209542, IMG submission 184028) | Soil microbial communities from Rifle, Colorado - Rifle CSP2_plank highO2_0.1 (SPAdes) (version 2) | ecosystem: Environmental > Terrestrial > Deep subsurface > Rock core/Sediment ... | reverse complement strand
CCTCTTTTTTTGTCCAAAATGCTATAATGAAACCGAGACGTGATATAATCCTTGTACCTGCTAAGTGTCCGATCGGACAGCCTGGGTGTACATAGTGGGATTATGACTAAATATGACTAAATATGACTAAATATGATTAAGAAACCGAAACGAAATTTCACCAGAGAATTATTGGATTATATTTACGATCTCGGCGTACTAGTGCCTGGGATTGAATTTCCATATGATTATGTCCGGAGATTACGGCGTTCAACCTATTACGGGGCTCTCCATCGATTAGAAAAGCAAGAATTAGTAGTAAAAAGGAAAAAGTGGCGAAGGGTAATTTACACAATTACAAATAAGGGTCGCCAGCTTGTCGAAAGAAAAAATGTCATTAGAAAGCGAAGTGATGGGTATTCAACAGTGGTTGTATTTGACATACCCGAAGAAAAGCGAAGAGCCCGCAGAGCATTCAGGAAGTTTTTACTGAGAAATGGTTTCAAACCACTGCAAAAAAGTGTTTATATTAGTCGCAATAAGGTGCCTGGGACGATTATTGAATTATCTAAAGAATTAGATTTGAGTTCTAATGTTTCTGTTATTGGTGGTAAAGTAGAGTATTATTTATAAGTTTATGTACACCTTTAGTGTCCGATCGGACAGGCTAAGCGTACATCGCGGCGATTGAAAAAATGTTATAATCAAATTAGGATCAAGACTAAATATGAATGCTCAGACGAAGGGAAAATCTAGGGTATTGCAAGGTCTAAATAAACAGCAGGAAAAGGCTGTGACTTTTGGTCTGCCAGCTGGCGGAGGTCCACTGCTGATTATTGCCGGTGCCGGGACTGGCAAGACCACAGTTTTAACCCGAAGAATTGTTTGGTTGATTGAACAGGGCTTGGCTAAACCAGAAGAAATTTTGGCTTTGACGTTTACGGAAAAAGCCGCCACAGAAATGGAAGAGCGCGTGGATTTGCTCATGCCTTTGGGGTATTCGGATATTAGTATTTCCACTTTTCACGCGTTTGCGCAGAAGATTCTTATGCAGCACGCGCTGGACATCGGTCTGCCTGGGGATTTTCGGGTCATTACCGAAACCCAAGCTTGGATCTTAGTCAGAAAACATCTGTATGATTTTGATTTGGATTACTATAAACCGATAGGCAATCCCAATAAATTTATTCATGCTATGCTTCGACATTTTAACAAAGCCAAAGGCGAGGAAATTACGCCCGAAGCTTATTTACAATACGCTCAAAATCTTAAACTTGATAAAGACCAGGTGGAGCTAGAGGAAAATAACCGTATCAGTGAGGTGGCCAATGCCTACCATAAGTATCAACAATTGCTTTTGGACAATAACTTTTTGGATTTTGGTGATCTGATCAATTATTGTTTGAAGCTGTTTCGGACCAGACCCAAAATTTTGGACTTTTACCAAAAGCAATATAAATATATTTTGGTGGATGAATTTCAGGACACGGATTTATCCCAGTATCAACTAGTGAAACTCCTGGCCAAGCCGCAGGACAATATTACGGTGGTTGGTGATGACGACCAATCCATCTATAAATTCCGCGGCGCTTCCATTTCCAATATTTTGAAATTCCAGGAAGATTATCCGAAAACACAAGAGGTGACTCTGACCGAAAATTACCGTTCCACCCAGGCCATCTTGGATCAATCATACAATTTTATCCAACAAAACAATCCGGAGCGACTGGAACCAAAACTAAAAATTTCCAAAAAATTGGTTTCCGTAAACGGCAAGGAAAAAGGTGAGATTAAAGTCCTGCATGAAAAAACAGTTTATGCGGAAGCCGCGCAGACTGTTGATAAAATTGTAGAGTTGCAGAAAAAATATGATTTGACCTGGAATGATTTCGCGATTTTGGCGCGCGCCAATGACCACACCGAACCGTTCATTTCGGAACTTGCGAAGCGAGGGATACCCTATATGTTTGTGGCCAACCGCGGGCTGTATAAAAAACCGTTTATTTTGGATTTGCTGGCTTACCTAAAACTTTTAGATAATTTTCACGAGAATGAAAATTTATTTCGGGTTTTAAACATGCAAAATTTTAAGATTCCGGATGCGGAGTTGATTGCTTTTTCGCAAGCCTCCAAAAAAAAGTCCCTGTCGCTGTTTGAGGTCCTCAAAGACGTTCGCAGCAACTCTAACATTGAAGGCTTGATCAGATTGCTGGAAAGACACACCCAACTTTCCAGACAAATTCCGGTTTCGGAATTGCTGGTAAAAATTTTGCAGGACTTGGGACTAACCAAAAGTTTAGTCGAAGATTCGGTTGAAAACGTGGAAAATCGTAGTTTGATTGAAAAATTTTACCGTAAAACCCAGAGTTTTGAAGATGAAAGCGAGGACAAAACCTTAAAAACATTCTTAAATTTGATTAAACTGGAATTAGAGGCCGGAGATCAGGGGGAGTTAACGCAAAACGTGGAGATGGGACCAGAAGCCGTGAAAGTTATGACTGTGCATTCGTCCAAGGGTTTGGAATTTGCCTGCGTGTTTGTCGTGAACATGGTGGAACAGCGTTTTCCTTCCAGAGACAGGAAAGAACAAATTGAATTGCCAGCTCCCCTGATTAAAGAAATTTTGCCAGAAGGGGACGCGCACTTGATGGAAGAGCGACGGTTGTTTTATGTGGCGCAAACCCGGGCGAAGCGATTTCTGTATTTAACCTGGGCGGATGACTACGGCGGAGTGGCACATAAAAAACCCTCTCGATTCCTGGTAGAAATTGAGCTAGAAGAAAAACCTCTGAAGCCCGCGCCAGTAGGTAAGGTTTTCTTTGAGAAAAAAGCAGAGCCCATAAAATCCAAGACTAAGCTCACCTTGCCTGACACGTTTTCCTTTTCGCAGATTTCTTGTTTCCTGCACTGTCCTTTGGAGTATAAATACAAATACATCTACCACCTGCCGCTGCCTGGGGAAGCCCAGTTGTCGTTCGGTGTGACCATGCATAAAACTTTAGAAAAATATTTACAGTACATGATTCAGCTAAATGTAAAAGGTCAGCCTGATCTGTTTAATCAAGCTTCAAGTTCCAAGCTTCAAGTTCCAAAAAAAGAGCTACTTGCGAAATTTTACAAAGAGTCTTGGGTGGATGACTGGTTTCCGGATAAAATTAACAAAGAGGAATATCGGAAAAAAGGTTTAAAATTTTTGGACAACTTCTACCAGAAATTTTCCCAGGATCCGAAACTCCCAAAATTTTTAGAGAAATCTTTTAAGCTCAAATTAGGCAAATATAAATTCGTTGGAAAAATTGACCGCGGGGACTTAAACCATGACGGAAGCATTGATATCATTGATTATAAAACCGGACAGACTAGAGAAAAATTATCACCGGTTGATAAAAAACAGCTTTTGATTTATCAGTGGGCTGCCGAGGAGGAGTTTAAAGAAAAAGTCAAAAGCCTAACGTATTGGTATTTAGGGGGACTGGATAGTTCCCAGGTCTTTCGTGGCGAGCCAGAAGAGATTGAAACGGTGAAAAATGATCTGTTGGAAACCATTGAAAAAATCATTGAAACCGTCAAAGAGGGAAGCTTTATCCAAGCCGACAGGCAGACGTCCCATGAGTGTAAATTTAGGCACCTCGAGTAGCGCTCGGACTTTGCCAAAAAAGACGGTCTAAAATTTGCTAGACGCAGAATTTTTGATCCTTAGTCGTCGGCCTCGTTGCGGTCAAGCAACTTCGTCCTCGGAATTCTTTTTTGGTCAGAATCCTCGCTCCAAAAAATATAGTGTGGTATAATAAATTGTGCACAAAATCAAACTTTACAGCGTTTTTCTCACTGTCCTGGCAATAATTTTCGGCATTGCTCTGATAATTCTGATAAATATTTTGAGGCCGGACAACCTGGTTAATCTTCTACTCTTCTATTTTTTAATCGCCGGACTGGTGTTTAGCGCGACAACTGTGACCGGATATTATTTTCGTCGGAGGTTTGGCGTCAGGGAACTGTTTAATCTGTATTTTTCGCAATCAAGCAGGCAAGGTCTTTGGTTTACGATTTTGATTTTAACCTCACTGTTTTTACTCAGCCGCGATTGGTTTACTTGGTTAAACGCGAGTTTCTTGGTGCTGACCTTGATTTGCTTAGAGGCTTATTTACTTACAAAAAAAAATAATATTAATAATTAATCCGCCTTTGCTAAAGCTTCGGCGGACGAGCAAAAATTTATGGAGATACCAACCCCGTCTAGTAATCCCGCGAAACAAGCAGTTGAGCAGCAGCTTAATGAACCTATATTTAATGTGATGCCTCAAGCTGGCAAAACTTTTACGCCACCACCAGTTTCTAAGTCCATGGGGCCGGCCGCCCCCCCGCCTCCGGTTGCTAGCGGATCAGAGCCCCAATCGCCAGCGGCAGTTTCGAGCTGGAAATGGCTGTACTATGTTTTAGGTCTGATAGTTCTACTAGGACTTGGAGCTGGCGCGTATTATATGCTCGGCATTAAAAAAACTCCGGAAGCACCAGCGCTGCCGGTTAGTAATACTAAGCTTCCCAAGGTTTGGCTCATGCAGTATTTTAGTTCGGAAATTTGTAATGATCAGAATACCTGCGGTGATGAGGCTGATCCGGACCATGACGGTTTGACCAATTATAATGAATTTAAAGCGAACACGATGCCAACCAGTCCGGATACCGACAGTGACGGCTTGGCTGATGGGGACGAAATCAATATTTACAAGACTGATCCAACCCTGCAATACACGGATCCGCGAGAAATTGTTTCGGAAAATGATTGGACTGACGGTTTTCAGATTAAAGGCGGCTATGATCCGCTCACTCCGGGGCTGAAATTTACCGATTCGCGCAAACAACAGATCGAGGCTGACACACTGAAATTTCCTTTGCACGAGCCGACCATTTCTAGTTTGGGACAAACCCAAAGCTCAACAGCAAACTGGAAAGTATACTCAGATTCTTATGGGTTTGAAGTAAAAACTCCGGCTGATTGGAAGGCAAGTGACGTTCAAGGTGATACAGCCTTTTATTCACCGACTTCGGGCAGCGCGTTTGATATGAGGTTTTTAGGATCGGCTGAGACAAATGGAAAGTCCTCTCTTATTGATGCCGTAGGTCAGGTCACGAAGCAGACAATAAACGGAGTTGAATTTAGCGTCTTTGTAGATAAAACTTCGAGGACTCATTATGAAACTAAGAAAGGCACTAAGGTATATAACTTTGAGATCGTAAAAACAGATAACAAGGCTATATTGTTACAAATCCTCTCCACTTTCAAGTTTACGAAGTAGCTTTAGATAAGATTGCTTCGTCGCTGCCGAGGTTTACCCTAAAGTAGTTAAAGCAGCTCCTCGCAATGGTATATAATTGGTTTAAACAATTATTTGCAACTCCGCAAAAATTCGACAAGATCATTGTCGCGAAAGTGACCAAGGTGGAAAAACATCCGAACGCCGACCGACTGCGGATTGTCGAACTTACTGACGGGATGAATACGATTGCGCCAGTGGTTTGCGGTGCTTGGAATTTTGAAGCCGGAGCGCTTGTGGCTTTAGCTTTGCCAGGTGCAATTATCCCACAAAATATTCATTCAGAAACTCACGAGCCGTTTGTTTTGCAAAAAGCCACGATTCGCGGTATCGAAAGTCAGGGCATGCTCTGTGCCGCGTTTGAACTGGGACTTGCTTCCAAATCAGATAAACCTGAAATCATGCTTCTGAAAGACTCTGCTAAACTTGGTAGCAATTTTACGCCAGATTTGATAAGATAGCCGCAAATGAATATTGAGATTACCTCACCCGAAGAAGCAACGCTAAAAAAGCAGCTGGAACAACGAACGGACGCCGAAAGCCAACGCATGCTGCGTTTTTTAAATTTGCCGGATTTATCAAGAACCCCGGGCAGTCCGCTCAAAGAAATCGTCGACCGCGCATCGAAAGTTAAAAGCTTGGAGGGATTTGACGTGATTAAGGTTCCCGAAATTATTCCCACGAATATTTTATTTGATTTGTTTAATATGCCACCCGGTCATCCGGCGCGCAGTAAATCTGATACATACTATGTGGATGAAAATAATGTTCTGCGGACGCATGATACGGTGTTTTGGTATTATTACCTCAATCACTCGGAAATCAAAAAACGAATCGCGAATAAAGAAGTTTTGGGAGCGATTTGCTACGGCAAAGTTTACCGCAAGGACGAGATTGATCGCAGACACATGAATGTCTTTCATCAGTTTGGCGGACTTTTAATCGCGCCGGATGACAAGCAAACCATTACGCCGGAGGATTTAAAGACCGCACTTTCCGAAATCGGTAAAAGCATTTTTGGCGAGACGAATTTTCGGTTTTATGAACACGAGTTCCCTTATACGGATCCGAGTTTTGAGATGGAAGCAGAGATCAACAAGCAATGGATTGAGATGTTAGGGTCAGGCATAGCTAGAAAATCGGTCCTCGCAAATTTTGGCCTGACCGGCTATCACGGCTGGGCTTTCGGGTTTGGACTCGAAAGATTGGCCATAGCCAGCATGGATCTGCCGGATATCCGACTGCTTTGGTCGCAGGATCCGCGCGTCACCAAACAACTCAAGCTTGGCCAGAAGTTCGTAGAAGTCAGCAAGTATCCCCCGATTACCCGCGATATCTCATTTATCGTGGATAAAAGTTTTATCCCAAATAATTATTTCGATTTGATCCGCGACATTGGCGGCGATTTGGTGGAGCAGGTCGAACTTTTAGATAAATTTGAAAATGCGGAAAAATTCGGTCAGGATAAAGTCAGCTATACGTATCGCGTGGTTTACCGAAGCCCGGAGCAGACCCTGAAAATTGAGGAAGTTGAGCCATTACAAAATCGCCTTTATCAAGAAACCAAGAAGCAGTATAACGCCGAGTTAAGATAGTTCAACGGCTCAACCACGGTTGAGCCGTTGCAAAGCCTTATTTTACTGCCTTTTTTGTCCATCCCGCCACCGAAATTTGATAATTAAAAAGACGGCGGGATCCCGTCCAAAGTGTATACATCGAGGGCTTTAAAAAAGCCCAAAAATTTGCTATAATATAAAGGGTATTAACCCTGTATTGACGTCGCTTGCTCACATTGGATCTCGCCTTTGGCGGATCAGTTCGCTCGCTAGTCAATAAGTACGAAATCTATGGCTAAAAACGACGAAATTAAGCCCAAAAAAGACAAGGCCTACACTGCCGAACAAATCACGGTTTTGGAGGGATTAGAACCTGTCCGCAAGCGCCCGGGGATGTATATTGGCAATACGGCCAAAGAGGGTTTTCATCATTTGTTGAAGGAAGTTGTGGACAATGCGATCGACGAAGCCATGGCTGGTCATGCCAAAGAAATCAACATCGTCATCCACAAGGATAACTCCGCGTCAGTGCAAGATGACGGCCGCGGGATTCCGGTGGACATTCACAAGCAAACCAAAAAATCCGCTTTAGAAACCGTGCTGACGGTTTTGCACGCTGGAGGCAAATTTGGCGGCGATGCTTCCGGCTATAAAGTTTCCGGCGGTTTACATGGTGTCGGAGTTTCCGTGGTAAACGCGCTTTCCGAATCTCTCAGAGCAGAAGTCCGCCGCGACGGTAAAATTTATACCCAAGAATACAAACGCGGCCAACCGACAGGCAAAGTCAAGCAGGAGGGCAAGGTTCCACCTATGGATTCCTGGCAACGCGGGACGAAAATCACCTATAAACCAGACCCGGAAGTTTTTACGGTGCTTGATTTTGACCTTAAGTTTGTTTTAGACCACTATCGCCAACAGGCGTACTTGACTCGCGGCGTGCATTTGATTATTAATGATGAGCGCGACGGGTTTTCTTACCAATATTATTTTGAAGGTGGCCTGGTTTCCTATATTCAGCACATTAACCGCAACAAGAATGTCAAAACCGGTCCCATGTATGTGGCTAAAACCGTGGCAGGCGTTTCCGTGGAGGCGGCAATCCAATACACTGACGAATTTTCGGAAACCGTACTGACTTTTGCCAACAATATTCACACGGCCGAAGGTGGCATGCACATGACCGGATTTCGTTCAGCACTCACGCGCTCGTTAAATAATTATGGCATTAAAAATAATTATTTTAAAGAAACAGATAAGGTGACTGGGGAGGACATGCGCGAAGGTTTGACCGCGATTGTGTCGGTCAAACTTGCCAACCCGCAATTTGAAGGGCAGACCAAGGCTAAACTCGGTAATGCCGAAGTTCGCGGCATCGTCGAAGATGTGGTGGGACAAGGTTTGGAATTTTGGCTGGAAGAACACCCGGCTGATGCGGGAAAAATTTTGGAAAAAGTTTTATTGGCGGCCAAAGCGCGCATGGCAGCCAGAGCCGCGCGTGATGCGGTTATTCGCAAAGGTGTGCTGGAAGGCTTGGCGCTTCCTGGCAAACTTGCCGACTGCTCGGAATCTGATCCAGCCCAATCCGAACTTTATATTGTGGAGGGGGATTCGGCAGGTGGTTCAGCCAAACAAGGACGAGACCGACGGTTTCAGGCGATCCTACCGCTTCGGGGAAAAATTTTGAACGTGGAGCGGGCTCGCTTGGATAAGATGCTATCGAGCGAGCAAATTAAAAATGTCGTGATTGCCCTGGGTGCCGGCGTTGGGGACCAGTTTGATATTGAGAAAATCCGCTATCATCGGATCATCATCATGGCTGATGCGGACGTGGATGGCGCGCACATCCGAACGCTGCTGCTGACTTTGTTCTATCGGTATTTTCCGGAGATTATTAATCGCGGATATTTATACATCGCCCAGCCACCCTTGTTTCGCGTGCAGAAAGGGAAAGACGCGGCTTACGCTTTTTCGGAAAAACAACGCGATGAGCTGATTACGAAGTTTTCGAAAGACGCGCAGGACAAAAAAAGTAAACAGCAAGCCGGAAGCAGTAACCAGGTAATTACGGCAGTTCTAGAAGCCGCGACCGAAGAGTTGGGTGAAACAAACGTTAAAGGCGTGAATGTCCAGCGCTACAAAGGTTTGGGAGAAATGAATCCCGGCCAGCTTTGGGAAACCACCATGAATCCGCAAAACCGCATCATGTTGCAAGTAAACGTGGGGGACGCGGAAAAAGCGAGCAAAATTTTTGAAATGCTCATGGGCGACGAAGTTGCGCCACGCAAGAACTTCATCCAGACCCACGCGAAGACCGTGAAAAATTTGGATATATAAAAGAAAAAGGCAGGAGTGGATTACTCGTTGCCTAGTTTGCGAACCTGCTCTTTCAAGCCCTCGATTTCCGATCGCATCTGATCCCGGTCTCTCTTGAGGGACTCAATTTCTAGTTTGAGATCCGGGATCGTCTCTTTCCTGACAATTGCGTTGTGCTGCGATAGCGTCAGGATGGAGAAGAGACGCTTGGCCGGGCCGGTATTCATCAGTCCCGTCAGACTACTTCGGCTGCTGTTGGCGCGTGTTGTAGTTCGGGCGAGCGCGTCAGCAGGAAGGGCGTTGTTCATGAAGACCCAGGCGAAACGCGCCGTGACCTCGATCAGATCTGCGTCGTCCAGGTCGTCGTTTTTCGGGACACAATTCTGTTTGTTCCGATCGCAGTTTTTCAGGACGAGGTTGTCCCGGACCTCCATCACATTGGCCGTTTGGCCAAGTCCGACAGAAGCGAACAGTAAAAGTGCCAATACAATCAGGCCGAGAAGCCTAGTCATAAGATCCTCCTTATTTGCAATTTTACAGCAGATCCTATATAATATCTACACAAGGCCCGGAAAGGCCTTTTAAAAGAGCCCAGTAATACAACTTCGATGCTTTTGCCGCAAATGGTTTTTATATATTAGCATCAAAATTATAGATTAAGATTGATAATAGTTTTAGTCGTAAATCTTTGGCAAAAGCAGACAAAAACCATTTATCGAAGTTGATATACTGGGAGAGGCAAAAATGGCGAATCCACTACAATTCATCAGGGAAGCAAGAGCCGAATTAGGCAAGGTTGTCTGGCCTTCTCGCAAAGATACGATCCGTGTCACCATCGCTGTGATCGTTTTGTCTCTAGCGGTTGCGATGTTTTTGGGCGCTGTGGATTACGGCTTGACCAAACTTTTTGAGTGGGTAGTCAATAATCGATAATTATGGCCAGGCAGCAAATCACAGGTGAAAAACATTGGTACGTTTTGCATACCTATTCCGGCTATGAAGATTCGGTAGCGTTTAATTTAAAACAACGTATTGAATCCATGGGCATGGAAGATAAAATTTTTAACGCCTTGGTGCCGAAGGAAAAAAAGATTAAGATTAAGGACGGCAAGCGCGTCACAGTGGAAGAAAAGATTTTTCCAGGCTACGTTTTAGTTGAAATGATTGTCACGGACGATTCGTGGTATGTGGTTCGTAATACACCCAATGTTACGGGATTTGTGGGTTCTGGAACTATTCCAACCCCGGTGTCGGACACGGAAATTGGTTCACTGCAGAAGCGTATGGGTGTGGAAGAACCGAAATATAAGATTGATGTAAAGGCCAATGACCTGGTTCGCATTATGGACGGACCGTTTAAAGATTACGAAGGCAAAGTTTCGGAAGTTGATGATGAGAAGGGCAAGGTGAAAGTTTTGGTATCCATCTTTGGCCGCGAAACTCCGATTGAATTGGACTTTTTACAAATTAAGAAACTATAATGGCGAAAAAAATTAAGACAATCGTTAAGATCCAACTCCCTGCGGGCAAGGCGGCACCCAGTCAGCAAACCGGAACCGCGCTTGGTCCCCATGGGATTAATATTGCTTCGTTTATAAAAGAGTTTAACGAACGAACTGCACCGATGGGTGATGTGATCATTCCAGCAGAAATTACGATTTTCGAAGATCGGACTTTTAGCTTTATCCTAAAAACCCCGCCAGCAGCTATTCTGATTCTGAAAGCCGCGGGGATTGATAAAGGTTCAGGCAATCCTCTGAAGAATAAAGTTGGGACCATTAGTAAGGCCCAGTTGCGAAAAATTGCGGAACAGAAAATGCCGGACTTAAACGCCAACAGCGTCGAAGCCGCTGAAAAGATCGTGGCAGGTACAGCTCGGTCCATGGGTGTGGAGATTAAGTAAAAGTTATTAGTTAATAGTTTTTAGTGATTTCTTAATAATTATTTACTAATAAATTCAATAGAAATTATAAATTTTAAATTAGTTATTAATCAGTGGGAGCTCATTGAGCGCTCGCACCACAAAGGAATATATGGGAAAAAGATTAGATGCCGCGCTAAAAGAAGTTGACGCGATGAAAGTCTACGCGCTTTCCGAAGGGATTGCCTTGGCCAAGAAAACCGCAACCACGAAATTTGTGGGCAATATTGAAGTGCATGTCCGACTGGGCATTGATCCGAAGAAATCCGACCAGTCAATTCGCTCAACCGTCACCCTGCCGCACGGTACAGGGAAAACCAAACGGATCGCGGCATTCGTCACATCCGGCAGAGAGAAGGAAGCCACAGATGCCGGTGCTGTAGTTGTGGGCGGGGAGGAACTGATAAAGAAAATTAAAGAAACCGAACAGTTAAACTTTGATATCGCAATTGCCGAGCCAGCCATGATGGCGAAAATGTCAGCGATTGCGAAATTACTCGGTCCGAAAGGTTTGATGCCGAATCCAAAGTCAGGCACTGTCAGTGCTGACATTGCGAAAACCGTGAAAGAGTTCGCCACTGGCAAAGCGGAATTTAAAAACGACGAATCTGGCAATGTTCACATGATTTTAGGTAAAAGCAATTTTCCGGATGAGCAAATCATTGCGAATTTCAAAACATTTTTAGACGCTCTCAATCAATCCAAGCCCGCGGGGCTCAAAAAAGAATATATCCAGGCAATCAGCCTTAACGCCACCATGGGCCCCGGGATAAAAGTGAAAGTTTAAAAAGCGATTTGCCAATAGCACCGAATGGTGCTATTTTTGTTTGTATTACGGAGGACATAATGACCGAAGGAAGGATGTCGCAATTTCGCGCTGCTGTGCAGGTGGCCAACAGGACCTTGGAGGTTTGCCGGCGGAGCGATATCCGTTTCGGATCTGGCCTTTTCTACTGGCACGATGGTGAAGACAAGCGGATGCAAAATCCTGACCCTTCTTGTCTGCCAACGGAAGAGGGGATCTTCATCGAGATGGTTCTTGGTAGTCCGCTCCATCCGCGTGCGATCCTCACGCCTTGGGGCGCGTGGTTCTGCTATCGGGGTTCGTTCATCCTTGATACCCGTCATGTTGCTGTTTTGAAGCTGATGGGGATTGTATTGGAGAAGGCGAGCAACGAGCCTCTGCACAACGAGCAAAATCAGCTCATCTACGAAGTGCGGGAGGTGGACCGACTTGCAATGCCACGGGCTCGGCTGATGCCTTTCGATCAAGTCACGTACGGATCGGGAATGGAAGATCGACTCGAAGAATGGTGTACGCTCATGCGTCAGTACATTCCTAGTTACCGCCCCGACCTCGTGTTCGAAACTAAGAAGTAGAGTTTCTGGCAGCCGCACTCGCCCTGCCAGTTTTTTATTTTGTAGACCAATCACTGCCGATGGTTCAAGGGTTGTACACTCAAGATGGCCGATCGGCCACCATGGAGGTACAAGTTGACATTTCTTTAACTGTATATAAAATAGTATTATGTTAGTTACCCGAAACAAAAGGATTTGGTCGTCATACGCTGAACTCATCCTAGGACACTAGGGCAATTGTTATCTTCATTTTGTAGCTACCCTCTCCCTCTGGGAGAGGGGCTGGGGGTGAGGGTTACAATTTCAAAAGCTGCCCTAGTGGGCAGTTTTTTTGTTTGCTCAAGGAGGAGAAATGATTCGTGGATACATGGCTGTCGGCAACAAGTGCGCGGTTGATTTGGAAGAATTGTGCTTGCCGATATCAACCAAGGCTGCGCTAGAGATTCTCTGGCAAAAAGGGTTTCGGGTCGCTGCAGTCGATGTCGTTAAACTTGCTCGTGGTTGCGTCAGCAGTAGTCGGTATCGTCGAGGGGCAAATTATTTCGAGGCACCATTCACGGTTGATTGCTCAACACTGACCAAATGGGTTTACGCCAAGACAGGAATTTGGCTCCCAAGGCACTCTATCGATCAGCGTGAGATGGGCAAGCGAGTGTCAGATGTCAGAGCTGGTGATTTGATTTTTGCGAATGGTGCTAAGCCATATTGGTTTACTGACCCAACCGACGGCGTGGGACACGTTGGTATTTGTACAGGACAGGGTACGGTGATTCACGCGGCCAGTAAGGATCGTGGGGTTGTTGAGGATAGCATTGAGGATTTTCGCGATCCAGCGAGAGTTTTAGAGGAATAGGGAGGTACATAACGGATAATACAATCACCCTGGAATCTCCATCAACTCGCCAGGTCGAGTGGTCAGGAGAAATCAGGAACGTGATCGTGCAAACCCTTGGCTAACCGTATCAAAATCTCGGTTAGCTTTTTTTTTACAAATTTGTTATTATATTTAAGAATTTTATGATTCTATCGGATCGAGATATCAAAAAAGCCCTCAAGAGTGGACGGATTAAAATTAAACCCGCGCCGGATTTGAAAGTCCAGCTTGGCTCCTGTTCGCTGGATTTGCATTTAGGCAACAACTTTCGCGTGTTTAAACAATCCTCACACCCGTTTATAGATTTGAAAGGGCCGGTGGATACAGACAAAATTATGCAGGAGGTCATAGTGTCTGACGACGAACCTTTCATTATGCAACCCGGAGATTTTGCTTTGGCTACCACAGAAGAAAATTTGGAACTCGCCGATGATTTGCTTGGACGGATCGAAGGCCGGAGTTCACTTGGCCGGCTTGGAATAATTGTTCATGGCACAGCTTCAATTTTTGATCCTGGCTGGAATGGGAAACCTACTATGGAGCTTGGCAACTTAGGCGTGATGCCGGTTGCGCTGTATCCCGGCATGCGAATTTGCGCGTTTACCTTTGAGGAAGTTTCTAGTCCAGTGGAAGTGCCTTACAACAAGAAGAAGGATAATAAATATTCCGGCCAGAAAACCCCACTCGCCTCAAAATTGTCCATCGAAGTCCGTAAGCAAAAAAGATAAACACTTGTTTAGGCAAGTGTTTTAGCAAGTGTTTAAATATATGCCAAGAAAAATTGATAATAAAAGAAAACTAACCCGAATCGGCAAATCTTCTCTAGGTTTGTTATTGCCTGCCCAAATGTTGCGCGATCTGAAATGGCGGGAAAAAGAAATGCTGATCGTGAAAAGAATTCCAGGCGGGTTGGCAATCCACAACGCGAAGACCAAGAAAAGGAAAAAATAATGTCTAAAGGTAAACTCATCGTAATTGAAGGGACAGATGGCTCCGGGAAGCGCACCCAGTCAGAGCTTTTATATAAACACCTCACAAAACTTCATATCAAATCCGCCATGATGCACGTGCCGGTTTACGAAAGTTTTACCGGGGAACTAATTGCCAGATATCTGCGGAACGAATTTGGCCGACTTAATCCATATTTGGCCGCCACCCTGTTTGCGGTCAATCGGTTTCAGTTTCGGGATAAGATTGTAAACTGGCTTAAGGAAGGGCGAGTTGTAGTACTGAACCGTTATGTGACGGCTAATCAAATTCACCAATCCGCGCACTTGCATGGCAAAGAAAAAGCGGAATTTATTAAATGGATTGGGAAAATGGAATATGAGATTTTCGCCATGCCCAAGCCGGATCTGACGTTGTTTCTAAATGTTCCGGTGCTTATCGCCTCGGGCATGATTAAACGCAAGCCTGCGAAGGAGCGTAAATACGCGTTTGGCGGCAAGGAAGACATTCTGGAATCAGATTTGATGCATCAGCAGGAGGCTTTAAAGCAAGCGCTTCGGATGGCTGGAACTGATAAAAACTCCAGACAAATCAACGCGGCCGGCAAAACCGCCCTGCTTCCCAAAGCGGAAATCGCCGCCATGATTTGGAGTGAAGTTTCTAAATTTTTAAAGATTAAATAAATGGCTTCATTTGAAATTGAAATCAAAAGTCTGCTCGGAATCAAAGACAATGCCGATAAACTGATAAAGAGACTACAACTAGATCCGTCGTTTCAATCTTTAGGAAGCCACATGCAGTTGAATCACTACTTTATTAATGGCGACCTGCATAAATTGTCTGACAAACTTAGCTTAAGCTTGGATTCGAGTTTCGGAAAAGCGAAAGATGTTTCTTTAAGAACCAGGCTGGCGGATGACAAAGTTCTGCTCGTGATTAAAGCGACAGTTGATGATACGACTTCGAGCAATGGCACGGCCAGAATGGAATTTGAAACGGAAATCGGCTTAACTTTAGAAAAACTTGATCAAGCACTTCTGGACTGTGGGTTTGAATATCAAGCCAAGTGGTCGCGAGAAAGACAGGACTTTAAATATCAAGGCCTGAATGTAACTGTCGATAAAAACGCGGGCTATGGCTATTTGGCGGAGTTTGAAAAGGTGATTGATAACCAGTCGCAAGCTGATGCGGTGAAGGGCCAAATTCGGGAAATCATGGCCAACCTGGGGCTTTTGGAACTAAACCAAGATCGCCTAGCGCGCATGTTTGATTTCTATAACAAAAACTGGCAGGATTATTATGGAACCGAGAAGGTATTTAATATTGAATAGACATGGCAACCAAACATCCGGAATATCAATATCTCGATTTACTGAAGGACATTCTTCACCATGGATACAAAAAAGTTGACCGCGGCACCGGAGATGCGTCTTTCAGCGTGTTCGGCAAACAAATCCGATTTGATCTATCCGAGGGCTTTCCACTTCTGACCACCAAAAAAGTTTTTTGGCGCGGCATTGTGGAAGAATTGTATTGGTTTATGTCAGGGCAAACAAATGTCGCATATCTGGCGCGTAAAGGTGTGCATATCTGGAATGATTATCCATATAAGATTTACAATAAGAAAAATCCCGGGATGACGAAGGATGAATTTGTTCAGAAATTAATTGACGATGAGAATTTTGCCAAAGAACACGGCGAACTTCCGAGGATCTATGGTGAAATGTGGCGTCGTTGGCCAACGAGGACGCCGGGACGGACAATCGACCAATTGGCCTGGGCTATCAAGGAGTTGAAAGAGGATCCCAACGCGCATAATTTGATTATAAATTCCTGGAATCCGGAATATTTATACACCATGGCCACGTATGAAGATGCGTCACGTTTTCCGATCTGTCACAATATGTACCAACTGGACATGATTGACGGTAAACTGAACTTACAACTCTACCAGCGTACAGCCGATATATTTCTAGGAGTACCGTTCAATATCGCATCATACGCTTTGCTCACCATAATTTTGGCGCAGGTGACTGGATATAAACCCGGAGAGTTTGTTCATACCTTTGGCGATGTGCATATTTATGAAAATCATCTGGAACAGGCTAAAGAACAACTAATGCGCGAACCAAAACCATTTCCGAAAGTGGCATTGGATAAGTCAGTAAAAACCATTGACGATTTTACCCCAGACAAGGTCAAACTGATTGATTATGATCCTTATCCGGCATTGAAAGCGGATTTAAGCGTCTCCGGCGGTTTTTTTGAAAAACAATGAAATTGATTTTAATCGCGGCGGTTTCGAAAAATGGTGTGATTGGCAAAGCCGATGCTTTGCCTTGGTATATCCCAGAGGACCTGAAACACTTTAAACAAATGACAACTGGTAAGGCGTGTCTGATGGGTAAGAGAACCTTTGATTCGATCATGAATCGGCTAAAAAAGCCCCTGCCGGAACGAGAGAGTATCGTGGTGTCTCGCCAGACTGATTGGCAACCGCCAGAAGGGGTAAAGGTTTTTCACAGTTTGGAAGAAGCGCTTAAGTATTTGGAGCACCACAAAGAAGTCATGGTTATTGGCGGCGGGCAAGTCTACTCGCAAACAATTGATAAAGCTGATAAACTTATCTTGACCGAAGTTCACAAAGAAATAGACGGTGATGTGCTCTTCCCTAAGTTTGACAAAAGTCTTTGGAATGAAGTTTTTCGCGAAGACCACCCGGAGTTTTCGTTTGTGGAATATGAAAAAAATGAGCAATGAACGCGATATAGATTTTCTATACGAAATTGGATCCTTGCGGAATGTCCCACGAGGTTGGCGACAGCATTTGGGTTTTGATGTGGCGTCTGATTTAGAGCACACTTATCGTTTGATTTGGTTGGCCATAATAATTTCGCGAATGGAAAAAATGGGTGACGAAAGCAAGATTATAAAGATGGCCTTGGTTCATGATGTCGCCGAAACCAGAACCTCGGATTTAAGTTATGTTCAGAAAGTTTACGTCAAAGCTGACGAACATAAAGCTGCAGATGACATGTTTGCCGGGACTATTGTCGCGGATTATCGAAAAACTATTGAAGAATATGAGAGTCGAGATTCAATTGAAGCGAAGATTGTGAAAGACGCGGATAATCTGGATATTGATCTGGAACTGAAAGAGATTGAGGAATTAGGTTCGAAATTACCCGGTAAATGGACCCAGAATAATCGAAAATTAGTCAGAGAACAAAAGTTATATACCGAGTCGGCGAAAAAACTCTGGGATGAAATCCAGACCTCGGATCCTTCGAACTGGCATCGCAATATGAATAAATGGCTCACTGACCCAAACGCGGGAAAATAATATGGAAGAATTATTACGAGAAATTAAAACTTTAAAAGGCCAGTTGCTCGACCTGAAGGAGCATCTTTGACCTCGCCCAGAAGAAACAAAAAATTCTAGAGTTAGAAGATGCCATGGCAGACCCGAATTTCTGGTCAGATCAGGGCATGGCAAAATTCAAAGCCAAGCGACTTTCGGAACTCAAAAACCAGGTTGCGGCTTGGTTTGAATTTGAGTCAGATTTAGCCGATTTAGAAGAGCTGGCCAGTATGGCGGTCAAAGAGTCGGATAAGGCAATGGATGCTGATTTAAGGGCTAAATTTAGCGTCCTAAGGGCTGCTTATGAGCAGTTTCGGCTAACGACCTTTTTATCAGCCAAGTATGACAATCATGACGCGATTTTATCCATCCATGCGGGTGCTGGCGGCGTGGATGCGCAGGACTGGGCCGAGATGCTGCTGCGCATGTATTTAAGATACGCCGAGAAGAAAAATTTTAAAACCATGGTTGTAGACCAGAGCCGCGGCGGTGAAGCTGGGATCAAAAGCGTGGTCGTGGAAATTATCGGACCATTTGCGTATGGGTATTTTAAAAGTGAGGCCGGTGTGCATCGGTTGGTCCGGCAATCGCCGTATAATTCTACCCACACCCGCGAAACATCATTTGCCCTGGTTGAGATTCTGCCTGTGATTGAACAAGGTGAATACAAACTTAATCTTGATGAAGTTGAGATTGAAGCGAAAACTTCACGCGGGCATGGCGGACAATCTGTAAATACCACTTATTCCGCGATTCGGGCCACCCATAAACCCACAGGGCTGACCGTGACGATTCAAAATGAAAGATCCCAAACACAAAATAAGGAACAGGCGTTGAAGATTTTAGCCGGCAAACTGGTACAACTGGAAGAGCAGCGCCAGCAAGAAGAAAAATTGAAGATTCGAGGGGAATTTCACAGCGCGGAGTGGGGGAATCAAATTCGCTCTTATGTGCTGCATCCATATAAATTAGTCAAAGATCATCGCACGGGATACGAAACTTCGGACGCGGAAAGCGTCCTGGAAGGCAATTTAGACGAATTTGTAAAAAAATATTTAGAAAAGCATATAAATTTGATATAATAGATAATGACCCAGTAATACAACTTCGATGCTTTTGCTTTTTATGGTTTTTGAAACAAGTAACTTTAATCGCTATGATTTTTGATAATATTAATCTAATGCTTTTACGGTTCGCAAAAGCGGACTCAAAAACCATTATCGAAGTTGATATACTGGGATGATTAAATTCGACCAAGTTACAAAAATCTACGACAACCTCACAGCGCTTAAAAATGTCTCTTTGGAAGTCCACAAAGGTGAGTTTGTTTCGCTTGTCGGCCAATCCGGCGCCGGCAAATCCACGCTCTTATCATTGATTATTGGCGAAGACAAACCAAACAGCGGACGGATTTTTATTGATGACATTGACGTGGCGCAGATCCGCCGTTCAGATATTCCGTATTTGCGCCGCAAAATCGGTGTGGTTTTTCAAGACATCAGGTTGCTGCCCAAACGCACGGCCTATGAAAATGTCGCCTTTGCTCTAGAAGTGTCAGGTGAGAAAACTCACGTCATAGAAAAAGAAGTGCCAAAAATTTTAGAAATGGTCGGCTTGGTGGAACGCGCGCATGCTTTCCCGCATGAAATGTCCGGTGGCGAAAAACAACGGGTGGCTATTGCTCGGGCTTTATCTCACCGCCCAGTTTTGCTTTTGGCGGACGAACCGACTGGTAATCTGGATGCGATTAACGCGGCGGACATCATTGATCTCTTGATAAAAATCAACAAAGCCGGGACTACGGTAATTTTAGCCACACATGCCAAGGAACTCGTTAACAGTGTCAAGAAAAGAGTCGTGACGATTGAGAAGGGTCAGGTTATTTACGATCAACAAAAAGGAAAGTACATGCTATGAACTCCTCGGCTGTAAAACGTCTCATCCGATCAGGGTTTACGAATTTTTTTCGGAACATCTGGGTTTCACTTGCCGCCACATCCATGGTCGCGATTACTTTATTTATTATTTCTACAATTTTAATTTTATACACGCTCACCGTGTTGTCCATCCAAAATTCTACAGATAAAGTTGGCGTGGTGACGGCGTATTTTAAAGACACCACTACTGACCAAGAAATGACCAATGCGACAGCTGAATTGGAAAGGATAGCCCGCGTCAAATCCGTAAGTTTTACCTCACGGGAGCAGGCCGAAGCCTTGTTTAAACAGCGTCACGCGGATGAACCGATTTGGCTGCAGACACTTGGCGAATTCGCGGATTCGGAAAACCCCATTCCGGCTTCCGTCGCAGTCAGAGCCGACAATCTGGATGACTACCCGGCGATTTATGACACTTTGAAAAACGACCGATTTACGCCCTATTTCCAAATGGTGCGTGACAATCAAGGCGTGATTGATAAACTCCATGCAATAATTAATTTTATCACGCGTTTCGGATTAATTCTCGCCGGAATTTTCATGATCGTGACGGTCATGGTGACTTTTAACACCTTGCGACTGACAATTTACAATCGCCGAGAGGAAGTGGAAATTATGCGACTGGTTGGGGCCACGAATTGGTATATTCGTTGGCCATTTATGATTGAAGGGATGATGTACGCGCTCTTTGCGACCTTGTTTGTGACTTTAATTGTCTATGGTCTCTTAACCTTGCTTTCCGGCAGAATTGAGGAATTTCTTTCACTCGGAAGCGTGGGAGGCGACCTTACGCAAACTTTGTTTTTGAAAATTACACTGATTAATTTTTTAGCCAGTATTGTGCTTACCTGGATCGCGTCTACTATTGCCATGCGGAAGTATTTGCGCGTATAATGAGGGCATGAAAGTGATTTTAACCAAGGATGTGGAAGGGTTAGGACGGACGGGCGATGTGAAAGAAGTTTCTGACGGACATGCCAGAAATTTTTTAATTCCTAAGCATTTCGCGCTGCCTGCCACAAGTAGCGTGCTGGCTCGTGTTCAGAAAGAAGCACAGGAGCGAGTTGCTAAGATTGCCAAAGACCAGGAACGGTTATTGGATTTCAAAAAGAAATTAGAAAACAGAACCATCACGATTAAAGCCAAGGCCGATAAAACCCATTTGTTTGCCGCGATTCACGAAAAAGATATCGCGGACGCAGTAAATGCCAAATTGGGAGTCGAGATTAATCCCGACATCATCAAACTGAAAGAACCGATTAAAACTTTGGGATTGCACAGCATCGAAATCCGATTTGCCAAAGACCAGGTAGCTTTAGTACAATTACAAGTAGAAGCAGTATGACAGCCAAACGAAAGAAGCCAAGCACAAAATTTATCTTTGTTTCCGGGGGCGTGATTTCCGGCCTCGGAAAAGGCATCACAGCGGCATCCATTGCCGCTATTTTAAAGAGTAAAGGTTATAAAATTTCACCGGTTAAAGTGGATATGTACCTAAATTTTGACGCTGGCACGATCCGGCCACAGGAACACGGGGAGGTCTTTGTCACTGACGATGGGGTGGAAACCGATCAGGACCTGGGTCATTACGAGCGATTTTTGGGGACCAGCCTTTCCAAGGTTAACTACATCACCACCGGCCAGGTCTACTCGGAAGTTTTACGAAAAGAACGGGCTTTTGAATATGACGGTGAAGACGTGGAAGCCATTCCGCACATTACGGATGAAATCATTCGACGATTTAAAGCCGCCGGAAAGGATGCGGACATTGTGATCGTGGAACTGGGCGGGACAGTCGGTGAATATCAGAATGGCATTTTTTTTGAAGCCACTCGGATTATGAAACTTCGGAATCCGGAAGATGTTCTGCAGGTTCACGTGGCCTACCTCCCAATCCCGGGTAACATCGGTGAAATGAAATCCAAACCAGTCCAGCAATCCGTGCGAATTTTAAATTCCATGGGTATTGAGCCGGATTTTGTCGTGGCCCGTGCTGAGCACTATGTGGACGAACGACGCAAGGAACGGATCGCGCTTTTTTGTAATGTCCACAAAGAAGACGTGATCGCCAATCCCGATGTGGCCTCAATTTATGAAGTCCCGCTGGTCATGCAGGATCAGAAATTTGGTGAGAAAATACTCGCGAAATTAGGTTTTCCAGCCGGTCGAAAAGATTTGGAACCGTGGCGGAAACTTCTTCGGACTATGAAGACTGTGAAAAAAGAAGTGAATATTGCCGTGGTGGGTAAATATTTTAGCACTGGCAATTATCATCTTTCCGATGTTTATGTTTCCATCATTGAAGCGCTAAAGGCCGCGAGTTGGCAGAATAAAGTCAAACCGGTTTTGCATTGGATTGATTCGGAAAAAATTGAAAAACAGGGGACTGAACTTTTAGCGAACATGGATGGGATTGTGATTACACCAGGATTTGGCAAAAGGGGGATTGAGGGCATGATCTCGGCAATCACCTATGCTCGTGAAAATCTTGTCCCATATTTAGGCCTTTGTTATGGGATGCAAATGGCAACTATAGAATTTGCAAGAAACGTTCTGAAACTTAAGAACGCGCACACGATGGAGGTTGATGATGACACTCCACATCCGGTGATTAATTTGATGCCAGACCAAGAAAAGAAACTTCTAAAAAAGGATTACGGCGCGTCAATGCGGCTAGGTGCCTGGGCTTGCGTACTCAAACCAGGCTCACGAGCCGAGAAGGCCTATGGTTCACGAAAGATTGAGGAGCGGCATCGCCATCGCTATGAATTTAATAATAAGTATCGCAAGCAGTTTGAAGCCGCAGGATTTATTTTCTCAGGCACCTCACCAGACGGTCATTTGGTGGAAATAATAGAACTTGCCGATCATCCATTTTTCGTAGGCGTGCAATTTCATCCCGAGTTTAAATCAAGACCTCTAAACCCCGGACCACTATTTCGAGAATTTATAAAAGCCAGCATTAAGAAATAAAAAAACCGCCCCGAGTGAGGCATTTTTGGAATAATATTTAATTATTTTACATGTGGCAAAACGTGTACGAAGCGGCGTTGGTGCAGGTTACCGTCAAAACCACGGACTTTCTTCGCTGTGAATTTTACTGATCCAACTACAACTGCGTACAAAGTGTCATCAGACCCGATGCGGACATTTTTACCCGGATGCCATTTTGTACCCCTCTGCCGAACCAAAATTGAGCCGACTTTAGCGATTTGACCGCCAAAGAGCTTGATTCCAAGTCGTTGTGATTGTGAGTCCCGGCCAAGGGCTGTAGAGCCGCCGGCTTTTTTATGTGCCATAAAAGCTAGTTAGTAGTTGGTAATGAGGAGTTTGTAGAAGTATTGCCGAGCTGAAAGATAAAAATTTCGCGGGCGACGATTTGATCCCTGCGGTCATAAATCATAGATTTTCTTGGTGTGACGCGCAGGAAACGATATTTGGTTGTTAAACCTTCGGATAGCGGATCTAAGATAGTGTACCCGTTTTGCAGGACAAAGTCAAGACTCGGCATAAACTCGTAGTCGGATAGTCGGGTCTTGTAAGCCGGCAGGGAAATGACGACCTTGCTGCCGGGAGCCAGGATTTTTTTAAATTCCTTAAAGACCTGATCGTATAGTTTTTCTAAGTTTTTAAAATTCGCTTGCATTTCAGTTTTCTTCGGCACCTTGCCGTAGATTGGACCAAGAGTTCCTTCGGTGACTACCGCAGCAACTTTATACTTGGGCAGTTGGATAGAAATTTCCGCAGCATGGGATTTGAAAAGTTTATATCGGTTGGGTGGGACGTGATAGCGGTTACGGAACCATTCCAGGTTTTTTTCGCTGTTTTCAATCATCTTCTGTTCCAGGTCCGAGCCAATGGCTTGGTATCCCATCAGAATCGCTTCTTGCAAAATTGTCCCGCAGCCGCAGAAAGGATCTAGGATATATTCCAGAGGTTTTAAGGGCAAGGCCAGATTGAGCATGGTTTGCGCAACCTTCGGCGGAATCATGCCGACCTTTTCATCACGCGCGGGGCGTTGAAAATCGCGACGACCGTAATCCTCATAGTTTTGGACGATCAAAGTTTTGCCGACAAAGATTCTTTGATTACCACAGATGACGATAATCTCTGCTCCTTTTTGTAGCAGTTGATTTTCGTTGACTTGGACAGAGGATAAAGCTTGAGCGGGGAACTGCGGCAGTACAGCCCGCACACTTTGGGCCTGGTCTTGCAAGATTTTTTTTATCAAAAACGCAATCCTAGTTACTTCCTCACGAAATTGCAGAGTTGGATCAAGGGCATAGATGGAAACGCCGAATTGTTTCTTGCCGGAGTACTCCTGAAAGTAATCCTTGATTCGTTTGAAGGTAAAATAGTTAATTAGGACTTGCGAGGGATATTCTTTACCCTTCTTTTGAAAAGTATCAAAAAGGCGTATAATCTTAATGATTCCGCCCAACCGCTGTTGCAACGCTTGCGCGTTGAGCGGCTGATCGGTTTCAATCACCACGACTTCTGGGGAGCAGGCCATGATTTTAAAGATCACACCGAGTGAAGTGAGCACTTGCAAAATTTCGGCCAGCGACATGGTATAGACCCTCCCTAAAATAAACGCGTACTGCATAGTATGGATTATAAAAACATTCTAAGAATTCATGAACAAAAAATTATTTTAACTACCGGCTATTTGCTAGTGGCTGGGTTGGCTTTTGGACTGGGGAGATATACCCTGACAGATCTGCCACAAGAGCAGAGTAATTATACCCCAACAATATCGGGTTTACAAACAAATTCGGAAATAAACAAAGAGACCGAGTGTGATGGAAAAATTAAAGGCTCTTCCAGCATGATTTATCATGTTCCAGGCGGCTCATTTTATAGCCGAACTACAAACCCAATCCGGTGTTTTGACACCGAAGCGCAGGCGGAAGCCGCAGATTTCAGAAAGTCGTCAAGATGAAGCGAATATATTTAGACTACGCAGCTACGACACCGCTTGACCCGCGCGTTGCCAAGACAATGCGTGGTTTTGAGTCAGAAATTTACGGTAACCCAAGCTCTGTCCATCGCGAGGGACAAGTGGCACGAGCCAAGATTGATTTTGCCAGAACAGAAATCGCCAGGTTTATTAACGCCAAGTCTCAAGAAGTTGTTTTTACCTCCGGCGCGACGGAAGCGAACAATCTGGCCATTCAGGGTGTGATAAACCACGTGATTCGGTATTCAAAAATTAAGCCGCATGTCATCACCACAAAACTTGAGCACCAATCTGTTTACAATTTAATAAAAGATCTGGAAAAGAGGGGAGTGATTGAAGCAACTTTTGTATCCCCTGACAAAAATGGTTTGATTAACGCCCAAGAGATAATTAATGCTGTCAAAGATAATACTGTTTTAGTTAGCGTCATTTTTGTCTCAAACGAGATTGGCACAATTTTACCAATTCGTGAAATAGGGCAGACTCTTAAGGAACTAAAACCTAAAACCTACAACCTAAAATCTGTTTATCACATTGATGCCGTCCAAGCTGCGAAATTCTATAACTGTAATGTTGAAAAACTCGGCTGCGATTTATTAACCCTTTCCGCGCATAAGCTTTATGGTCCCAAGGGAATCGGATCTCTTTACATTAAATCAGGGCTTAAAATGCAAAATTTGATGATTGGAGGCTCCCAAGAATATGGTAGAAGGCCAGGAACACAGAATACATCCGGAATTGTCGGCTTTGCAAAAGCTGTTGAACTTTTAGGATCACTTGAGAATCGTCAAAAAATGTCTGAAAAATTTTTTGTGCTGCGCGACCTTTTGATCAAAGGGTTAAGCAAGATTCAGAAAGCAGAACTAAACGGACCAGTCGGGGAGACTCGTGTTGCGGATAATGTCAGCTTTACTTTTCATAACGTTGACCAAGACGCGCTGATGACCGCGCTAGATCTGGCGGGAATTGCCGCATCAACCGGTTCGGCTTGTGTTTCTGGTTCCTCGGAACCATCACATGTAATCCAAGCGCTTGGCAAAGTCAATACTGGACAAGCCAGCACAATTCGGTTTACACTGGGTAGCAGTACCAGCGCCATGGATATCAAATCAGTTATTAAAATCGTGTCTAAAATTATTAGTGAATTAAGCAAATGAAATTGCGATTTTCGTATAAATTTTTTATTCTAATCTTTCTGGCCTTCGTTTTCGCAGCCATTCTTTTCATATTTCAGAAACCACCACAAGTAGGGGAAGCCCCAGAAACGATATTTAATCCAGCCACCCCGGACGTGGTCTTGGCTGACCAGGTCCTTCTTAACGTACCATTCACGTCCCAGGCGCCCCTGGCCGACTGGATTGATCCTCGGCACCAAGAGGGCTGTGAAGAGGCCTCCTTGCTCATGGCCTGGCTTTGGATTAATGGTCAGAACATGACTAAGGACGAAGCGGAAAAGACCATTGAAGATATGGCTGACTTTGAACTATATACATACGGCAATTTTCGCGATACGAATGCTTACGATACGGCAAGAGTAATGAAAGATTATTATCAATACGAAAAGACTGAAGTTAAAATTAATCCGACTATTGAAGATATAAAAAATGCTCTTAGGCAGGGGAAACTTGTTTTAGTTCCGGTTAATGGGCAAAAGCTTAATAATCCTAACTTTAAACGACCCGGTCCGACGACTCACATGCTGGTAATCAAGGGTTTTGATAATTCCAAAAATCAATTCATAACTAATGATCCGGGCACGAGACTCGGTGAAAGTTATATATACGACTATCCAGTGGTTTACGATGCTATGGTGGACTATCCAACTGGTGATCATCTATCCCAGGATGACCGACCGAAATCCATGATCGTGATCTCAAAATAAAAGAAGCAACATCCTGTTATGAACGAGCAATTAAGAGAAAAATACTCTAATCTTAAAAAACGTTCTAAGGAAAAACTTAATACGTCTTTCTGGTCTCTTGATAATATCCGAGATGGCTTGAATTATTTCTTCGAGGTTTATAAAAGATACCCAACCGTCCCTGAAGTAGATAAATTTGAATTTTTGCCGACCGCCAGAACAATACAAAGATCCTTCGGTGGGCTGGTTAGTTTAAGAAGACAGCTAAACCTAGCTAGACCTACGAATTATAATTCCGGTGAAGCTAGAAGTATACTTGCCGGTAAGCTCTGGAAGAACGCTCGCGAGTACGAGGAAGCTTTTTACAATTATCTAATAGAAATATTACCAGAAGTTACCGTTCATGAACATAAAATACTAAGACCAGGCGGTGTCTCGTGCGATTTCTTTATATATAATTCGAAATATATAATTCGAACAGCAGAGGAACTGCAAAGGATAAAAGATATAAAAATTTAGTTTGTCCAGTGCTGTTTATACTAATCGGGAATGCGTCAATAACACAGGAACAAATCGATAGAATAATTAAGAATAAAAAAAACATACTTAGTAGTCACATAAAAGTACTGACTGAGGGAACATTCAAATCCAATCTACAGTTTTACCTACAAACGTAAACGGTTTCACAGTTTCTACAAAAAAGGGGAGAAGAATATTTTGTTTATCAAATTCGGTAATACTAATACCTATAGCAGACGACCAGTTATCCTATAGTGACATGTGGGGGAGAGTCTATAAAGAGGTACATTTAGAGATATCGAGCTAGTCGCACAAGATACCTTTTGCGTCGCTTATAATAAAATACTGGTAAAGTAAGTAATTCGCAACGTTGCTACGGGAAGTTTAATGTTTGGGTATTCCCTAGCCTCTTTATCGTAAAATGTCGTGTCTTATTTTTTGTTGTTTAAATAATAATTAGCAAATTTAAAACGCCTCAGGGGTGAGGCGTTTGAGGTCTCCCCTACTTATAGAAAATCCAGGGGATTGTAAGTGGCGCCATAAGGCACTTGGTATGGTCCATAGAGGCTGGTATAGGTTCCTTCCGCCACGCCAAAGCCTCTGGCGTCAAAAATCGTAAAGTGGAGATGGTAACCGCGGTGTGAACCGTAAAGCAGTCGCGTGGTATTGCCGGTATTACCCTCAAAGCCGACCAGCTCACCCTCTTTTACTGTTTGCCCTGATTTAAGTTTAAACGTACTCATGTGACCATAGACACTGACAATGGCCTTGCCCGCAAATTTTCCCACGTCATGTTTAATGGCGACCCAGTTGCCATATGCCCCACTGCCGGTTCCAGTTCCGACGACCGTACCATTGGCCGTAGCGTAGATTGGAGTACCAGGCGGACCCGCAATATCTATGCCATTATGATAAGTGTATCCAAGTTTGGTAAATCCGGTATTGCCATATCCTTGAGTCAAAATTCCCTGCATGGGCCAAGCAATCAAACCATGAATCGGTTTTAGTCGGTTGGCAGTTCCAAGCTTGGCCGCAATCTGGCTGTCCAGATCGTTAATTTCTTTGCTCAATTGCGCTTCTGCTGCCTCGGAATCAGCTAACAGTTTTTGATAAGCTTTCTCCTGACCCTTGGTTTGGTCTAATACTTGCTGCTTGGCCTTTTGCTGACCAGCCAATCCCGCTTTCGTCAAGTCTAACTGGGTTAATAAAGTGTCAAGATTGATTCGCTCGCGTTTTAAGTCGGCTTGACGCAAGTCCAAATCAGCCTTAAGCTGCTTGATTTTTGTCAGTGATTCCTGGCTTTGTTGCTGAATACTGGAGATGTACTGAACTTGGTCTAAGAACTGTTGGAAGTTTTCGTTTTCCAGCGCAATCTCCAGGGGCGAACGCTGATCCAGATCGTTAATTTCGGCAATCAAACTTTTGAGAATATTTTTTTGCTTGGCGATTTGGGCTTCGGTTTCAATAATTTGATTGGTGACATCTGCAATCTCTAGATTAGTCGTGGCGATTTTATTCTCCGTGACTTCGATTTGCGCCTGCGTTTCTACAATTTGCAGATTAAGGATATTTAGGGTATTCTTCAGGGAATTAACTTGCGATTGGGCCTTCTTGATCTGGCTTTGGTAATCCGTAATTTTAGATAAAATCGCGTTTAACTCCTCTTGCTTAGCTTGTTTTTGTTTGGCTAGCTCACTCGCGCTCTGACCGGTAACATGCGGTTTGGCGCCCATGGCGAAAATAACACCAAGCAACAATAAGGCGATCATTACCTTTTTTATATTATGATTTTTTTGTTTCAAATGATAAAACATAGTTTCTATATTTTATCATAAATTTCAGATTTTGTAAAGGTTTGCTACGGCAGAATTAATCCGTTTTAGAATAATTTCTCGGCCATTTGGTAAAACCAGGAAAGCTTTCATAATTTCGAAAGGCCCCGGAGATGCCTCAACGCCAGTGAGCGCGACTCTTAGGGGCCAGAGCACTTCCCCGGTTTTCATCTCGTTGTCACTAATAAATTTTTTTATATTGTCTTCTGTCGGTTTGGTTGTTTTCAAAAGTTCCAAAAGTTTTTCCAGATTCTGAATGATGATTTGCTTATCTGATTTTTTCCATATCAAGAGTTTGGCATCATAGGTTGGATCTTTGAAAAAATACATGACCCTCTCCCCTATTTCGGATAGTTTACGTAGCCGATCTTTCTCTAAAGCCAAAATTTCACTAACGAATTCAGTTGGATACATGCTGACTGGAATCTCGGCCTTAACTAGGTATGGCAAAGTTTTGGCAAAGAGCTCTTCGGGCTTCATTTTTCTGATATAGACGCTATTAAACCAGTCAAGTTTATCCAAATCAAACACCGCGCCGGCTTTGTTGACTTTTTCAAGCGAGAATTGCTCAATCAAATCTAGTAAGGAAAAAATTTCATCCTTGGTTTTCGGATTCCAGCCAAGCAGGGCGATGAAATTCAGCAACGCGTCCGGCAAGTAACCCTGCTCTAATAAATCCCTGACAGCGACATCACCCTCCCGTTTGGAAAGTTTTTTGCGAGTTTTGGAAAGCAGGAGCGGTAAGTGAGCAAATTGCGGTGATTCCCAGCCAAACGCGGAGTAGAGCAAAATATGCTTCGGAGTGGACGGAATCCACTCATCGCCCCGGATCACATGAGTAATTTGCATCAGGTGGTCATCCACAACACTGGCTAAATGATAAGTCGGGAAGCCGTCTGATTTAAGTAAAACCTGATCATCCACTTCATTACTTGAAATTTTAATTTCACCATGCACCACATCGGTAAATCGAATTGTTTGATCGGAGGGAACATTGAGTCTAACCACATGCGACTCGCCGGCGCGTAGTTTTGCCTCAATTTCTGGGCCAGATAAAGTCAAACACTGTTTATCGTATTTGGGCGGTAATTTTTGAGCTTCCTGATTTTTGCGCAGTTCTTCAAGTCGCGCGGGATTACAGAAACAGTAATACGCGGCCTTTTTTTCAATCAGTTCTTGTGCGTGCTTTTTATAGATATCTAACCGTTGGGATTGGGAATATGGACCAAAACCACCGCGCGACTGGGTCCCATCTTGCCAGTAGGGTCCTTCGTCCGCGTTTAGCTTGAAATCATTGAATGTCTGTAAAATATTTTCAAGTGATCCGGGTACAATCCGCGCCTGATCCGTGTCCTCGATTCGTAGGATGTACTTGCCCTGTTTTTTACGCGCAAACAAAAAATTATAAAGCGCCGTGCGCAATCCCCCGACATGCAAAAATCCCGTCGGACTGGGAGCATATCTAACTCTGACTTCTTTACTCATATCTGATTACTATTTACTAATTACTACTTAATAATTTTATATTTATAAATTTTCCAAATAAATACCGGAACCGCATTCCAGATCCGCTTAATTCTCCAAGGCTGGGTGATCAGGCGCCAAAGCCATTCTAGGCCCATCTGATGCATGAAATCGGGTCGTACAGCCCGCTTTCCAGCGAGATAGTCAAATGTACCACCTAGACCAATCGCGAGTTTAACGTCCAGTTTTGAGAGGTTTTCTGCAATCCACCGCTCTTGATGCGGCGGCGAATGGGCTATGATTAGTATATCAGAATTACTTTCTGAAATCTCTTTTATTATCTGATTATCAAATGGGCGTCCTGATAACGCTAAATTTATTTTTACGCTAGGATAAAGTTTTTTTAATTCGTAGGCAGCCTGTGCCGCGACATTATCTTGGCCACCAACAAAGGCCAGAGAATAATTATTGTCAGCTGCAAGTTTTGCTAAATCATACGCGAGACGATTGCCTGGAATTTGCTCCCGAATGACAGAACGAACGTAAGTTGGATTAAAAATAATTGCTGCGCCAGTGTAGATAATTTGCCAAACACTCGCTAACCAATTTCCCTTTAATGATAAAAACTTTGCAGCCCAAAGAATGCCAATACCATCAGGTAAAGCCAGGCTGGACTTATTGAGCACTTGGAGATACTCTTTATCCTGAAGAGCAAAAATTATCTGCTCCGAATATGGTGTCACAATATAGTGCGGTGAATCAGATTGGACAAAATTGTCTATCTGATCCAATGCCTCCCGTTTCGTAATATTGTCAATCAAAACACCCGCGATATCTACTTTCATAAAAGTTTTTGCTCCATAAGGGGGATGTACTTTGGATGATGCAATAATAATTTGCTTTCGTAAAGCGTGATTGTTTCGGCGCGGAAGCTCAACTTCCGCAACTCTTCCTTAGGGAAATTTTCCACCTTCCGTTGTTGGTTCATGACATTATCCATATGGAGGTTGCCAAGTTTGACGTGCGCATAGTACTCGTGATCCTGAAACTTGTAACCCAAAGCTTGAAACTGTTTTTCTAGATAACCCTGAAGCTTGTTTAGCTCCGTGTTCGTCGCAATAGTCATATGCAATTGATTCCGGAATTTTGTAATAGCCTCAAATTCGATATTGAAGGCTTCTTGGTTTGATGTAAACTGCAGAAAATTTTGTTTTATCTTTTCCAATTCTGGATCAGTCAGTTCGCCAAAAAAATTCAAGGTGATATGAAGGTTGGTCGTGTTGATATAAGGAATCGGCAAGCGGCCTCTTGTGATTTCACCAACCATGTCTCTTGTTTTCTTGGGTAACGGGATAGCTGTAAAAATTCTCATAATGTCTTTTAATTATAGCATAATTCTGTTATGCTTATTAGGATGAAAGTCGAGAAAAATTATCTTAAGAAAACTAAAGAGCAGCACCTCCACTCCCCTGCTCACGTGTTGGCGGATGAACTTTCCCATAAGTTCTCCGATAAAAAACACTTTGGGTTTTATTTGAAAATGGCACTAACTCACGATCATAATTTATTACGTCGAATAGCCGGCGAAGTTTTAGAGAACCAATCTACCAAAATACCTGGAGCGCTTTTCGCCTTTTTGGTTAAAAAGCAGAAAGAGGTTAAAGATGCTTAAAATTGTCACTGTTCCAAATTCAATTCTAACCAAGAAAACCGAGCCGATTAAAGTGATTGATCAGGATCTGAAGAAACTTGTCACGCAAATGATTGAATCCTGTCGAAAGGCTAATGGTATTGGATTAGCTGCCCCACAAATTGGAAAATCTATTCGTCTTTGCATTATCAACTTAGAACACCTTGGGTTGCCTGCCTTTGCCTTGGTCAATCCTAAAATCGTGAAAAAATCCTGGAAGAAATTGGAAATGGAAGAAGGGTGCCTGTCTATCCCAGGGGTGTTCGGTATCGTCAGGAGACCCGCGAAAATTACGGTTGCAGCGCAAAATTTACACGGGGAAATAAGAAAATTCCCAGCTCATGGACTACTGGCCCGCGTTATTCAGCATGAGGTTGATCATCTGGACGGCATTTTATTTACCTCAAAGATTAGTCGAAGAACTGATGGTGCAGAAACTACACGCAGAAAACTTTTAGAATGAAAATAATTTTTGTCGGCACAACTGTTTTTGGCATTCCAACTTTAGAAAAACTAAAAGCTGACCACCAGCTTGTTTTGGTGATTACCCAACCTGATATGCCCACTGGTCGCAAACGAGTTTTAACTCCCCCGCCAATAAAAGTTTGGTCGCACAAAAATAATATCCCGCTCTCGCAGCCTGTGAAAATTTTAGATTGTCAGGAGGAGATTACAAAGAATAATCCCGATTTGATTCTGGTCGCAGCTTATGGTCAGATTATCCCTAAGGCTATTTTAGACATTCCTAAGTTTGGCAGCATTAACATTCATGGTTCGCTGTTGCCAAAGTACCGAGGCGCGTCACCCATCCAAGCCGCAATCTTAAATGGTGATGGTGAAACTGGCATAACCCTGATTCTAATGGACGAGCAAATGGATCATGGTCCCATCATCGCGAAAGAAGTCATCAGACTTTCCGGAGACGAGACATATCCTGTGCTATATGCAAAATTAAGCCAGCTGAGCGCGACTTTCGTACCAAAACTTTTATCTGATTGGTTTGATGGAAAAATGAAACCAGCCGAGCAAATTCACGCGCAAGCAACTTTCACCAAACTTTTAAGCAGGTCAGATGCTAAGCTTGATTGGACGCAACCCGCCAAAAAAATCGATCAAAAAATTAGAGCCTTAAACCCTGAACCCGGAACTTGGACAACCCTAGATGGCAAGACTGTTAAAATTTTATCCTGTAAACTTTTAACAGAATCAAAAATTGAATTGCCTGGTAAAATCTACCCACACTTAGGTCAACTCGCAGTGAAATGCCTTGATGGCAGCATCATTGTGACTCAAATCCAACCGGAAGGCGGGTCTATTATGACTGGCGGAGATCTCCTTAATGGTCTCAAATCTGGTAGCCGATTATTTATCTGAGGCCTCGATAATTGATTTTATATATCACTCCGGCTTTGTCATCCGAGGCATACATGGTCCCGCCGGATTGGATTAGAACATCAACAGGACGACCTAATGCAGAATTTCCTTGCAGCCAGCCGCTGATGAAATCTTCCTGACCCTGAAAATTTCCTCGCGCATCTA
>Ga0209542_10003517_pt1 | contig 33433 bp, 30 predicted proteins | sample RifCSPhighO2_01_FD_184028 | JGI IMG/M metagenome (GOLD analysis project Ga0209542, IMG submission 184028) | Soil microbial communities from Rifle, Colorado - Rifle CSP2_plank highO2_0.1 (SPAdes) (version 2) | ecosystem: Environmental > Terrestrial > Deep subsurface > Rock core/Sediment ... | reverse complement strand
CGCCATCCAAAAGTGATTGTAACACGTGCCAAAACAGCTGCCGAACAATATACGTTTGTAGTGCTGGATCGCGCTTACTCAGGATTTGAATATGCCAGACTGCTCGCGACACATTCATATGATGAAATAATGCGTATAAGTTATGAACAACAAATCAAGCCGTTTATCGAACGCAAAGTACCATTCGCATTGGCTCTCAGTCCAACCAAATCATTCGTGTCGTTCGCCCTACGACCCTGCGGCCTATTGCTACTGTTCTCGCCAGATCTGTCGAAGAAACAGGAGACAACACATATCACAAACATCATTCTGCGCGCCAGAGGGTCCAGCTTTGAGCATCCCACAACCCGGGCCTTTGTCAAAGCCATGATCCACGATTCCGGCCGACTGGAAGCAGAACATCGGATTGCCCTAGAAAGAGTAGCTGCAGCCGAGACACTCTGGAGAAAACTGGCGCAGGGCACCAATATCGAATACCAGTTCTCAGATGAATACGCAGGTCTGTTTCGGAATCCGAAGACATGGAAAGATGCATCAACGCATATCTACAACGAACACCTGTATCCGGTCTTCTCGAACAACCGGTGCCGCCAAAACATCACCGGTATTCCAGATAATGAAGAAATCGCCCACAGACATGTCACAGTCTTCGCCGAACACTGTTATTAGTTTCAATAGCAAGAATATGTTAGAAAAGAGCAGAAAGTAAAGTTCGTAATAACTAATTAATACTATATTAAGATTAAGACAAAAGAAATAAGTATTTGTCTTTTATTCTATTATAAGTTTATCATAAAACTATTTTCAGTCAAAGATTTAATTAATTCTAGAACCCTATAACACCTTTAGCAGCTTGCCAGTTTCTCTGAACATCCATATAACTTCTTATCTTAGCCGCTTGTCTTAAAATAAACTTTGGTCTTAAATAAAATGATTTGTAAGCTTTTTTATATAAAGATACAAGTTCTTTCTCATTTAATAATTCAGATGAAAAAGGTATCTTGTCAGGAGCATAAAAAGTAAAGCTATTCCAGTCATTGCTTACTGTTCCGTTTTCCTGTGCTATTTTCCATAGCTCTGTTCCTGGAAAAGGTGTTGCAACCATGAACTGGGCAACATCAACATCAATATCTTTGGCAAATTCTATTGTATCTAATATTTCATTTCTGGTTTCAGTAGGAAAACCAATCATGAAAAATCCTCTAACATCAATCCCGACTTTTTTAATCATTTTAACACCTTTTCTAACCATATCTGTAGTCAAACTCTTTTTTATAAAAGTCAAAACACGATCATTTCCAGATTCTATTCCTACACCAATTTCATAACAGCCGGCTTTCTTCATTAAACTTAATAAATCAGGGTTTATCTTATCAAGTCTAGTCATACAATTCCACCCGATATCTAAATTTCTTTCAATAATATCTTTGCAGATATCCTCAACTCTTTTAGGAATTAATGTAAAGGTATCATCAAAAAACTGTATATCCTTTATTCCATAATTATTTATTAAATATTCAATTTCATCAACAACCCTTTTAGCAGAATGTGCCCTAAAAGCAGTTCCTTCTGTTGGTCTGGAGCAAAAGATACACTGATAAGGACATCCTCGCGAACTTATTAGAGTCGTGGCAGGGACCCTTCTGAAATTAGCTGGAGATGGTCTATAAATTTCCATCTTTAATAAATGTCTGGCAGGCATTGGAACTTGATCTAAATCTGTAATCATTTTAGGTTTTAAAAATTTAATATTTCCATTTTCTCTCCAAATCACCCCCTCTGTATTCTCTAAAGATTCATTTTTCTCAATTTTATTTACAATATCTGAAAATGTTAAATCTGCTTCTCCATACACACCATAATTAATTTCCTTTAAATCTTCAATTAAAATCTCAGGGTAAGAGCTAACCATTGTTCCGCCTAAAATTGTTTTAGCGTTTGGAACAGTCTTATTTATAATATTTAAACAGTTTTTAACATGATCCAACTGACTTGAAGAAGCGCTTATCCCGATTAATTCAGGATTAAAATCTAATAAATCCTTTTCTAGTTCTTCATATCCATATTCAGAAACAGTAGCCCACGCAGGTCCATCAACTATTTTGATTTCATGACCTTCTTTTTCAAGCATGGCAGCGATATAAGCTAGTCCTAACGGAGGTAGCACCGCTCCCAAATGCTTCATAGATTTTCTAAATATCTTGTCCTTTGGATAAGGAGGGCTCAACAGCAAGATCTTCATTCTTCGTTCAAGGAATATAACAGTATAAATAGTTTTCCATTATTACAATAATTAATGAAAAATCCAAAGTTTTCAGTAGTCATCGCAGTAGGTCCAGACAGAAAAATCGAGGTTCTTGAATCATTAAAAAAGGTAAGGTATCCCAAAAATAAATATGAAATAATTGTAAAAAGAGGTCTTAATCCATCTGAAAACAGAAATAACGCAATAAAAGAAGCAAAAGGAGAAATAATAGCAATCCTGGATGATGATGTTTACCTAGACAATGATATTTTCCTTAATGCTGAATCTTTTTTTAGAGAGCATCCTGAAATAGATCTTGTAGGAGGCCCTCAACTAACACCCACAACAGACAATTTCTTTGCCAAAGCCTCTGGTTATGTTCTTGAATCTTCTTTTGGCGCCTATAAAATGAGTTCCAGGTATAAAAAAAACAGATTAAATCTTGATGCTGATGAAACGTGCCTAACATCTGCAAATTGTTTTGTTAAAAGAGAAGTATTCAAAAAAGCAGGTAACTTCAACATATCATTGTATCCTGGTGAAGACCCTGAGTTTTTCAGCAGGGTAAAAGCAAATAAAATCAGGATTGGATATTCCCCTGACATAATAGTCTATCATAGACGAAGGAACAGCTTCTTCTTATTTTGCAGGCAGATATACAAATATGGAAAAGTCAGGATGATAAAAGAAAAATTGAACAGGACAAGGGTAAATCCCATATTTCTAATCCCGTCATTTTTTTTGATTTATCTAGCTGCATTGCCGTTTATTTATTACATGATAAGCAAGATTCTTATACTGCCTTTGTTGGTTTATTTAACAGCAAACATATTGTTTTCATTCATGATATCAATAAGAAAAGACCCTTATGCATTCCCTCTCTTAATAGTGTTATTTTTTGCAATTCATCTTTCTTACGGCATTGGGATATTGTCTTATTTTTACACCATGTTCTTTAAAAGAAAAAAGCAAATTTAGAATTATAAAATGGTGGTGCAACCCTTTTGAGAATTCGAAGACAAGTTAAAATTCTACTTAATCTTTTTCCGTCGAGGTAATTTAAGGGTTGCACCAGCGCTGGATATAGAAAGCTATTTAAATTTAATAAATCTAAACTACAAAATGAACAAGACAAAAAAGATATTACTGATTGCACCTGCGACTGAATTTGGCGCATATCCTCCTTTGGGATTGATAAGCATTGCTTCTTTTATCAAGGAAAAAGGCCATGATGTTAAAGTCATAGATTACTCTGGTGAAGATATAGAAGAATTAAAAGTAAAGAAAGATATAGAAAATTTCAACCCGGATATAGTGGCTCTCGGAGTTTTGACAGGCCCTGGAATAAAAAGAGCAGTTATGGTAAGTAAAATTGCAAAATCTTTGGGAAAATATGTCATCTGGGGAGGTCCTCATCCTACAATACTGCCTGAATTAACATTAAAAAATGAAAATATTGATGCTATAATCTTAGGTGAGGGGGAATATGCTTTGCTGGATTTGATAGATTTTATAGATAAAAAAATAAAAGAGCCATTGGGAACCTGGATCAAGAACAATGGAAAGATACATTCTTTCGGGCCACAAAAAAGATTTGTTGGTCTGAACGAAAAACCAATGCCTGCCTGGGAATTATTGGGCAACCTGGACAAATATTTCCCATATAACAGGCATAATGTAGTCTTGATGGAAGCTACAAGAGGTTGCGTATACAAATGTACTTTCTGTCATCATTCCAACCTGGATGTAAAATCTTATGGTGGAGCATACAGGAATTTAACTGCAGATAAGGTTATGGAACAGTTTTGTTATATAAGGGATCTGACAAAAAAACACATTGACAGGATGGATATAGGAGGAGATCTGCATTTAGCAACACCAGCTTATACAAAAAAATTTGCAGAAGACATAAAAAAGATAAGGGAAGGCATTACATGGCAGAGCGTGAGCAAATTCCATCTAATGAACATTGATCTAGCTGGCTTAGTGGCAAAAGCAGGTTGCGAGCAGATAATGTTCGGCGTTGAATCCGGAAGCCCAAGACTCCAGCAGTTCATTGGAAAAATGGTCAACATAGACCAGGCAAGATTTATAACAAAAGAACTAAGGGACAAAGGAGTTATGGTAACAAATACATATATGATGGGACATCCACATGAAACATACGATGAATTAAAGATGACACTGAAATATATGAAAGCCATTCCGGCAGACCAGAATCTGCTGCAGATCTATAGGCCATTTCCAGGAACACCTTATTATGATTTATGTGTAAAGGAAAATTTATGCCAGCCTCCCAAGACCTTAGAGGAATGTAACACTTTTGGTGTATTGACATATCATGCGAATATTTCAGATATGCCAACGAAAAAATTGTTAAGGGAGTTCTATAAGACAAATCTGATAGAACAGACAAGGTACTTGATCAACAGCCAAAAATTCTATTTGAGGAATAAAATGTACGAGCAGTTTTTTGACAACTTCAGGCATAATAAGTTCACATTTAAGCTTAAGGAACTAATAAGGATCAAGACAAAAAAATGATACTGATAACTGGCTCTACAGGTTTTGTAGGTAGAAACCTGATTAACAAAATACCTGACAAAGAAAAAGTAAAATGTTTGGTAAGAAAAAGCAGTAACATAAAATTTCTGAAAGAGCATGATGTTCAGTTGATCTATGGTGATATTACAGACAAAAAATCCATGGACAATGCATTGAAAGACACAGACATAGTTATACATCTGGCTGCTTTAATAAATGGAACGAAAAAGCAGTTCTACAATGTCAATGTTGAAGGAACAAGAAATTTAATTGCATTATGCAGAAAAAACAAGGTAAAAAGAATAATAGCATTAAGCTCTATGGCAGCAACACGGAAACATTTAGATAATTACGGAAAATCAAAGAAAGAATCTGAGGATCTAATAAAAGATTCTGGTCTGAATTATACAATATTCAGACCAACAATGATATATGGGAAAGGGAGCAACAGCATAAAAAATATTGCCAATTATATAAAAAAAATACCATTGATAATTCCTGTAATCGGAAATGGCAAGATAATAATCCAGCCTGTTGATGTCAATGATGTAGTTTCAGTAATAATAAAAAGCCTGGATAATAAGAAAAGCATTAACAAAACTTACAATTTATTGGGTGGAACAAGAATAAGCCTTGATTATTTCATAGACTTTGTAAGCTCACATTTGAGAATCAAAAAATTAAAAATTCATGTTCCTATAGGTTTTGTGCTAGCCAGCATAAAATTTTTCAGTGTATTTTACAGGAATTTCCCTGTAAGCCAAGAATTTATAAAGAATATGAATCAAGACACAGTAGATGACAATAAAGAAATCGAGCAGGATTTCAGCATAAAACTTAAAAAACTAAGCCAGTCTTTCCAATTATAAGATGTTATACAAGCATATTCTAAAAAAGAGCATTTCAGCCCGTTATCCGTGGAAGGTTCTAAGTAATGGATATTACGCTGTAAGGTCGCTGCCTGTAACAACAACACCCTTCAAATTGAAATTCGAGAACACAACAGTATGCAATCTAAAATGCAAGATGTGTCCCTTAAGTGTAGGCCTGAAAAGACCTGTAGGAAGCTTGTCATATGAAAATTTCAAGTTTGTGTTTGACCAGATATATCCATGCTATCTGAATCTTACAGGCATAGGAGAGCCATTGGCAAACAGAGATATATTCAAAATAATAAAATATTCAAAAGACAAGACAACATTTGTTAAGCTTGACAGCAACGCAACATTACTGACAAAAGAAAAGGGTTTGCAGATGCTTGATGCAGGCCCGGATATCTTGTCAATATCAATGGACGGTGCAACAAAAGAAACCTACGAAAGAATAAGGATTCCTGCAAGGTTCGAAACATTTCTTGAGAATACAAAAAATTTTATAAGGTTAAGAAATGAAACCAAAAAATTCAAAACTGAGATACATAGCTTTATAGTGGTCCAAAAGGATAACTTCCATGAATTGCCTGATTATATAAAACTGGCAAATGAACTGGGCTTTGATTCTATCAATGGAACATTTGTTATAAGATTAGGAGAGAATGAAAATGATGAAACAGGCCTTGATCATATAACATCAAAAGATGCAAAAAAAGTCTATGAAAGGACAAAAAAGGTCCTGAAAGATGTCAGGGTCCCGTTAAGAATGGGTAATTTGTTTGAATATCTGCAGAATTTTGATAAAGAGCAGGGTCCTGGCAGGAACAAAGGTCATAATATAGATAAGCCATGCTTCCTGCCATGGTATACCCCTTATATTACCTGGGATGGAAATGTATGCCCTTGTGATTTCTATGCTGAAAATGAAATAGTTTTCGGCAATGTCTTTGAAGAGCCGTTTATGAAAATCTGGAACAATGAAAAAGCACAGGCATTCAGAAAGCAGCTGATAAAAGAAAGGATAGGTATATGCGCAACATGTGGCGTTAATGAAGAAGTCCTCTATAACAAATTTAAATTCGTAAAAAAAATTCCTGTACTAAAGAACATAACAGAAAGAAGATAATTTATCCGGTGCTTGTAAATTTATAATCAACAACTTCGTATATCGCTAATATAGGCTGCTTCTTCTCCTTATCGACAAAATCAACATAAACAGGTTTAAAGTTCTCTGGATGTTTGCCGGGAAACTCAAATATATCCTGTGTTGCCTGGTCAAAAGGCGCCACAATTATATATCTTGGTTTTTTGTCATTTATCTCTAAAATTATATTGGCAGCATCTCCAGGCAGACCTGAAACCTTTCTTCCTGAATAATAAGCTACCTGCGGAACAGATTTTGTTAGTATTATATCATTTTCATTGCTATTGATTTTTAACCATTCTCCGGCAAGCTTTAACGGTAAGAATGAATTTGATTGGCCAATAATAGATGCATTTCCAACCCTTATTTCCTGATATGCACCTATAACCAAAACAGATAATATTACAATAACAGCCAGATACCTGTTATGCTTATGGATTTGCTCATAAATCTGAACAAGTAACACACCAATAAAAGAGAACATAGAAACAGCAAAGAAAACAAACCATCTTGGTTCTCCAGCTGATCTTTCAATGAAAACAAAATAAACCAAAGGAATGATAATTAACAAAAGCAAAAACAGGTTGCTCTTTAACCTCAGTTCACTACTTATGATATCATATCCAATAGCAAGCTCGAACAGAATATACAGTAATGACAAAATAAACACAATCAACAGTACGTTTTGAGTGAACAAGGGAAACCTATCAAAGACACTCCATGCAATTGGCAGCTTTTCTGCTTTCTGCTCATAACTTGTGTATCCTGATTTGAAAGCAGTATAAGATCCGAGATTCACTTTGCTCCATACAAAAAAAGGAGTCAACACCAATAAGCAAATTACAGCAGCAATCCAGAGATTCTTTTGTTTTAAGAACTTGAATTTTTCTGTCAGCAACAGAAATACAAGGAATAAAACAACGAACAAAGCATATACTATCCTAACCATAAATGCCAGTGCCAGAAAAACACCAATCAGCCATAGTCTATTGCTATTTTTAGAAATAACATAATATTTCCAGAAAAAATATATTGTTAATAATGCAAAGAATAACGCCAATGAATCAGTGTGGAATCTAAATGCATCAAACAAAAAAACCCAGAACACAGACCATAAGAAAGTGGCGATAAGCGCAACTCTTTCATCATACATTATTTTTGCCAAAAAGTAGATTATTATGACAACACCCATAGAAGGCAAAAAAGACAACAAAAATCTGACTATAGACTCTTTCAATCCAAGATAAAAAAATATACCTGCCAACAGAGGAAATAATACAGGTCTCTGCTGAGTGTATTTATAATCCAATAACCCAAATAAGCTTTTCCCGCTGCTTAGATAATCACATTCATCCCACCAGCAAGGCTGGTCATATAACTTTGCAAAATAATAAACCCTTATTGTAAAAGCAAGCAGTATAATCAGAACAAAAAGCACAGTGTATTTATTGCTGAAAAATTTTTTAAAAAATATTTTAAAACTCTCCTTTCTTTTTTCAACTGCATCATCCATAAATTTAAATAAGTTTTCAGATTTAAAAGTTTATCTACCATGATAAGCATTGTGATCTGCTCTAAAAATGACAAAAAGCTCAGCAGGATAAAAGAAAACATAAACAGAACAATAGGTTGCAGTTCTGAGTTTATAATAATAGACAACAAGATCAACAAGTATAGCCTAGCTAATGCATATAACATAGGCATAGAAAAAGCCAGGTTTGATATCATATGTTTCTTGCACGAAGATATCGAATTTTTAACAGAAAAATGGGGTGTTATTCTGCTGAACAAGTTCTCGAAGCATAATGCCTCCTGCATCGGCATTGCTGGAACAGATTATTTATCAGAAGATGGAATATGGTTTTCAGCAGGAGTCCCATATGTAAAAGGCAAAATAATCCATTCAACAAACGGAAAAGAGCAGCTGGACCAGTATAGTGAATATCTCAAAGATGAAAATGCTGTAGTTATTGATGGTGTTTTCATCGCTGCCAAGAAAGAAACAGCAGCAAGCATAAGATTCGATGAAAATTTGTTTGACAGATTCCATTTTTATGATATTGATTTCTCATTTAGACTAGCTCAAAAGAATAAACTGATAGTAACACAAGATATATCATTAAAACATTATTCAGGCGGAAGCTTTGATGAAGAATGGGAGCATTACAGAAAGATATTTGTTGAAAAGCACAAAGAAAATCTGCCATTCTCTGTTCTAAATCCATTGCCGAAAATAAATGAAATGAAGAAATGGAATGTCACAATATTAAGATATCCCAGGATATTAATAGGTTGCCCAACATCATATCACAAGGAATATTGCCTTGAAAGATATATAACTGGCTTGAAAAATATTCAGTATCCTAATTTTGACATACTACTTGTAGATAACTCAGATAATGATGAGTATTACAAAAAAATACAGGAGTATAATATTCCTGCAATAAAAGGACCTTATTTTAAAAGTGCACGCGAAAGAATTATAAAAAGCAGGAATATTTTGCGGGAAAAAGTAATAAATGAGGATTATGATTATTTTTTTTCCCTGGAACAGGATGTTGTTCCGCCGCCAGATGTTCTCCTAAAACTGATAAATCATAATAAAAAAGTAATAAGCTGTGTATATTTCTTGCATAATATTATAGGGGATAAAAGTGAATTAACACCCCAGGCTTTTGTTTTAATAGATCATATAACAAATAAGAATAAAGAAAAAAAGCTCCCTGATATGAGACCATTAAACAATAATGAATTATCCTCTAATAAACTGATAAAAATAATCTCCTGTGGGTTAGGTTGTGTCTTAATTCATAAGGATATATTAAAGGAGATAGAATTCAGGTATGATAAAGAAACAGAGGCTTTTGATGACAGATGGTTCTGTATTGATTTATACAATAAGAACATGCCTTTATTTTGCGATACAGGAATAATGTGTATGCATTACATATTAAATAGGCCATATTCATGGTCTGAAATACAGAAGTGATTTGGCACATATAAATGATTATTTCTTTCTGAGAACAAGAAGTATGACAAGACCGATAAATAGGATGACTGCTGCAATAATGAATCCATTTCTGTAAAAAGAGCTATTATTCTCATTATCCTGAACAATATAATTATCATTTTTATTGTTTCCTATAACATGGGGCACAACATCACCAGGATAAAGCCTTTTAAAGTCCAGAACTGCTTTATTGTCAGTCAAACCAACATATCTTATATCTAAGTCAAGCACCCCATCATCTTCAAAATCAATTCTTGCATATAATTTCTTTGTAATCAAAGCTGAAAAAACATTTTTAGTATCGTTCTTATAGCCCGTTCCCATTATTCTTACCCCTTTTGTTCCTATCTCATCAACAGCTATAATTATCTCTCTACCATCATCAGATGTTAATCTGATAGCATCTTTGTTATCTAAAAGCACTGATTGTGGGTTTTTTTCAGTAAAATCAAGCCTTGTTATGTTTCCTACTGCAGAAACTTTTCCTAAAAATAATGCAAAAAGCATTAAAATCACAAAAATTAGAAAAGATATTTTTTTCATAAGAAAAGAATAAAAAAGAAAAGTTTAAATTACTTTTTCTTTCTAAGCAAAAGGACAACTATCACTATTATTATCACTGCAATCAATGTCCACCATATCCATGCCTTGCTTGTTGGTTCTGTTCCTGTCACCACAGGTGGCTGTGTTATTGTAGTTGTTGTGCTGATTTCTTCTGTTCCGCCTGATGTTGCCAGATTCTTGAATGTTATGTCTGCCTTTCCATTTGTAATTGCATTCAATGATATTGATATGTCATCTGTCCCGTCATCATTTGTGTCAACATCCTTTGTCTCGCCTATTGTCAGTGTAACTTGTTTTGGTGTAGAGCTTACTTCAATAGTAACTGAATCCGTTCCTACTGTCAATACCTTGGCAGTATGTGTCTCAGTTCCAACCTTGAATGAAACTGATCCCTGCTCGCTTATCTGTGTTATCTGTGTTTCTGTAAAAGTCCCTATGTCTTTAGTTGTGCCTGCTGTTACCTCTTCTGATATGACTTGTGTAGCTTCTCCTCCACTTGATCCTCCACTAGTGCCTCCAGTAGATGAACTTGAGGCAGTTGAAACCAATAATTTATTTGTGGCTGTAACAGTAGTGGTTAAATCAACATAGTTCACGGCTTTACATGTCACTGTGTACTCTCCAGCTTCATTTGTGTCATCTCCTGTAAATATCAGGTCAGTTGCGCTGCCTGTCTTGCTTGTAGCAGCTCCGCTAGGCTTTGTCAGTGTTGTTGTACATGTCTTTATGCTGCTCTGGCTGTCTCCGCAAGTACATTTATAGGTTACTGAGTTAGTAGTTCTTATTGAAAGGGTGCTTGGCTCTGTGATTGATACTGTAGGCACACTTGGATCATTTGTCACCTGGAAATTCGAATTTGAATTGTTTATTATCTCTGTCTGATTATATAAGTCATAAACAACAAATGCCCAGCTGAATGTTCCGCTTGAGCTTGATATACTCCAATCAGGCAAACCAAATTTGAACTCATATCTATGCGCTGTTGCATTTGTTAAGGAGCTTCTTCCAAGCAAAGTCGTGACATTTGCTTTTCTTGATCTTGTAATAGCACCATTCTCTGTGATATTACCATTTGTGAAGTTAGCACCACTTAGGTCACCTTGTGATGTTCCTGCTCTGCTAACATTATCATACAATCCTAATCTCACACCTGTTAAGTTTACAACTCCTCCAGTATTATTATAAATCAATATTACTCTATCAACATTGTAATCCTCGACCACTATAGATATGTTTACTGCTGAGCTATTGCTTAAAGCACTTGAGGTTGTATATCCGCTTGTTATCGTATGTGTTCCATCTGTTATGTTCATTGAAATCATTCTTGGAGGCAATCCATCAATTCCTGTTAAAAGACCTAAACCTGAATCTATTGTTACGTTAAAAGCAGATTCAGAACCATGTGTTGAATTGTATAAACTTATTGTCCAGTTCTGAACACTCTCGGTTCCATTGATTGCAGTCGCATTAAAATATAAAGTGATTGTATCTAATAAACTTGTATTTGGGCTCATGATTATATAACTTGTATTAAAATAACTTACATGCAAACCACCTGATGTATTATGTACAGCAGCCCATGTATTATTTATCGTATTCGCATTAAACCCAAAGAAGGTATTGTTATTGCCACCGAAAACTGGTGAAGGAAACGTAAATCCTGAAGGCAGTGTCACATTTATTCTTGTTATATTATTAGTGGTAAAAGGGTATATTGTATCGTTTATATTTATCTGTATAGCTACTAATTCTCTATTGCCACCTCTTGTCCAGTTAGCAAGATCTACATACAAAGCATTACATCGACTGCTACTATCAAATGTCTGATCATTTTGGCATGTTCCTAAATTTGTGTTGTTTCTTTCACCAGTAATATTAATATATGTATACAACGGATTTCTAGTTGCATATCCAAAACCATCAACATTTATTGTTAAATAGAAACCGACAATTAATAAAATTAATAAAAAAACAGGATACATCAATCTTTTTTTATTCACCAATATATTCACCTCATTTCACAAATTATAATTTGAAACATTTAACTATACTACTTATATTTATAATCTTCAAAAAATTATATATTTAGGTTATATATAAATGTTTCTACAAAAAAATTCTGTGTAGCTTAATCATGATTTGTTCCTGTTCAAATAAAACATTGAATATAAAAATGGAAAATAATAAAGGGGGTAAAATTATACCAGTATAAAAAAATAAAGGCAATTATTATAAATTTTTACGATTAAAGCATATTAATGAAATCTAAATTTGTAAAAGCTGTAATAATATATTGGTTGCCTTTGATATTATACATGTCATTTATATTCTATTTATCCTCATTGCCAAATCCAGTAAAGACATTAGCGCCAAAAGGACTCTATGTATTTTATCTGGACTTGCCAAGGATAATATACCATATTATCGAATATGGAGTTTTAAGTCTGTTATTTTTTCGCGCATTAAAAGACATATCAAAGCACTCTCAGCTATCTTCTATATTATTCTCAGCATTATATGGAATCTCAGATGAATTCCATCAAAGCATTGTTCCTGGAAGAATACCTAGCACTAATGATGTTTTAATTGACATCTTTGGCGCAGTAGCAATGCAGTCTATCATTAATATATATTATTATTACCTTAAGGCAGGAAAGATAAAAAAAACAAAAGGTTTAATAAAATTTTCAAAAGATAATACAATATGAAAATATTGATAGTAACATCAAAATTCCCGCGCTACAAGAATGATCCTCAACCGGGTTTTGTTTATTACCTGGCAAAGGAACTGATAAAAAAAGGCCATAATATATATGTCTCTGCACCGCATGACTACAAAGCTAAAGAATTTGAAATATCTGAAGGAGCAGAAATCCACAGAATCAAGTATTTTATACCTGCAAAAATGCAAAGATTGTTTTATGGCTCTGGACTGCCTGCAAATATAGGTACAAGCATCCTTCCTTTTATCCAGCTACCGATATTTTCCCTGTTGCAATATATAAAAGTAAAAAACCTCATAAAAAAAATCAGGCCGGATATAATACATGTTCACTGGGGCTTCCCTCAAGGCCTTCCAGTAATGAATTCCAAAAAGCCATATATAGTAACAATATATGGTGGAGAAGTCTTTATGACAAAAAAATTCCATTTAATATGGATATTAGACAAAATAATGGAAAATTCATATAAGACATTTACTTTAACAAGTGGCCTGACAAAGGTAATGCGTGAATACGGCTTCAGGTCAAAGTTACAGTCAATACCTCTTGGCTTTGATAAAGAAGTTTTCAATCCTAACATAAAAGATTATAAGAAAATAAGGGCAAAATACTGCAAAAACAATGAATTGATGATATTATCAGTAGCAAGGCTAGTGGAAAAAAAAGGCCTTGAGTATCTGATAAGGGCATTTCATAAGGTTAACAAGAAAAGAAAGGACGTTAAGCTAGTGATAGTAGGCTCAGGCATCTTAAGGAATAAGTTAGAACAGCTGGTAAAAGACCTGAAATTAAATGATAATGTCTTTCTTGTCGGAGAAATAACTCATGATGTTCTCCCGAAATATTATAAAGCATCTGACATTTTTGTCTTGCCGTCAATAATAGACTCTCAAGGCGATAGAGAAACTCAAGGTGTTGTTTATGTTGAAGCAATGGCAACAAAAATTCCAGTGATAGGCACAAATACAGGTGGAATTCCAGATGTTATATCGAACAAGAACCTTGGTATATTGGTAGAACAGAAAAACCCAGATCAGCTGACTGAAGCAATCTTAAAACTATTAAATGATAAAGATTTAAGGGAATATTATGCTGATAACGCATATAACCATGTAATGAAAAATTTTACATGGGAAAGCATAGCCAATAAATATATAAAAGTTTATAATGAGATATTGAATTACAAAAAGGAAAGAAAATGAAATTCTTATTTATAATACCGAATGCACTGGGAAAATATCCTCTACCGTCCACCCCTCATATAGGAATTGCTTATGTAGCCTCATTACTGAGAAAAAACAACCATGACATAAACATAGTGGATATGCGCATAAATCCAGATTATGGAAGTTTATACAAGAACATAAATTCATTCAAACCAGAGATAATAGGCTTAACATCAATGAGCAAGGAGTCAAAGACAGCATATAAACTAATAAAAGACCTAAAAAAAAGATATCCGGATATCCCTATTGTAATTGGTGGGGCTCATTCTGCAACAATGCCAGAAGATATACTGAAAGAGACACAGGCAGATTACATATTGTTTGGAGAAGCAGAGCATACAGCCCTTGAGCTGGTTAATAAAGTCCCTCTGGAAAAAATAAAAGGATTGATCTGGCACGATAAAAAAACAGGCAGTATAATAAAAAATCATCCAAGAGAGTACATAAAAAATCTTGATTCTCTGCCTTTTCCAGCATATGACTTGTTTGATATGGACAAATATCTTGACAAAAAGATAAGGATTGTTACCTCCCGTGGTTGTCCGTATAAATGTACATTTTGTTCAATTCATCTTGTGATGGGTTTTGAATTCAGAACAAGAAGCCCGGAAAATGTAGTAGATGAAATAAAACACTGGTACAATAAAGGATACAAAGAATTCCAGTTTACAGATGATAATCTGACCCAGGACATGAAAAGGGCTGAAACTCTATTCGATAAAATTATTGCAAGTAATATGAAGATAAGATTTGACATAAGAAATGGATTAAGAGCAGATAAAGTAAATAACAGTTTATTAAAGAAGATGAAAAAAGCTGGTTGTTATTTCATTGCTTATGCCATAGAATCCTCAGACCAGGAAGTCCTTAACAAAATGAAAAAGGGCTTGACTCCTGCAATAACAAAAAATTCAGTGATCCTGACAAAGAGAAATGGTATTCAGGTAGGGGCATTTTTCATTATTGGCGGTTTAGGAGATACATTTGAAAAATTCAGGAAATCTCTGGCATTTGCCAAATCACTTCCATTAGATGAAGTTCGATTTTATAATATTGTCGCTTATCCGGGAACAGAGTTATACGAACAAGTTTCCTCTCAGGGTTATCTGCTAAAAAAACCAGAAGAATACATGAACGAAGTTGGTTACTGGGAAAATGATCCAATCTTTGAAACCCCTGAATTCACAAAAGAAGAGAGAATGAAAGCCTACAAACTAGGAGAAAAATACGTCATGGAGCTATTAATAAAAAAGGAGTTTGGCCCTGTTCTTGGAAAAATAGGGTATTTAATCTGGAAAAATGAGCCATTAAGGAAAATTACAATCAGACCTGGATTAAAGGTATGGAAATTAACCAGAAAAATCAGGCAAGCACTTAGAGCTGTACAAGCGCAATATTCAGAATTCTAAAGATTCAATAAATTTCAGGTATTTCTCTTGCTAATCAAGACATTAAAGACCTTTTTAATCCAGATTAAACCCCAGATTGTTGAAAAGAACAATAAAGCATAATACATCAGGTTAAGAAAAGCCATTACTGTGATAATAAAATACATTGTTCCCTCATAACCAAAATAAAACCTCTTTCCAATTGCAAAATCCTCTGGTCTTTTATTGTCAGGACTGTAAAATACCTTATCATTCAGCATTCTTATGTACATATTCAGGAACTGGTTGACAATTGCAAATAAGCCAAGCAACAACACCATGTCCTTCCCAATAATCCTGAAAACACCAAGAGTGATTCCAATGATAATTGCAATCTGTCCAAAAACATCAGTGCTATTATCAAACCATTGCCCAAATTTTGAAGCCTGTTTTTTGAATCTTGCGATCTCTCCGTCAATCAAATCAAAAAGATAGCCTACCTGCATAAATATAGCCCCTATTATAAAATATTTATAATGTCCAAGAGAGAACAAGTAAGCTGAAGATAAAGCAAAAAGAAACGACAAAAAAGTAATATGATTAGCTTTAATGTCTGTAACAACAATGTACCTTGTTATTCGTGTTGTTAGCCTTCTGTAATTGTACATCCAGATGCATTCAGCAGGTTTTAATACGGCTTTTCTTACATCCTCTAATCTAGGTAATTTTCCCATGAAAAAGTAAAAATAGGATTTAATTTAAATCTTGCGATAATGAGTATCATAACAAAAATGAACCTCCTCGGACTGAAGTCCGAGGTATCAAATAAAAGATGTTAAAATTGCCACGAACCTTGGGACTGGGAAATGTAGTGTTGTATAGTTTCACTGGTAACATTCCCAACACTCCTGAAAAACTTTCCTGGACTCCAGAAACGTCCTTTTCTAAAATATCTTCTAAGGCAAGTATGCTGTTTAAGGATTCTGTAAGCAGAAATTCCTTTAAACAATTGAAGCGCTTTGCTAACACTCATTGCGTAAGGAATTTCAACAAACAAGTGTATATAATCCGGTTGTATATTAAGTTCATAAATCTCAAAACCATATTGAGAAACAATATCTCTCAATACTTCCTCGCAAAGAATCCTAAGCTTCTCAAACTTAAAAGGATCCATAGCGTATTTGCATTTCCACACAAAGTGAAATGTATTTTATCCAACTCCATGCCTAAACTTGCCGATTTCCATTTTTTTAGCTCCTACGCAAAGTTTTTTAAGAAGGCTCAAACCACCCTAAACATGTTTGGTGCGTGCGCCAACTTCGTTGCGCACGTTTTATTTTCTCTTCAAGATTTAAGAACTTACAGGAGGTTTAGTTTACCTTGTACTAAATCACAAGGTATCCTTAGAATGTAATGAACTACAAAAAAATCTTCAGCATAACAATAAATCTAGCATTTGTGATATTCCTTATAATATTCTTCAAAGATAATGCCTCAGATTTCAAAAAAATAATTGGCATTCCTGTCTATTATATAGCATTGATGGTTGTCTTAGTTATATTAAATATATATATAAATGGGATAAAGATAAATCTTCTGACAAAATTCTATAACCTGGACCTTAAAACAAAACAGCATTTCGGCCTATCTGCAATAACAACAATGGGAAATTACATTGTACCATTAAGAGGAGGCGCTTACTGGCGTGCAAGATATCTTAAGAAATACCATGATTTCAGCTATATGAAATTCATGTCAACATTCAGTTCAACAATGATCATAACTTTTTTTTCCTCATCTCTTATGGGCTTAATCTTTACATTATTGACCTACAGAACAATAAATCCTTTTTCATCAAAATTAGGGCTTATATTCTTCATAGCCCTGGTACTTGAAATATTAATAATGCTGTTCTCACCAAGATTAAAACTGACAAAGAGCAAAATAATAAACTTTGGAATAAATGTAATAAATGAATGGAGAATAATAAGAAAGAATTATACACTTGTTACAAAGCTGATTCTTGCTGATATTGTAGTAATATTACTGATAGCCTTAAGATTAGTATTGACATATTATATAATACAGTCTCCTATAAAATTGTTTCCAGGTGTTGTTATAGCAACAATAACAATGCTTTCTATACTGATTAATATCACTCCAGGAGGTCTAGGAATAAAAGAAACCGTCATTGTGTTATCAACTTCATTGGCAGGAGCAACGCAAAAAGCCGGGACTCTGGTTGCAATCTTAGACAGGGTTATTTCAGTGATAATTGTCTTTTCTATTGGTATAGCATTCGCTTATATCTTATTGAAAGAAGGGAGAAAAAATGTCTCAAAAAATACTGATATCAACCACTAGTCTTAGAAACTGGAATTTAAACATAAATGAGCAGATATCTGTATTAACAAATTTTAACATTGACGGAATAGAATTGAACTTCCATAGCAAAGAAGAGCTCAGAAATTTAACTTTATCACAGGAAAGCCTGAGAACATTGAAAAGATTCAGCTTTAATACCCTGCATCTGCCGTTCAGGAATATAACTTATGCAAAAAAAAATGTCATATTAAAAAGAATAAAAGATATCTATAGGAAAATAAATGCAAAATTCATAGTAGTTCATCCAAACATAACTCATGATTATTCAATATTCGAAGGCATGAACATAACAATAGAAAACTATGGTCTTACAAGGAAACAGTTCTTGCTGTTTCATTTTCAGGAGATTATTAATATGGTTTCTAAAGGAATATTAAATATAAACAAAGAATTTTCATTAGTGCCTGATCAAAATATCAAACTGCACAAAGATTTAATGGAGAACAAAAGTCTTAAGTTAGTTCTGGATACAAGCCACACCATGTCATTCAATAACATGGAAATAAAAAAATATATAGACATTTACAGAGAGAGAATTGCTGGCATACATTTAAGCACCTTCAATAACTATAAAAATCATAATCTACTACACAAAACAGACAAGTCTATATTGAAACACCTTGATATAATAAAAGAGTTAAGAGTTCCATTAATCTTAGAAGAAAAATTTAATCATATGCAAAAAGATAACATTAAAAAAGAATTGTCATTTATAAGAACATGGTTAAATAAAACTTAACATGGGAAACTCTCAAAAAATTCTACTCGTACTGGAAAAAGATTACTCAATGAACTATCTGCCAGAATATCCACCTCTTGCACTTGTGTATATTGCCAGTTCTCTGTATCACTCCAGACATGAGATAAAAGCATTGGACATGCGTTTGTACAACACAGATAAATATGTCAAAACTATTGAAACATTTAATCCTGATATTATCGGATTCTCAGTTACAGCATTAAATCTGGACAACACAAAAAAACTGATGAAGATTACAAAAGAAAAAAATCCATCTGCTATAATAATCGCAGGAGGCCCTCATGCATCTCTGGCTCCTTTAATGGTAGCAAAAGGCAAGTTGATAGATTACTTGGTTTCAGGGGAAGCAGATTTTTTGTTTAATGAAATAGCTGACGCTCTAAGCAATGAAGAAGATATAAAAAAATTTGATGGTGTTGGTTATATAAAAGATGAAAAATTAAAGATGAACAAACCGGCACAGGTCAATGACATTGACAACCTGCCAATGCCTGAACTGCATCTTTTTGATTTGGAAGCGTATAAAAAATATAATAAACAAAACAGATATCCTTTACAGACCTCACGGGGTTGTCCTCATCAATGCACATTCTGCACCTCTTCCAGGATAGGCGGCAGCTACAGAATGAGATCATCTGTAAAAGTTGTAGATGAAATAGAGCACATGGTAAAAGCCTATAACATTAAAAGATTTAATGTAATTGATGACAATTTTGCCCTTAACAGAAAAAGAGCAGCAGATATCTGCGATGAGATAGTATCAAGAAACCTTGATATAAAATGGGAAATAGGTCAGGGCCTGACAACGCTGTCAGCAGATCAAGAATTGTTTTATAAAATGAAAAAAGCCGGCTGCTATCTGATCTCATTCGGAGTTGAGTCAAATGATCCAGAAATATTAAAAGCAATAAAAAAGCCTACGCATGACATAGGAATTATGAAAAGAGCATTCACATATGCAAAAAACGCAGGCATATTAACAAAAGGATTTATGATTTCAGGTCTGCCTGGAGCAACATTTGAGAAAGAGATGAAGTACATTGATTTTTTCAAAGAAGCTGACATAGATATCCCAAGAATAAGTCTTTTGACAGTATTCCCAAACACTGAAATGTATGAATGGGCTCAGAAAAATGCGAAACCACTACATGATTTAGATACAGTTTCAACAAAATTCTCCCAGAATAAATATGTATCTTCAGACATATACTTAACACCATCATTTGAAACAGATGATTTTACAAAAGAAGAACGCATAAAAGCGTATAACATCCTGGATAATGAAGCATATAAATGGTCTATCAAAAAATTAATAGAAAGAAAATTTGGTAAAACAGCTAGTAGAATATCTTACCCCTTGACAAATATAGCCTTGATCTTGAGAGAAAGCAGGCTTGCAATGGATATAGGAAGAAAGATTCTCATCAGGTAAAGCTATCCTCATTAATGTTCTCATAAATCTCTGGCCGCATAAATTCCCTCGGGGGTTTTTCTCCTTTTCTCAGAAGATCCCTCATTTTAGTTCCGCTTACTTCTATTTTATCTGCATCGTCATGAGGGCATGTCTTTTCTGTAGTGATCCATTCACATTTTTTGCAGTAAGAAGGCCCATGAAAAAACAAAGGAGTAAAATCAAGCTCATTCAACAATTCTTTATAAAGATCATGTGCCGCATATTTCTCATAAAAATTCCCAACACCAGTATGATCCCTTCCGACAATGAAATGCGTTGCTCCATAATTCTGCCTAACCAATCCTGTAAAAATAGCCTCTCTCGGTCCTGCATATCTAGAATAAGTTGACAAAGCAGCCAATAAAACTCTGTTCTTGGGATAGAAATCATCAACAAGAACTTTATAACATTTTAATATAGTCTCAGCATTATAATCCCCTGGTTTTTTTCTTCCTATTACAGGCTGTATAAACAATCCATCAACTAACTCAAGAGCAGCTTTCTGTAAGAACTCATGTGCTCTATGTGGTGCATTTCTAGTATGAAAAGCTACAACAGTTTTCCATCCTCTATCATTGAAAATTTTTCTTGTTTCTTCAGGTGTCAGCTCATATTCTCTAAATTTTGATTCAGGTTTTTTTATCAGGTCTATCTTACCCCCAAGATAAACAGGATTACTGTTGAAAGTATGTAAAACTCCAGGATGTGCCTTATCCAATGTGCCGAATATCTTTCTAACCTCATAATCCTTGTCTTGCTTGTATTTCTCCTCCAGATGCAAAACTGCTACAGGATTATCATTTAAATCAGTTAAGATAATATCTTCACCTTCTTTGATTTTTTTTGAATCTCCTTCATTTACAGGCAAGACAATTGGCAAAGTCCATAAAACATCCTTACTGGTCCTATAATTGTCTAGCACAGAAAAATAATCTTCTCTAGCCATGAATCCTTCCAAAGGAGAAAAAGCACCTATTGCGATTTTCTCAACATCCATGACCAGGTCTTGATTCAGTTTAATCTTCTGGAATTCATTAACTTGCTTAAGGAATCTTAAAGCCTTGTCTTTATCAAGAATCCTGTTTATTAGTTTACCACCAAGAGGTTTTATTCCATTCATTTTTTAAATATAAATCGGAAACATTTAAAAATGCTTTTAGCCCCTTAAAAAACAAGTTTTATAAACATTATAGTAACATAAATCTTAGAAAAAAATACTTTTATAATTATTTCTATTCAGGTCTATTAAATGGTCATGATAATAGCAACAATAGGACCTGCATCAGATTCTCTTGATTTAATAAAGTCATTGATAGACAACGGAATGGACATTGCCAGAATTAATGGAGCACATGGCACAGATAAAACAAACTTAGATAAAATAAAAAAGATAAGATCGATAAAAAAAGATTTACCGGTACTTTTAGATATTCCAGGACCAAAAATAAGATTAGGAGATTTAGAAAAACCAATAAAAATTGAAAAAAATCAGGAAGTTACTTTAAGCGTATCAAAAAAAACAAAATATATTTACATCCCTCATCCATTTCTTATTAAAGAATTAAAACCCGGTTATACCTTACTAATCGACGATGCAAATTTAAAGCTGGAAGTTATAAAAATCCATGATAAAAAAATCATCTGCAGGGCATTGAACTCTCATATAATAAAAAGCAGAAAAGGCGTGAACATACCTGAATTAAACCTTGACTATACGAAGCTTACAGAAAAAGACACGTACCTTATTGAATTTGCAGTAAAGAACCGTCTGGATTATATCGGAGTTTCATTTATTGGAAATGTAAACATCATAGGAAATATAAGGAATCTTATCAGGAACTCTAATGTAAAGATAATTTCAAAGATAGAAACACAAAAAGGTTTGGACAATTTTAATGATATTCTGCAGGTATCAGACAGTATAATGATCGACAGAGGAGATTTAGGTTCAGAAGTTGGTGTTGAAAATGTTCCAAAACTGCAGAAGAAAATTATACAGAAATGCAACAAATACGGCAAGCCTGCAATAGTGGCAACACAAATGCTTGAATCAATGGTTAATAATCCTACACCAACAAAAGCAGAAATAAATGACATAGCAAATTCCATATTAGATGGTGCAAACGCTGTCATGCTCTCGGGAGAAACAGCTTCTGGCAGATATCCTGTAGAATCAATAAAAACCATGAAGCATATCTCAGATAAATTCACTAAAGAAAAAAACAGGAATTCCTGGAGTTCTGCAGGAGGCAAAAAAATACCTTCACTGTATGAATTGGATTTTATTTGTTCAGAAGAAAAGCAGTGCCTCGTAGAAAAGCCGTATAAATTTTTTTCATTGAGAATTACAAGGTTGTTTCTAAGACTAAAACATATCACGCAGTTCAGGATAGCATTAATCTCATTTCTGCTGGGTCTGACATCAGCTTTATTTTTTGCTTCAGGACATCATATTTTTATCCTGATAGGTGTAGTATTATTGCAGTTATCATTCATACTTGGCATTGTTAACAAGGAATTTATAAAATACAGGAACATAAAAGATGATTTCGGCAACTGGTTTACAGCAATCTACCAGAACATAACTTGTTCATTGACTTATGCATTCGCATCTCTGGGTCTTTTTATTTACACAAAAAATCCCTTAACATTAATTTTAGGTCTTTTTGCAGTAGCCAACATCCTGATAATAAGCAACATAACATCAACAAGAGTCATTGGTTTGTCAAGATCCAATGATCTGGAAGGATATAATGAATTTAAAATCGGAAAAAATCTATTTATTGGTGGAACAAGCACTGCAATCCTTGTTATCACAATAGGTGCTTTACTTGACAAGATATTTTTTGCACTGTTGTTTTATGCTCTGTTCGGCTTTTTATTATGGTCCAAGCAACTACTAAGTCATTACAGGTTAAAAAGAGCAGTATAATTATAAAAACAATATTTTTAATAATTCTTTCTCATAATTTGTAACTGATTAAAATGTCTTTTATGTTAAAAGAATTCAAAGGAAAAAAATTATGCCTTAATATTGACTGTTGTATTGCTGCTTTAATCTCTGAATTAGGATTTAACCGGAAGATAGCAAATGCATTTTTTATTATTACGAGATCATTAGAATTAACAACCCATATTCAGGAAGAATTAATAGAAGAAAAACAGTATAGAAGATTAGATGATTCTGAAGTTAAGTATGGAGGGAGGCAAATTTAAATCTTTCTATCGTATTTAAATTCAAAATGGTAAATATTAGTGTAATAGGGGCATCCGGGCTTGTAGGATCTAATGTTTTGAGAGCAGCATCTGAACTAAATCTTCCTGTTGAAGGTTCAAGTCTCTCACAAAAATCTGGACTAAAACAATTAGATATAACAGATTATTCTCAATTAAAAAATTATATACAAAATACTAAACCTGAAACAATTGTAAATTGTGCTGGTATTGTAGGAAAAGAAGCTTGTAATAAAGAACCTGGAATGGCTGTAGCCGTTAATAAAACTGCAGTGGAGTATTTAAGCAGGCTCTGCATAGAAAATGGAATAAAATTATTTCATTTATCAACAGTTGCAGTTCATGATGGTAAAAAACAAACACCATATGTAGAAGAAGATTTACCAACTTTAATAGATGGAAACTGGTATAATATAACAAAAGTAGGGGCTGAAAATTTTGCATTGGAAGTTCCATCTGCAGTAATTTTAAGAGTAGGAGATACATATGGTTATGGCATAAATCCGGAGCATATAGGTGGTTCTATATTCAAATGGGCTTATGAAACATTAAAGAAAGGAAATAATGTTCCAGCATTTAAAGGATTAAGAACAAACCAAACACTTTTGTCAGATGTTGGAAATGTTGTAATGCATTTAATATCGGAAGGTTATGAGGGCATATTAAATATTGGTGGTAATACAATTGAAGTTGCTGAATTTTTTGAAAAGATGTGCATGTCATTTAACTTGCCGGGTAATATAGAATTAAAAGATGTTCCAAGTAATTATCAGGCAAACCGATGCGCACGCTTTATAATCAAAAATGCTTAAGAAAAACTTAACGAAGGAGGGCAATTCCTCCCAGCACTAAACTGCTGGGTATCCTTGCCATAAAAATAAAAATTAATTCAAAGGCTTAGCTAATGCCACAGCCAATTCATCTTCTACTTTTGGCAATTCATCACTAAGAACCTTGTCTATTTTTTCTCTGTTCTCGTCATCAATATAGACATCAGTATTCTCCTTTAGATAATTTAACCAGTCTATAGCAATTTTCTTTCTATTGACCAATTCATCTTGCTCTATTTTTCTTTTAACACCCTTAGCATCTGCTAATCTTAAAAGAGCAGTATAGCTTAATCTACAAAGATTTAATTCCTCATTAGGATCAATCACATCAAGTTTCTGAAGGTAAGTTTCATATGCTCCAACCATTCCTGTTCCGCTATGAATAGATGCAAATTTATCTTTTCCATATTTTCCTGCCATTATCAATAGCCACTTAGCATGTGGAAAAATCATTGCTGGTCTTTTATCATTTTCTTCAATAACATACCTTAAAGATTCTGGAGAAAATGCATGCATTGTTGATCCGGGATCAACTTCTCTTTTAAGCACATCAGAATAACATCTATTTGTTATAGATTCTGTTTTTGTCATAGGTGAAGTATGTGTATTAAAAGCATCTCTTGATCTTAACTGAGTCACATAAAGAGATTCATCTTTACTATCTAATGCCGTCTTTTGCATACCTAATACTACTCTTTGCATGTTTACCAGATCATTGGGGAAAAATAAAATAGCCTGCATCAATCTATCACCATCAATATACTGAACTACATTTCCATCATCAATATAATTCAATGCCTGTTTTAAAGCATTAACATGATTAGCCTCTACACCTCCTTCATATGTCACAATATTTGCATCTACTGCTTCTAATTTTTCTAACAGTTCTGTATTTGTTTTTGGCGTTGCAGATACAGCCCACAAAGCTTCATAATCAACGCATCTAAACTGCCCTTGTATATACCCAAGATTATGTCTAAAATTTGAAAAAGAAACAACTCTTGCTAGATTATTAGTTGGATCATGTAATGTGGAGGCAAAAATTAATCTTTTCATATAACGAAATATAAAGAAGAATTTAAAAGCCTTTTTATAACTCTAAAATTAATAACTTCTGCTTTCCAAAAACTCTTTCAGGCATTCAACAACATAATTAACCTGCTCTGCAGTTATCAGTGAACTAACCCCTAAAAAAAAAGTATCACGGGTAACCTTATTTGCAACAGGAAAATCAATTGCCTTGACATTGTTTTTAATGCAATAATCAAAGTAAGCAGTATGATTTAATATATTCCCGGCAAAATAATTCCTGGTCTGTATTTTTTTTTCTTCTAAGAATTTAACCATTTCATGTTTTTTAAAATTTATTCCGTCTTTCAAAGTGACAGGAAACCCAAAAGGGCTTGGTTCAACTCTGGAATCAATTTTATGATCAATAAATAAATCTCTATATTTATTAAAAAAAGCCTTGTACATATAATAATTTCTCTGTCTCAAAGATGTGTCTCTGTCTAGTTTTTTTAGCTGTTCCTGTAAAATAGCACCTTGAAGATCCATTGGTTTAAGATTATAGCCGATTTCTTCAAATACGTATTTATGATCAGTTTCAATATTTAAATCTGGAAGCCATTTACTAAATCTCTTTCCACAGGTTCCGTTAGGCAATAAATTGTTCTTGCCAATACAATAACATCCCCGGCCCCACCAGCATAAGCTTCTAAGAATATCTGCCAGAACATTATCATTAGTACTCACTATACCCCCTTCTCCTGAAGTGATATGGTGCGCTGGATAAAAAGAGCAGATAGACATTACACCAAAACTTCCTAAAAGCTTCCCTTTCCATTTGCCACCAAGACCATCGCAATTATCCTCTAAATACAAGACATTATACTTATCACATAACTCCAATACCCTGTCTAAATTAGGAGGTATCCCTAAGACATGTGCAAAAATTAAAGCCCTAATGTTTTTGTTTCTCTCAAGTTCTTTTTCTAACAAGTCCAGGTCAATATTCAGGCTTTCAAGCTCAACATCAATGAAAACAGGAGCAAAATTATTCTGTAATATTGGATTGACAGTTGTAGGAAAACCTGCAACAGGCGTGGCAATAGATATATTTTCAAAATTAAATTTTCTTTTTGATTTTAATGCACTTATCATCAGCAGATTAGCAGAACTGCCTGAATTGCACATAATGCTTTTTTTCATCCCTATTTTATTGCTGTAATGCGCCTCAAACTTAGCAACCTCCTCTCCGCTAGAAAGCCATGAACCTGTTAACAAAGACTCTATAGCTCTAACAACCTCGTTTTCATCCCATGTTGGTCCGCTGTAATAAACAGGAGTTTCTCCAGGCACGAATTCCTTATACATATTGGCAATGTACTTTGGTGGCCAATGTTTCTTCACTAGCTCAATGATTTCATCCATTGTAGTGTTTCTTCAACTCCTTTTTTTATGCTATATTTATTTCTGAACCCTGTGCTTTCTAATTTGGATTTATCAACAAAGAAATCTGCAATCCCTACTTTCTTGTGGAATTCAGGAGGTTCAATAGATTCATAATTCAGTTCTTTCCCGGATTGTTCTGCAACCTCATTTACAAAATCATAAAATTTCATCTTTTCTCCGCCAACAAAATACAGGTTATTGTCATATTCATTGATGAGGGAAAAATGTTCTACAGCTCTTGAAACATCCTTTACATACAGAAAATCCCTGAAAAACATTCCGTTGCTATATAATTTTATCTTTTCACCTTTAAATATATTATACATCAGATAAGATATTGCTCCTTTCTTTTTATTGTCAACCTGTTCTCCAGGGCCATAAACATTTGTCAGCCTTAAAATAACATAAGGAATACCAAAATTAGAGTTATAAATCCTTAAAAAAAACTCAGTAGCCAGCCTTGTAGCAGGATAAAGTGCTAAAGGATTTAAAGCAGAATCCTCATTAACAGGAAATTCCTTTGGGTTGCCATGGACAAAAAATGTACTCATCATTATTATTTTAGTTTTATTTTTCTTACAGGCCTCTAAAACCTTTATAGTTCCCTCGCAATTTGTCTTGATATCAATCAAAGGATCAGACAAGATATTGTAATTATCAGTTGTGCCGGCTAGGTGAACAACAACATCAATGCCATTAAGGTCATTTTCATTAATTTCAAGCAGGTCTTTGATAATAAAGTTTTTTTCAGGAATGAAATCTAGTAAATTTCTTTTCTCTCTGTTCCTGAACAGTACTTTAACATTGTAATTCTTTTCAGATAAATACCTAGCTAAATTTTTCCCAATAAATCCAGTTGCCCCTGTAATAAGAAAATTCATCTTTTTTCAGATAACAAGACAATAAGAAAATTTATATGTCTTGTCATAAGCTACAGTATCTCCAATGCTTATAAAGAGGCTATAGGGTAATTCTTTGTTACCTTAAAGGTTGGTGGAAAAGGTTAAAAGGTTGTATACTCCAATAATTTTATGGAATATCCGTTAAGAGATGGTAAAGGAACAAAGGTTCATTCATTTAAAGAATTTCTTATGGAAGATGAAACTAAAATAGGTATTTTCAAAGGTAGTAGGGGGCATAATCCAGACTTAGACATTATAATAAAATATCAAGAAAAAGGCAAAAGGGTTAGAACTCCAAAACACATTCATTGGGTCATAGATATGTTAATCAAAAAAGAACATAATAAGGAACTTTCTTTGAAATTTCTTAAATATCTTAGAGATATGTATGAACGTGTTGATGGATTTAAAAATAAAGAAGATAGAGATAATTGTGAATTAAAAGAAACGACGTCAGAAAAATTAAAGAAATTTGTTGAACTTAATCAATATGGAGAATACTCTGTTGAATTTATAGGACATTTAATAGAACTAATGATAAAAATGGAAAAAAATATGCCTGAAGACAACCCAGCAAGAGTCTTTAAGGAATTAATGGACTCTATGTTAAAAGAAGAAGAAATTTTTGTTATTGTCTCAAAAGCTACCCAGATTGGAAGAAGATAATCCTAAGTATTTAAAATAAGGGGAGCTATTTTTTCTTGAATTAAGTAATTCGTGATTATAACCTCATTTATTTTTCCTCTTTTTGTAGCGTCACAATTAATCATTCTATTTGCTTTTACGATATTAATATTAAATTGGTTATAAATATCTTTTATAAATTTAGTATCGCTATTACTCAACATAATATTACATTTTCTTTTATTTAATTCTTTGAATACATCTCCTAATTTTTTTTGCTCTTCTTCCAAAAATCTTTCTTTAGTATAAGTTGTAAAATTCTTCCCATTTTGTAATGGGTAATAGGGCGGATCAAAATAAATAAAATCCCCTTGTTTAACAAAACTTAATATTTTTTCAAAAGACATCACTTCAATTTTAACGTTTTTCAATAGATTAGATATAAATTTTAATTCTTGGTCAGAGAATATTTGTGGATTTTTATAACTACCAATAGGAACATTAAATTTATTTTGGGAATTTACTCTATACAATCCATTAAAACAAGTTTTATTTAAGTAAATAGTTCTTGAAGCTCTTTCAATATTAGATAATATTTGTGGTTTCAATTCTCTTATATTATAATAATACTCTTTACTATGATGTGTCTTATGAAATTGTAATTTTAAAATAAGTTCTTCTACGTTTTCTTTTATTACTTTATAACAATTAATTAATTCTTCATTAATATCAGAAAGCAATACTTCTTTTGGATTATATTTTTGAATTATATAAAAAGCTACTGCACCACCACCAACAAAAGGCTCAAAATATCTTTCTATTTTTTGTGGTAATAATTCTTGCAGTTGGCTTAGTAATTGTTTTTTTCCACCAGCCCATTTTACCAATGTTGGAATATCAAACCTCTCCATATTTATACTAATTATCTTCATATTTAAATACCTTCTCTAAAATCCTGCGGATTTTTTGAAAGTCTTTCAGAAGAGGCGAAAGAAATTAGATCAAGCCACTTATTTATACCTAATTTTAAATTTGGAATAGATAATTCATAAGGAGATTTTTTTATTGCCTGATGTTTAGTAATAAAATTATAATAAATTTCATAGCCTTTCATAATTGCATTTGCAGAATGAATAGAGCCGTGAAATCCTCTAAATGTTTTAGTTCTTTGTCTAATATTATTATGGAGACGCTCAACTATAATGTTAAAGCCGTCTCCCTTTGAAGCATTTACTATTTTATGAAAAACGTTGTGTTTTCTTAATTTATTATTATAACCAAAAGTTCTTTTTACAACTTTACAATAAGCATTTAATCCATCTGTTGTGCAGATAGCAATTTGATTTTCTGTTTTATTTTTAACTTTTTTCATAACTTGTCTTATTTCTTTTTGTCCTCTATGTTTTACATAATTAGAAGAAACCATAAAACGAGTTTTACAATCTACTACATCAATAAACCAATTTTTATCTACGCCTTTTTTGTTGGGATATTTTCTTCTATGATATTCCATTTCATCAATTTGTATTTCTTTTCCAACTTGAAGTTTAAGAGTGTCTGTAAATTGAGAAATCTTTTTACTATATTTTATAACCCATTTATAGATAGATTTATGGCTTGAATTATGAGGATAAAAAGTTTGCAGATGTTCCTGCACTTTTCTTGTTGACACTCCTCTATAAAATAAATCTAAACAAAGGGTTACTTTTTGTGGAGAGTTTCTCATTCGCAAAAAACCATCATCCTTTGTAAAAGACTTATTACAATCTTTACATTTATATCTTTGAATTAAACCTCTATTTTCGGTTTTTCGCTTAGTCCATCTTATAGTATTTTCATTACTACAAAACCTACACAATACTTTTTTAAACTCAGAAGCCCTATTCTCTTTCTGAGAGTTATCTTGGTCGGAAGCCATTTTAATTCTCCTCCTAAGCCTCTTGGCTTAGGTGTTTCTTTCTATTCATCTTAATGAATGAACTAGTATATAAGCTTATTCATCTTAATGAATAGCTACTATTTAATGAAATGAATGAAAATATTTATAAGCTTATTCATCTTAATGAATTGATGGATTGGAGAGAATTTTTACAAGAGAGAATAAATGTAGCACCCATATTAACCAAAGAACATACAAAAAATATTCTTTCAGAAAGAGCAGTTATGTTAAGATTGATGTCTTTCACTAATTCCTTCTTAGAAGGTGGAAGTGATGCACGAATTATAATTTTATATGGATTACGAGGTATTGGAAAATCAACAATTCTGTTTCAGGTTTATAATAGGCTAAGAAATGGTAATTTTTTTGGACAATCAATTGAATCAAAACAAGTTCCGCAAGAGAATATCCTTTATTTTTCTGTAGACCAAACATTATTAATGAGTCCAAACGTAAAAACAGAAAGTGTTATCTATGAAGCAGTAAAAAATTTCTGTGAACAAATCCATAATCAACCAATGGAGGCTCTAAATAAGAAATTGTTTATATTGGTTGATGAGGCACAATTTGACAAAAAATGGGCAATAGCTTCAAAATCAATCTTTGATGCAACAAAAAATATATTTATAGTTATTACTGGGTCTTCTGCTTTAGCATTAAATATTGATACAGATACAGCTAGAAGAGCAATAAAAGAACCACTTTTCCCATTAAGTTTTATGGAATATTTAGTTATGAAAAAAAGAATATTTCCAACTAAAGGAACAGCAGATAAGTTAAAAAGATTAATATTACAAAATGATAAAACAACAATTACTGATTTAAATGAGACTATAATAAATATAAAAAAAGAAATGGAAAGAAAGGGAACTAATCTAGAAAAGGAACTTTTAGAGTATATAACTTTTGGTGGATTTCCATATAGTATGGTTTCTTCTAAAGAAATAATATATAGAAGAATTGTTGATATGATTAATAGAATTGTCACACAAGATATGCCCGAAATATCAAATTTTGAAACTACTGCTATACCTGAAATAATGAGAGTTATTGGAGCAATCGCTACAAAACCTGTCGGGGAAATTTCTCAAGTTAAACTCTCACAAAACTTAGGAATTTCTTCTGCTAAAATAAATAGTATAATTGATACTTTACAAAAAACACATTTATTTTTTATTGTTAAACCTTATTTAGAAGCAAAATCTGAAAAACTTAGCAAAGGGTTTAAATATTATTTTATGTCGACAACATTATTAAGTGCAATAAAATACTTAAATGGAACAACAACACTTAATACAGAAGATATTGGGGTATTGTGGGAAAATGCTGTTGGTTCAACATTGTATAAATTATGTTATACTACTGGAACAATATATAACTTATTTTACGACGCTAGAAAAGAAACAAACGTCGATTATTTATTACAAAATCCTCTCTCTGGGAAAATAATTCCTTTTGAAGTTGGGATGAATAAAGACAATGCACAAATCAAGAATGCTATAGAATATTATAATTCATCTTATGGAATTGTAGTTTCTGATTTTCCAGAAATTACTATTGTAGACAAATTTATTAAAGTGCCTTTCTGGGTATTTTTCTATTTATAATAATTCAAATAATCTTAAATTAAAGAAAATTTAATAACTATTAGAAATTCATAATTCTTATGGGAAGCGGTAAAAGAAAATATAATCACAGAGGAAAGTATATTCCTAAGGAAAAAAAGTTAGGAAAGTACGAAGAAGAAAAAGCAGAACACGATCCTGAAAAAGTCAAGGAATTATTAGCTCTTTGGAATGAACGAAAAGAGAAGAAGAAATGAGTTGGAATATTCCATTTAATTGGTTTGAAGATTGAGTTATTCTTATACTTAAAAAAATGTTTCCAAGTTCAATTTACCTAGAAAATAACGAAAACAAATTGGTGTTAAGTTATTCCATAAGAGTATTTACTTTTTTATTTGTTATTCTAACTTTTATTGTATCTTTTCTGAGTTTTTTATTAGCCTATAACATTGATGTGATTAGGTTTATAATTAGACTTTTTATATAAGAACGAAAAGATTACATAAAGTCTACCAACCTTTAAGGTAACAAAGAAATAGGGTAATTATTATATTACAGCATTAAACATTGATCCTATATTATGCCAATGTAATTAAGAAAGGTCAAGATATTCTTTACTTTAAGCGCGCGACGCTTACCCCAAGCGAGGCATTCGGGTTATCAATATGCCTATCGCAGTTGAACCATGCCCTATCAGAGTCGGTATTGATCCCCACGACAGTTTCTGTAGTTCTACTTGCTTCAGAATTTAATCTCCAGATATAGGCATTTACATCTGTTAACCATTTATATATTGAATTTATTTCCTGTAATGATTGCTTTGTGTTTAGTAAAGCCTGTAATGGTTCTATTACATTTGTTGTATCTGAATTTGTAATGTAGCCATCTGGTCCCATAAATGAGTCTAATTCTATTTTGTATGAATCTTGTTGATTGTAATTATGAATTACCTTATCTTTTTGGTTTTCCGGGTTATACTGGATTCTTGTTAATGTCATTAGCCATTTATCTAACATTTGTTGCTTTAGAAATTGCCTTACTTCTTCTATTTTATCTTTGTATTGAGAGTTGTCTTTGTTTTGGAATAAAGATGTTGCTGTAGAATTAAATAGGGGATAATCTAAAGAGTAGGGTTCATTTGTATTATCAGCTATAACTTGTTTTCTATGCTCTGCATGCTGATCTTGAGTTTGATATGTCAATAATTCTTTAAAGAGGTTTACTGTATATATTCCATTCCTGTATTGTATTCCTGTTATTCTATAAGAATCGGTTAGGTCTTCTAAGGAGAAATCTACTGTTAAATTACCAGATCCTGTTTCTCCTGGTTTTTTATTTTCCTGTATTTCAAAATACTCTCTTATAATATCTTCTGAAGTTCTATTTCCTGTTATTATGATTGGTTTCATGGTTTTTTATATTTTCCTTTTATCTCTTCTAATGTTTCTTTTTTTAAAGGAGGATTTTTTGCTATATCTTCAATTGCTCTCCTTACAGGAGCCCATCTTCCTTCTCCCCCTATGGGATTAATCTTATTTAAAATAGACTCTTCTTTCTCTCCATATTGTGCAAAAGCAATAGCTGTTTCTATC
>Ga0209542_10003516_pt1 | contig 33435 bp, 31 predicted proteins | sample RifCSPhighO2_01_FD_184028 | JGI IMG/M metagenome (GOLD analysis project Ga0209542, IMG submission 184028) | Soil microbial communities from Rifle, Colorado - Rifle CSP2_plank highO2_0.1 (SPAdes) (version 2) | ecosystem: Environmental > Terrestrial > Deep subsurface > Rock core/Sediment ... | reverse complement strand
CAAATAAAAAAATAACATCAACCATAACGGAAAATAAGAAATGTGAACAGAGGCAAAAGGAAGGTTGGAAAAAATATCTACAATTTTTAATTCATACGCAAGCAAACCATAAGTAATATATGCAAAAGGCATAGCGAGAATTGTAGAAAAGAAACCAAAGACACCTGTCAAAAATCCAAACAACATTGTTGCTGGAATAAACACCAAAACTAACAAATTCACAAAAACAGACATAACAGACAAATCGCCCATCATATACAAAAGAAGTGGCAAAACAAAAATCTGTGTTGAAATAACAGCGACCAACGATTCTTTTAAATTAAATCTTTCTGTCATAAATCCAAAATATTTTTCTATTTTTGGGGAAACAACAATCAATCCAAGTGTCGTCATAAAAGAAAGTTGAAAGGACGGATCAAAAACCAAAATCGTCGGATTGTGTAAAAGCATCAAAAATCCTGCAATAAAAAGCGAGCGAGTAATTTCGCTTACCCGTCCTGTTGCTCTCGCCAACAAAACCAGCAACGCCATAACAGACGCTCTGACAATAGTTGCCGAAGCACCCGTCATTATTGCAAACAAAATTATACTGATAGCACCAACAGAAAGAGAAAAAATTTGGGGCAAAAAAGAAAACACTCCCATCAAAGAATCAGCGATTATTGTAATGTTGTAACCAGACAAGACGACAATATGAATCAATCCAACTTTTCTAAAATCATCCTGCAATTCTTTGCCCAATGATTCCTTGGCACCAACTATCAAACCGCCCAAAAGAGAGGCGTGTGGTTCCGGAATAACTTTTTTGATCTGAAAAATAAAAGAGTTTTTTAATGCAAAAAGTTTTTCTTTTATTACATTTCCATTGCCATCGGAAATAAATTTTGTCTTTGGATAAAACATCTGGTAATGGATATTGTCTTTTGCCAGATATGAAATATAATCGAATTCCCTGCTCTCTTTTTCGTTTTCTGATGATTTAAAATTTTCCGGCCTAGCCAAAACCCCGTTTAATTCTATTAAATCTCCATATTTATATTGAGGGTAATGATTAACAATAATCAAAACATTTTCTTTTGATTTTGTTTTGATTTGTCCTATTTCACTAATTCTAATATTTAAGTGCGTATTATTCTCTCTGATATCCGGCTCTTCTATGATAATCCCTTTTGCCAAAACCCTTTCTCTCACTATTAATTCGTCTGATAAATAATCTTTATCAAAACCAGAAATATCAAAGCGAAAGATTCCCAAACCGACAAAAAGCAAAAATAATGAGACAAAGACGATATTCTTATTTCTCTCTGACTGCAACAGATAAAAAATAAAGACAGCCCAGCCAATTAAAATTGGAAGCAAGAAAAAATATGTTCCCAAATTAAAAAGCGAGCGGAAAAATATTCCGCCCACAAAACCAATTAAAATAGAAAGCAAAAAAGAGTCCTTCATACGAACAATAATATCATATGTCATCTTAAAATAGATTACTCAATTTATGCGACCGTATTTTTTGAGTAAAAATATGTAAATAAATTATTTTTGACAAAACAATTTATAAACCAAAATTTTCTCTAAGAGCCTTCTCGTTCTCTATTTTATTCACTGTCATATACAAAACATCTTTTCCTAAAAATATTTTAGTCTTTAATAAAAACACTAGATCTTCACATTCATAAGGGAAAACCCAAACACTATTTTGCAACTTAACAAAACCTAGTCTGTTTAAAGTAGACCTTAAAATATCTCTCGTGATTCTTCTCTTTTCATTAATATCAAAAATAACAACCCTCCATTTTTTATCCCATTTTCTCGGTTTTTCTATCTTAAAATCTTTTAATTCATATTTACCGAGTAATTCTTCTCCTTTTTGTGTTAATTTAAAAAATTTTGCTTTTCCATTACTCTCTAATTTTATTAAATCTTTTTTTAACAAATTATTTATTGCTCTGTTGGCATAATCTTTTCTATTATATTTCTTATTTCCAGAGAATTGTCTTGCAACCTGCAAAACATTAGGTGCCAAAACAGCCACCCCGACCAAACCAGTTACGGCTATAATAGTCAAAACTATTTTCTTAAAATTTATTTCTGTTTCTTGTTTTTTTATTTTTTTTAAATCCATAAACTTGTATATTTACAAATAAAAGGTGTCGTAAAAATATAATACTAATTATACCAGAATTTACTCAAAAAATGCGACCGCATTTTTTGAGTAAATTCTGTTGACTAAACTAAGCTAAACTAAGCTAAATTAAGCTAAACTAAGCTAAACTAAGCGAAACTAAACTAAACAAAAATAAACTACGCAAGACTAAACTAAACAAGATTAAGCAGAATTAAACGAAAATCTATAATTATTTTCCCTCGTCCATTGCTTCGTTAGCCAATTTGTCCGCCTCTCCGTTTTCTTTTCTGGGTATATGTATAAATTTTATATTTGGAAAACCAACCACCTTTAAATTGTTTACTCTGACAAATTGTTCAAACAATGATGGTTCTTTTATTTTATAAATCCCATTAAGTTGTCTCTCAACCAATTGGCTATCTAGTCTTAATTCAATATCCAAATCTTTTGTCTTCGAGCCAAACATTTGCTTCAATGTTTCCAAAGCAAAGATAACCCCTTCGTATTCAGCCCAATTATTTGTTTGTATTCCTAAAAATTTTTTTGCCTTTTTAAGCACTTTCCCCTTTTCATCCGTAATGAAAACACCTATTCCGGCAATCCCCGGATTATTTCTTGATCCCCCATCTGTATAAACAATTATTTTTTTCATCCCGTTAGAAGTAGCAAAGCTACTTCTAACGGGACAAGTCCCTAAGAGTAACAGCTACTGTTAAATTAAAATATTTTATAAATTTTTCTCCTCGCTATCTCTAACGGGATTCATATTATTCACCTATATATTCAAATCTTTTTACATTTTTTCCATCTCTCTCGATTGTTTCCATAAACATATCCAGCGGACGAACCCACATCGTGTTTTCTCCCATTCCTTTTATTGGATCAGGATGATTATACACAACCGTCTTTTCTAATGTCTCACTATCAAAGGCAATCCCAATTACTTCTACAATAGTTCCTTTGAAGTGCTTGTATTTTCCTAATTTGATATTTTCCATAACAAAAATTATAACACAAAAGTTTAGCCCGACGCTCCCAGAGGGAGCGTCGGGCTGTTACTACAATTCAACGACAGTAATTTTTGACAAAAGCTCTTGAACCTGTTCGGTGGTCAAATTTTTGAGTGTTGGTAGCGCCTTAGCAAAAGCAACCAACTCTTCGTCCGTGACATCAAATATTTTTTCCAAACGACCACTGACATAAACATCCTGGATTCCCAATTTTTCCCTCAAAAAATCATAGAGGGGTTTAGTTTTTTGATCAACTTGAAAAGATGCAACTTGGGGGAATGATACTACCGACATGATTACCTCCCTCGTTCTTGATAAGCGATATGATAAACATTGTTCAAAAGGCTGTCCAAAAGATTAATTGAATCAACTTCTTTTTGAATTAAATCCTGCAAGATTTTTTTACGATATTCGTCCAAAAAGTCATCTTCCATCTGATTGGTGGCAAAAATTAATAATTGTCCGGGAGATAAATTAGAAAAAGATCTCTTCTCGTCGTTAATTTCAACCTCTTTACCAAAAAGATATTCCAAAAAAACTACTAATGTTTCTTCCTGTATCATATTTTCCCCTCTTATAGAGTTAACGAATTCTTTATCAATTCAAGCAAACCTACTGAACAAAGTCAACGATTCTCAAACGCAATTCATTTACATTCCTAAAAGTACTCTTTTCCAAGTTAACAATCAAACTGATTTTATCTCCCCTTTTGAAAGCCGTCTCGCCATTTTCTATTTCATCTGCAAAAAATTTTATCGCAGAAATATTTTGTCCTCGACTATTTTTAAAGTCGATTCCGAGATGATTATTTTGTTTTCCAAAAATTTTTACATTAAAAATTTCTACATCCTCTATTAAAAAAGTTGGCTTTTGGTTATCTACTCCGAACGGTGCCATTTGTTCTATTATTTTGTAAGTGTTCCAATTTACATCATCCAGTGAGATTTTTTTATCAACAAATATTTCTGTTTTTTCTTGTGTCTTATCGACAACACCGTGGGCTTTGTTTAATTTTTCTTCTAGCAAATGAATGTTGTCGTTTAAAATAGAAAATCCGCCAGCCATTTTGTGACCTCCGATATTAACAAATATTCCATCTTCGACAGCGTTCATTAATTCCACCACATCAATAATTCCACAAGAGCGACACGATCCTTTTATTTCACCGTCTCCGCCTCTTCCCCAAACAAAACAAGTTCTTTGATGTTTTTCTACCAGCGAGCTTGCCACCAATCCGGAAACCCCTGGGTTCCATTTTGGACTGCCAACAACAATCACGTCACTCAAATTTCTTTCCTTCAATTTTTTGTTGGCTTCTTTTACAATTGTAGAAACTAAAGTTTTTCTTTCCTTGTTTATTTCATCCAAATGTTTCGCCAAACTACCAGCTGTTTCAATGTCTCTTGCCGACAAAAGTTCAAACGCCCTAATCGGTTCGCCCATTCTAGAAGCCGCATTAATTCTTGGAGTAATCATAAAAGCGATGTCGTCTTCGTTCAAATTTTTCTGATCAACTTTTATTTCTCTCAGCAAATGCACCAATCCATGTCTTGGAGATTTTCTTAAAACTTGTAAACCAAAATACGAATACACTCTGTTTTCTCCTTTCAAAGAAACCATATCAGAAATTGTTGCCAATCCTACCATATCAACCAACCACTTTTCCCACCCTTCTCTAATTTCAAAATTTCCTTTTTTGATTAATGCTTGGACCAATTTAAAAACAACACCCGCTCCTGCCAAATTCTTGTCAGGATAATTACAGTCATTTTGTTTTGGATTTAATATTGCATACGCAGGCGGAAGTATTTCTCCGACAATATGATGATCAGTGACAATAACATCAATATTATTTTTTTGAGCGAGCTCAATTTCTTTTATATCTTTTATTCCGCAATCAATCGTAATTATCAAATTAAAATTTTGTTCAACAAATTTTTCTACTGCTTCTATATTCAAACCATATCCCTCATCATGCCTGTGAGGAATATAATTTTCAAAGTTTTCAAAATTTATTTTTTTGAAAAAGTCATATAGCACGACAGCCCCCGGAATACCGTCTGCATCGTAGTCGCTATAAATTAAAATTTTTTCATTTGTCCTTATCGCTCTCAAAATTCTATCTACCACTTTGTCCATATCTTTCATTAAAAAAGGGTCGTGGATATCTCGGTAATAATCCGGTCTTAAAAATTTTTCCGCTTCTTCACGTGTTTCAATTCCACGAGAAAAAAGTAATTGGCCAAGGAGTTCTGGATAAAATTTAAATTCTTCTTTTACCTTTTCGGGCAAATCAAGATTTTTTAAATTTATCTCTTCTTTTTGCATCCCATTAAAAATTTTAATTTAAGTAAACTTTAGTTTTATAAAAATTCAAACAAACTAGTTCGAAGATAACCCCGTATAAAGAAAAAATTTCTAACGGGACAAGTTTATGTATTTTAACATAAACGAGTTTGTGGCCGACAGTAGACAGTTTACAAAAAACGAGTGCAAATTTTGGCTTTGCCAAAATTTGATTGTGACTTTATGGACTTTATAGACTTTCGACTTTATACTTAATCTATGGATTGTTTGTTTTGCAAAATAATATCAGGCGAGATACCTTCTGCCAAAATTTACGAAGATGAAAATATCTTTGCATTTTTGGATATCAACCCAACGAACATTGGACATACATTAGTAATCCCGAAGAAACATTCCAAAAATATCTTTGATATCGAGGAAAAAGATTTACATAGTGTAATGACTGGAGTACAAAAAATTTCACACGCAATCAGAGATGCTGTTAACGCTGACGGAATAAATGTGATGAATAACAACGAACCATCAGCCGGACAAATTATCTTTCACACACACTTTCATATTGTTCCGCGTTTCTCAGAAGACGGATTTCGTCACTGGAAAGGAAAGAGAAAATATAATGATGGAGAAATGGAAGAGACCGTTGAAAAAATCAAAAAATCTATCCTTCAATAAAAATATGTATAAAACTCACGACCGTGAGTTTTATACATATTTTTATTTGATTAAATTTTGTTTTAATTTTAAATTAACCGAGAGCTTTTATTCCGGGCAAAGTTTCATTCAACAAAAAATCTAGCATCGCACCTCCACCTGTAGAAACAAAAGTGAATTGATCTTCTATCCCCAAATTAGAAATAATAGCAGTCGTATCACCACCACCAACAATTGAATTAACATCTGAATTTCCAATTATTCTAATCAATTCGGCTGTCGGCTTTCCAAAACCTTTTTCGTAATCACCCAGTGGTCCATTAAACAAAACAAATTTTGAATCATTAACCAGTTTTAACAACTGTGAAACAGTATCGTCTCCGGCATCCAAGATTTTTTCACCGCTCAAAACATCTGTGGGTTTTTTTGTTTGAACATCACCCTTTTCATTTTTTACAACAACATCAACCGGCAAAATTATTTTTTCATTTTTGATCAAATTGCTCAAATCAACAGGTTCGTCAGAAATAAAAGATGTTCCCACATTCAAACCTTTCGCTTTGAAAAAATCATTTGCTAATGCGCCACCGACAAAAACATTGTCAGCAATCTTTGCCATCTTTTCTATCAGAGACAATTTTGTTTTTAATTTGTTTCCACCGATAATAAACAAGAAAGGACTTTGTGGTTTAAAACTTTCGGAAAGTGCTTGAATTTCTTTTTGAAACAAAATACCTGAGTAACTTGGAAGAAACTGTGGGATACCAACAATAGAAGAGTGACTTCTATGAGAATTTGCAAAAGCTTCGTTCACATAAATGTCACCTAGGCGTGCAATCTGTTTTGAAAAACTTTCATCATTATTTTTCTCCCCTTCATGTTGTCGCAAATTTTCTATCATCACAATGTCTCCGTCTTTCATATTATTTACAACAGCACTGGCATCATCATTCAAAACATCACTGACAAAAACAATATCCATTATTTTTTTTAAGTAATTAAAAACAGGTTTAAATGTTTCTGTCTTTTCTCTACCGATGTGACTAATGATAATAATTTTTGCTCCATGCTCTTTTAAAAAATCTATCGTCGGTAATATTTTTTTAATGCGAAAATCATTAAGAACTTCTCCGTCTTTCACCGGTACATTCAAATCAAGCCTTAACAAAACTTTTTTACCTTTTAAATCTTTTGCTTCTGTAATATTTTTCATCCCGTTAGAGATAGGAAGTCATCTTTAACAAAAAGCTGCTTCTCTATTTTTTAAATAATTACTAATAAATTCGTCTTGTTATATATCTCCGTGACTTCCGTATATTTCTTATAAATTTGTCTAAACAATTTACTGTTCCAATATATCACATACCCGAAAGAATCAATCTAACATCTCTAACGGGATTCATTAAGTTAAATTATACCTTTTCAATACCCAGAGCTAAACCGTTGACAAATATACAAAAAAGTATATAAATAATTTAGGATTTTTGATGTTCACAACTTACACTTAGACAAAGGAGATTATATGGATTCATCCACAGAAAAGCGGATACGGATATCACTTTCCATGGCAGTGACATTACTGATATCGGCTTTCGTGACATTGGGATTATTATTGATGGGACTCGTTTACCTCTTAGATGATAGAGTTCCAGTAAGTGACGAAGAAAAATACCAAGTGTTACGAAAAATTCAGATAGAAAAAGAACTTCCTCCAAGATATAACGATGAGTACAAGGTCTTGGAAATCGTCGATAATAACATAGCGCCAAAAGTTATTCTCAAAAGACTACGCGACGGCTATATGGTTTCATCAATCTTTGTAGGACAAAATGTTAATGTCGGCGACATAATGAAAATTGTTCTTATCAGAAATACGACAAGCGAATTGGGAAACACACAACTGATAACTGTCGCAATAAAAAAGTGACAAACAAAAAGCCACGCGTCAGCGTGGCTTTATTCAATAAATTACGAAACTTGTAATTTTGTTCTGGATCGCTTCGCAAGCTCGCGAAGACGAATAAAATCAAAACTTTAACTACCCACTACAAACTATTCGCTATCTTCAATATCTCTCCAAATTTTTCAGCACTCAAACTTGCCTTACCAACCAGCAACCCATCTACCCCACCATTCAAAAATAATTCTTCTGTATTTTTTTCATCTACTGACCCCCCATACAAAACCTTGGGCAACTTTGTATTGATTCCGTATTTATCAACCAAAACTTTTTTTATAAAAATTTTCATCTCGTGAACATCAGCAGAGGACATTACCTGTGCATCACCGTTTGTACTGATCGCCCAGACTGGTTCATAAGCAATTAAAATATTTTCCAAATCGCTTTTGCCTATTTTTTCCAAACCATTCAAAATTTGATCTTTAACATACGCAAAGTGCCACCCTTCATCACTCCTCTCTTTTTCTCCAACACAAAAAATAACATTCAATCCTGTCTTCAAAGACATTCTGATTTTGTTATTTATAAATTCATCGCTCTCACCCAAAGCGCGTCTTTCAGAGTGTCCCAAGATAACATATTTAACACCGTTCACTTTTAACATTTCCGGAGAAATCATTCCAGTAAAAGACCCCTTGTTTTTGCTGAAAGCATCTTGTGCCCCGATTGCAATTTTTGTCCCCTTGCACAGAGGAACAAAATCATCCAAATAAATAAAAGGGGGGCAGACAACTGTCTGAACATTTAAAAGTTTCGTTGCAACTTTTTTGACACCAGAAAATATTTTTTTGGCTTCATCGAAATTAGCCGGATTCATCTTCCAATTCGCAACGATAATTTTTTTAAGTTTTGGCATACTATAAGTATATAGGATTAAGGAATAAGGAGTAAGTATGCGATGTTGAAAAAACAAAAAACCCTCGCACCAGTAATGAAACTGGGCAAGGGTTCAAATATTTAAAAACCGAAAAACAATTTAAATGCCTACGCGAATGGGGACTCTTCGCCTTCGACGAACAATTCGCTGAAGCATAAGAAAGCATCACCCAAACTCAAGGCACCCTCGAAGTTGCCAAGGCGAAAACTAAAGTCATCATCGTTTGACAAGTAGGTACCTATGCGCGACACCATGTGATAGCCACTGGATTCCATATAAAGCCGCTCCTTCTTATCGAAGGAAGTGTACCACATGCCTTTCGGCAATTGGTCGCGCTTCTGCTCAAAGACAAGGCTTGCACCCTGTGCTCCGACATAGACCGCTTTCTGCATGACGAGGAATACCATGCGTTCTTCAGAGGTAGTGATCCCGTCGACGATTTGCTTGAACACACGAACATGGAGCTTGTCGCCTGGTTTGAGGATACAAGTCGGATTCGAGAAGTTCTGATCAGTGATGTTTTTGTCGGCCCGACAAAACTTTTCGCGATTCCTTTCCATAAACGACTTGAGTGCCGTTGTATGATCGTAGTTGTCCGGTACCGTGATGATGCCGAGGTCTACGAGCAGAGCGAATTTCTCGGTCTGCTGATTAGGCGGGTTTTCCGATTTCTTTGTGGCGAACTTACCACTCGCAATAATAGCATCGCGAGTTTCTTTTGACTGATTCAGCCACCACTCGAACTGTTTGGCCGACAGGTTGCCAGACCGAAACTTCGAATGGAGGTCGATTTGCAGACCAGCCCAGTGAGCCGTTTCTGCGCCGATGGTGTTTGTACTCATCGTTTATTCTCCTTTGTAAGGTGCTTCCGGAATCTGCCGGATCAGACGAAAATGATAATGAAATTTCTACCAAAACACTACAACAATTGACAGCAAAAGTCAACCTTGTTTGCCTGAATTAAAACATCTGACACTTTTTATTCATTAAATAATCGAATAGCCCAAATTCAGATGCAGAACGAGGAGGTGAAGAAAAAATGTTTGAGCCGTATTTAACATACGGTGAAAATATTTTTTCTGATACCGACAAAGTTATGCGCTGAATTTGAGCTATTCAACCTCGCGCCACGATTCAATACCCCAAGAACCAGATGGCCCCGAAGAAAAATTCATATTGGTCAATCCCTGTTCATAATTCAACACGATATTATTTTTCAAGTTCAACTGATCACCCACAAGGGCAACGACAGAAATGTTATTACTCAATTCAATAATTCCGTATGGTGCAACTAAAATATCTGATTGAACATTATTTTCCAAATTTATTGCAGATTGTTCTGAATTACAATTAACAAATCCATAATATTTGTCACATCTTGCCGTAGACAACAACATTAAATGCCCTGACCCTGTTCTCGGATTATTAATTTTTACATTGTTATACAAATTCACCCAACCATCAGAAATAATAGCTCCTGACCCCGTGGTTCCATAAGAAATCCCGAGATTTATTCCCGCGTTACCATTTACAATTATGTTTCCCTCAACATAAAGTGTTCCTCTCAATTTTACTATTTTGTCTGATTCAATTATCAGATCACCTCCAATAACGCCAGGTCCAATAATAGCCCCATTGATAGGGATTAAATCTCCTGCAGTTATATAGCCAAAATCAACAGCTTCATCTTTCCATGCCTGAATGTTTGCTTCTGAAACAGGGGTAACAAGATACGAAGGGTCAGACAGTGGGGTTGTCGGAGAATGAGATTGTCCTCCAACAGTGCAATTTGTTTTCGTATTATAATCTGCATCACCCACAACAGAACAATCTGCGATATTGTCGGCAATAATATTTCCACCAACAGACCCGCCAACAAAAGAATAGGCAAAGGCATCGCCACTAATTTGAGAATTTTTTATTGTGTGAGCATGGGCCGGAAAAACACCACCGACACCATCGCCAACAATGACGGTATCCAAAACACCCAAACTATTTTCGTCCCCTGTCCAAACTTGGAAATCTAGATCTCCGGCGATGTTAATAAAAGAGCCTTTTGTCCAATCCGTACTGTATTTTGCAGTTCCTCCTGTGTAACCACTGGCGTTATCCATACCCCAAACAAAATAATTAGTGTCGTCTCTCGCAGTGTCACTAATAATCCAATAAATTTGATTGGCTGTAATTTCCGGATTACTGTTAAAACCAACATCCATAAAAGAATAATTTGTTCCGATCAAACTGGACAATAAAGATCCTTCGGCAATCACATTGTTTTTGTCAGGAACTCCGTTTTTATCTTTTACAATTTTGACGCTCAAATTTGCGGGAGACCCTACTTTTTTCAAATACAAAGATACTTTAAAAATTCGCAAACCCGATGTTGTTGTTACAAAACTTTGCATTGTATCTACTCTTTGCTCACTGCCCACATATTTTCCAAAAATAAAGTCTTCGTTGTTTGTTTCCCATTTAATATTGGTTGTTGTAGCGGGGCGAGGAGCAACATAAACATCTCCTGCAATCATCACATTGCTTGCTCCTTCGATTGATCCATTAGAATAAATAGATCCGTTGATCCTAGTATTATTTTCCATTTCTATTCCACCCTGTCCTGTAAATAATCCGTAATTAAAACTTACCCCACTAGTTGTTTGAATTTTTGTTTTTATTTTTCTAATTCTGTTATTGACATCACCTACTGTTAAAATTTCTTTGATACCATTACCTAAATCAGTAACCGTCGTCTGAGCAATGCCATTAGAAAAAACCAAATCTTCCTGACCCAAAATACTTTGCCCGTTTTTTATTCTATAAACAATATCTTCATTTCCGCTCTCTGAGATATAAAAACTTTCTTTTGCTTTGAATAAATTTTTATTCATTTTCATTTGACTAACGACAGGAGAAGAAATAACCGAGATTATCAAAACCGAAATAACCAAAGAAAACATTGCTGTTAAAATCACAACCTGACCTTTATTCTTTTTTGCATTTTTTATATTATCAAACATAAATTAATATGATTCTCTCATAACAACGGATATATAAAATATCTCGTTTTTATTTACATTTTTTTTCTGGCTGTGTAATTCCATTTCTATTTTTATCAAATTTACGCTCCCTGCACTAACATAATTTACAAAAAATCTTTCTACCTCTACTCCCGGAATATTTAACACAAAAACTTCACCGCCAAATTCTTGCATCTTTAAATCGGTTCCGTCCAACCAAAACTTTTTTTCAATAATACTTCCGTCATCTTTTACAACATTCAAATTAATCGATCCAGCGTCGTTGTTTAAAACATTACCAGACAAAGCAAGCCCGTTTGACCTTTTGGTTTCAAGAGATATTCTTTCTAAAATACCTGATGCTGTTTCATTTACTTTCTGACTTACCTTGATGGCAGTATAAGAAGAAAGCATCATCAATATTGAATTTACAACAATAAACATCACCAAAACCAGTACTGAAATATAAATCAATACTTCTATCATAGAAAAACCGCTATTTCTTTTTACAAAAAAAGTCATATATTATTGAAACAAATTTGTCAGATATAAATTTACAGAACGAGTTGTTGTGGAATTGCCACTCGGAAAAGAAACAAAAACATCTATCTTTCTAGCACCAGCATCCAATGTTCCTACATCCGAAATGTCTCCATCAATATTTCTATAAACATCACCCAAAACAAATTTTCTCTCAAAACGGTTGTCTATATAAATATTTGTTGTTGTAGCTTTCCAAGTTCCGCCATCGAAAACTAAATGGTAGTCGGTGCTAGTAGCCAAAGTGGAAAAAGATGTCCAATCAGAGTCTCTTAAAAATCTAGTTACCTCAACGCCTTCTTCCAACAAATAACTAACTTTTGTTTCACTGGCATTTCTGACAGCCACTTTAATAAAAAAATGATATGCACTTATAACAGAAAAAAATGAGGTAGATATAATAGCGAGACCGATAATAATTTCGATCAAACTTGTTCCTTTTTTAAAGTTTATTTTTTTCATCACTATTCAGACATGAATGTTCCTATTGGAAAAATCGTGATAGTTTTTGTCTTTGTTGAATTGTTCAACAAAGACACCACTATTGCCCCGTTTGTATTTGTATCGCCAGTAATTCTATTAAAAACAACATCGGAACCATTTCCAATTAAAGAAACGGACGTAATGCTAACATCGGTAAAAATTATTTGCTTGTTATCTGGATCAGATTCTGAATAATAACTTCCAGCAAAATAAGTAGCGCTATCCGTTTCAAAATGAACTCCGTAATTTGAAGCGCCGATAGAAGCCGAGGTGTTGGACCTAGCTTCTTGTAACATCGCCTCGATATCTTCTGTTGCATCATTCAAAATTTGTCTATCTCTGACTGCTTCAAAAGGTTTTATCCCGAAGACAAAAAGCATAAAAACAATTCCTAAAGCAAAAAGTGTTTCCAACAAAGTTATTCCTTTATTTTTTTGAATCGACATAATTAAATACTACCCATTATCGAATACATTGGCGATATCATAGACAAAGCAAAAAATCCAACTGCTATTCCAATGAACACCATCAGAATCGGCTCTACAATCGTAGAAAGATTTTTTGTTTTTTGTTCAACTTCTTCTTCGTAAAAATCCGCCAAACTAAACAACATATCGGGAAGTTTTCCTGTCTCTTCCCCTACTTCTATCATAGCACTAACAACTGGCGGATATAATTTTTCGTTGTTAACAAAAACCTGAGCAACAGGATCACCTTTTTGAATATTTTGTCTCGCTTCTTCCATTACTTTTTTATAATGGCTATTTTGCAAAACATCTTTTGTAATATCAAAAGCAGAAATTACATCTACACCGGATGACAAAAGAGATGATAATGTTCTTGCTGTTCTTGCTGAATTAACCTCGATAGCAATGGTAGAAATAAAAGGCATTTTCAAAACAAAAGTATCAACAATCCTCTTTCCCCTGTTTGTTTTAAATCCTAAAGTAATCATAAAAATAACAAACGCTCCAAGAAGAGTAAGTAAGAAAGGATTTGTTCTAACAAACGAACTGACAGCGATTATTATCTGAGTACTGATTGGCAACTCTGTATCCAAATCGGCAAAAGTTTCTTGCAAACCCGGGACAATAAAAACCAGCATCAAAATACCGACAGCAATCATAACAAAAGTAATTATAGAAGGATAAATCAAAGCACCGCGAACTTTCTTTGCCAACTTGTCACTATTCTCCATTTGCTTTGATACGATAGCCAGAGAGTCTGCTATTTTACCGCTTTCTTCACCCGCTCTCACCATTGCAACGAATATCGGAGAAAAAATATTCGGATAATCTTTTAACGCTTCATTAATAGTTTTTCCTTTTGAAATATTTTGATCGATATCTTTAATAGCACTTTTAAATTTTGGATTTTTGAATTGTTTTTCTAATGTGGTAAGTGCTTTTGAAACAGAAAGTCCTGCGCCAATCATTGCGCCAAGATTTTTCGCAAACATTATCTTGTCCTCTGTTTTAACCGTCCCGATAATAGAAAACTTTCTAAAAAATAATGATAAGTCTTTTCCTTGTTGATCAAATTCAATAACTACACCACCCTGAGCACGAACTTTTTTTGCCAAGTCTTGCTCGTCATTAGCAAAAACCATACCGTTATAGGTTTCTCCTGTTTCTCTTATTGCTTTGTATTTAAAATTAGGCACGTTTCAAATTAAAAATTATAATCTTAAAATTCTTAATTATTTCAAAATCAGATGAAATTCGAGGAGGTGAAGAAAAAATATTTGAGGCGTATTTTAAATACGATGAGAATATTTTTTCTGAAACCGACAAAGAATTTCGCTGATTTTGAAATAATTACTCCGATATAACACGCAACACCTCTTCAATCGTCGTCATTCCCTGCACTGCTTTAAAAATTCCATCCTCAATCATTGTCATCATTCCCTCTTCTTTTGCTTGTTTTTCAATCTGATCTGATGTTCCATTTTTCATAATTAAATCCTTGATTGGTGAAGACATATTCAAAACCTCGTGAATACCTACTCGCCCACTATATCCATCAGAGTCATCCTTTGAAACATTCTTGTAAAAAGAAATTTTTGCCCAAGTATCTTTTGCATCGACAACTTTTTCTTTTTTAAGAAAATACAGAACTCTGTCTAAATCAATATTTTTACCCAAAGAGTCTATTTCCGATTTAGACAAAAAATATTTTTTGCTACCTTCATCCAAACGACGAACCAAACGCTGAGCAATAATCACATCCAAAGTAGATACCAACAAAAACGGATCAATTTTCATATCAATCAATCGAGGGATCGCTCCGGCGGCGGAATTGGTGTGCAAAGTAGAAAGCACCAAGTGTCCAGTAAGAGAAGCATTGACCGCCAAAGACGCTGTTTCGGTATCTCGAATTTCACCAACCATAATAATATCTGGATCTTGACGAACCAAAGACCTCAAACCACTCGAAAAAGTAAAACCGATATCCGACTTAACCTGAGTTTGATTTACTCTTGGCATTTGATATTCTATCGGGTCTTCAATTGTTGATATATTAACTCCTGGAACATTTAAACTGTCTAATACTGTATAAAGTGTTGTTGTCTTTCCAGAACCGGTCGGACCGGTTGTCAAAATCATTCCAGTTGTATGTTTCATCGCGCTGTAAATTCTCTCCAATCCTTCGCCATGAAAACCAAGTGTCTCCAAAGTAAAACCCGAAGCACCTTCCTTTAACAACCTCATAACTGTCTTTTCTCCGTAATAAACAGGTAAAACAGAAACTCTAAAAGAAACTTTTTGCCCATCTACCTCTACTTTAAATCTACCGTCCTGAGGCAATCTTTTTTCGTCCAGTTTTAAATTAGACAAAACTTTTATTCTGGCAGTTATACTGGCAGAAGAATTTTTTGGCAAAATCATTGCGTCATGCAAGATACCGTCTATTCTATAACGAATGAGTAATTTATCTTCCATCGGTTCAATATGAATATCCGATGCATCCTGAATAATTGCGTGCTTTAACAATGTATCAACAATACGAATAACAGGAAGGTCTTCGGCAATCTTTTTCAAATCTTCTTTAGAAAATTTTTCTGTCTCGGTCTCAGAAATTTGTTTCAACGATTGAGACTGTTTTTGAATAATATCTCCAAACTCTGCCTTCAATGATTTTTGATACTGCAACAAAGCATCTTTAATGGAAGATGCTCCTGTTAAACGAGGAAGAATTTTGAGATTAACTTTTTTCTTTATAAAGTTAATTGCCTCCAAATCTCCCACATCAAGCATTGCTACTTCCAATTCAGTATCAGTTTTTTTGAATGCAATAATGTTGTGCTTTCTGGCAATTGGTTCCGGAATAATAGACAAAATATCAAAATCAATTTTTTGATCTGTTAAATCAACAAAAGGAATTCCGATGATGTGAGCTTGAATTCTGCGAACCTCGTCTTCTGTCAATTTTCCTTCGCTAATTAAAACTTCTCCTAGACTGACGCCCTCTTTTTCTGCTCTCGCAAGAGCCTTTTCAAAATCAGCTTTTGAAACAAGGCCCGAGTCTTTTATAAATTCACCAAGTTGTTCTGAATCTATTTTCATAATTATGTTTATATTTTATCACACACAATGAAAAAAATTATAAACACTTTTAAAGTTTGTCTAACAAAAAAACCTGTCATTAAATTTCAGAATTTAATGACAGGTTTTTTATTTATTTTTTAAAACTCTATAACATTAAGTAGGCAATCAACAGGGCAGTTTAAAAAGTTCTCATTCAAACCACAACTGAGATTTCCACAACAATCCGCAAAACAAGAATCCCTTTCATCCAACGCACAAACACCATCTCCACAACCAGCCGTCGTGTGAGTCGCGTTACATGTATCGTTTGATATTGTTCCCTGACAAATCCATGTTGCTGTATTTCCAATCGCAGGGAAACTTGGATTTGAATCTGCGAGACCACTTGTACACCAACCACTTGTCGGATTTTCCCACGCCGTTTCTTCTAATTCATAATCTCTTTCATTTGCTCCGCAGTTACCTATTCCTGTCGGAATAGCCGAGCGACTGGCAGAACAACTTGCAGAGCCGAGACCCATTTCACACAACCAAGCAGAGATTCCTCCTCTCGTCGGGAAAGTAACAGGGTTTGGGTCTGGATTAAACGCGGTCGTCTCAATCAAACACCAATTGCCTGCAGGCCATGCTGTCGTTTCATAAGAAAACGCTCTGGCCAAAGTTCCACAATTCACATCACAAGTTCCCGCGGAACATTCTCCTGGGCCGTTTCTCATTGCCTGACAAACAGCGGTTTGTCCAGTTCCCGAATCATAACAATTCCAAGAAACCGCATCATTCCAACTTGGAAAGCTTGGGGTTGCACCGCTTAATTCACCGAACTGACACCAAGTACTGCTTACAGGCCATGTTGTTTCTGTTGAAAGATATGTTCCTGAACGATAAGAATTTCTGGTTCCGCACCCAACAGCAGGTGGCAATTCACGATAAGCGGAACAATTTGCTATGGCTCCGTAATAATCACATTTCCATGTCACCATTTCTCCTTGATCAGGAAACTTTGCAGATGGAGAAAAAGTCGTTTCTGTTCCACCGTCACACCATGCGCTTCCCACAGGGTATGCCGTTGTAGAATAAGAATATGTTCCGTCTTTATCACCGCACACAGCCGATCCATAAGGAATCGCATCGCGTGAAGCGGAACAACTGGCATTTGTTCCACCAGTTCCCTGACAAATCCAAGAAACAGAAGATCCTGTGGCTGGAAAAGCAGGGCTGGTAGTATTATTTCCAGACGCACAATAAGCGGATCCTGCCGGCCAAGCGGTAGTTGTCACAGGATAAGGAGGAGCAACTGTTGGAGAATAACTATTTGCTCTGTTTCCACAGGCACCATTTATCGCAGCCCTCGTTGCTGAACATGTATCTCCCAATCCTGTTCCTTGAGGAATTGGCAGACAACTCCACCAAACAGTTTGTCCTGGAGTTGGAAAAGCAGCCGGGGTTCCCGAAGAAGTTCCCAAACGACACCAGGTACTACCAGCCGGCCAAGCGGTTTCTGTTGATAAATAACTTCCGTCTCTATACAAAGGTTTTGTGCTACAATCTCCTGGCAAATTACAACTTACTGAACGACTTAATGTTCCGATTGCAACATTGATAGGACAATATGCTCCGTTGACTGATCCAGGGGCACAAAGATTGGTTGTTACGGTTGACGAACAACAATGACAACCATTTCGTGTAAGTTTTGCCGTCGCAGAAATTGTTGTCGGACTGGTTGAAATTGTTTTCGTTACTCTGTGAACAATCGTTTGGTCCGTAATATGACCATACTCAGTCACCAAACTTCCTCCTGCATTATTAGTAACAGTTGATTCTAAACCATTGATACAAGTACTACAATATACTCTCAAGGAAACATCCATATATGCAGTTCCTCCACAAGTAGGAACGACAGGCTCTTTGGAAACCCAAAACTGAGAGGTGGGCATTCCCGCTGCACAAGCACAAACATCAACGGCTTCGGTTTTTTGATAATTTGTTAAAAATGTTCCTGTAATTCCAAACAAAACAAGTATCACCAAAAACCCGAGTTTCTTTGTCTTTTCTAAATAAAAGAAAATTCCGACAAGCAAAAATAAAATTCCAAAAAATGCATATGCAAAATAATAATTACCTGAACCATAGATTCCAAAATAATTTACATCCATATTATAAGTATCAAGAATTTTCCCAGTCTCTTTGTCTTTGACAACCAAATTCATTTCTTTCAGTTTCACTCTCTTTGAAACTGGGTTATCAAAAATTATTTTTGTTTCGTATTCATCCATAACGACTTCTTTTACAAAGGTCTCTTCAAACCACCAACCGCCAACAAGAGAAAGTTCGGCAACGATTGTTTTTCCTTTTCCATTAAAAGATGCTGTTTCAACGGTTACATCCAAACCCTCACCTTTTTTATACAAATTTTTCCCGGAATCAACACTCAAAATACGAGTCATTAATTGACCATATTCAATAAGCCATCTAACATTCTTTTTAAAAATCTCTTCTCCCTTGTCGTCAACAAAACTTAAAGCAACATCAAAAGAACCACCTCTCTTTAAATCATCGTTACTTGGACTTAACTGAGCAAAAATAGAATCTTGGTCAGCCAAAATTCCTCTTTGAAAAGAACCCTCTCCGGTAAAAACAACTTTTTTGTCACTCATTGTATCTGTGATAACCAAACGATAGTCAAGTTTTCTCCCGCTTTTTAAATATTCGTCAACAGATTTATTTTCATCTAATGGCACCATCAATTTTGGAGACTCTTCCAAACGAGTGGATAAACCCGCTGAAGGAAATGATTTTCCAGTATTGTCAGAGAAAAAATATACTTTCAAACCAGAAAGTCTGCCCCCTACTCCCTTCAAAAGCATTGGCTCTTCTATATAATCAACATTCTGAAATTTCAGATTTTTATCATTGATAAAAATCTGAACAAAATAATTTGCCGTTTCGATATTTTTTGGAATTGTTATAAAAAATATTTTATTAGATTCTTCGTTAGGAGCTAATTTTCCAAAAGATTTTGTCTCTCTATAAGTATGTTCTGTGTTTCCGAACAAATAACCATTTTCAACCAAGGTATCCCCCTTCATAATTTCTATCGTATATTCAAGGTCGTCCAAAAAATTAGTTGTGTTGTTTTTAAGATCTACCTGAACATTTAATCTTCTTGTGGCTTCATCAAAATTTATTTTTTTGATAGACACACTGGCACTCGGCATAAAAGGGACAGTGTTTCCGTCCTGATTAAGTTGAATACCGTCGTTACTATTCTCAAAGGAAATATCTTCGGCAGAAATTACCGAAACAAAACCAAAGAAAACAAACATCCCCAAAAAAACGACTGTCTTCAAAAAATTAAGATTTTTTAATTTCATAATGCTATTAAATTAGTTTTTAATTTATATAAATAATAGTAGCACACAAAAATGTCAAAGAATAAAGAGTTTATAAACAAAAGCCCGTTCGCCAAAAGGCGAACGGGCTTTATTAAAACTTAAAATTCGATAATCTTTGAACCACAATCTGGCTTACAGGTTAAGAAATTTTCATTTATATTACATACGCCATCTCCACATATTCCCGGAATCTGAGATGTTCCTTCACAATCCGTTGTACAATTTGTTTCTTCTCCTCCTTCACAAATAAAGTTTCCGCACTCAGCGTCACAATCCTGTGGACAATTGTTGGCATTTTCATTTGATCCGCAGATAAAGTCTGTCCCACAACCTGCCGGACAATTCTGAGAACAACCCAATCTACAATCTGTACCACAATCTTCACCGCCGCCATCGCCGCCACCATCATCACCGCCACCGCCACCGCCACCTCCGCCCCCTCCACCAGGAGGAATAACGGTATCGCTTGCAGTTCTCACCGCTGTACAGGTAGTCTTTGTTCCTCCAGTTGGAATAGAGTCACATTGCCAAGTAACAGATGATCCGACAGCTGGGAAAAGAGGGCCTGTTCCAAAAAGACTTCCGATCTTGCACCAAGTACTTCCAGCAGGCCAATTAGTCTCAGTAGCTGAATAAGTCCCTCTTCTTTGTGCATTTCTGATTCCGCAATCTCCAGCAGTCGCTAATGATCTGGTTGCAGAACAGGTATCTCCTAATCCTGTTCCTTGGGGAATTGGCAAACAACTCCACCAAACAGTTTTTCCAAGAGCAGGAAAAGCTGATGGTGTTCCAGAAGGTGTTCCTGCTTTACACCACGCACTATTAGTGGGCCATGCAGTTTCGGTCGCCAGATAATTTCCATCTCTTTGTGCATTTCTTACGCCACAATCACCTGCCAAATTACAGTTTACCGAACGACTTAATCTTCCAATCAAAACATCGACTGGACACATCGCTCCATTAACAGAACCGGGGGCACACAAATTTCCATTTCCAGGGACAGGACAACAGTGACAGCCGTTTTTAGTAAAGCGCGCCTCTGCCCACATTGATCCGGGACTAGTTGGTATCACCTGAGTAACTCTATGAACAACCGTTGGATTTACTTCGTGCCCAAAATCAATCACATCAACACCACCGGCACTGTCTTTAATAGTTGCCTGCAATCCATTAACACAAGCTCCACAAACAACTCTTAATGTCACATCCATAGTCGCTGTTTTTCCACAAGTCGGAGTGACAGGTTCTTGCGAAACCCAAAATGTTGCTGTTGGTGTTCCTCCTGCACAAGCACAAACCGCTTCTGCTTTTTGTGAATTGCCAAAGAACATTGCTCCTGACAAAAATACAGCGAACAACATCATTGATACGCCCAATTTTTTCTTTCTTTCCAAATATACGAACAAAGCCACCAAAACGATAATCAATCCAAACAAAATATAAGTGTCATAACTGGTTACTCCATATTTTTTAAGATATTTTATATCCATATTGTATGTATCAAGCACACTACCAGTTTCTTTGTCTTTGATCGTCAGATTCATTTCTTTCAATTTTACTCTTTTAGAAACAGCATCATTAAAAGAAATTTTTTGTGCTGCGTTTTCCATCAACACTTCTTTTACAAAAGTTTCTTCAAATCCCCAACCGCCAACAAGGTGCAATTCGGCAATGACAATTTTTCCAGTACCGTTAATTGAAACGACATCGGCCGACACTTCCAAAGCATCGCCTTTTTTGTAAAAGTTTCTTCCGGAATCAACGCTCAAAATACGACCGATAAATTGCCCATATTCAATCAACCATCTCAAATTTCTGTTATATACAACATCTCCTTTTTCATCCAAAAGAGAGACTTGTATTTCAAAAGGGCCTCCCTTTTTCAAAACTTCATTATTACCAGCACCAAATTCTGCAAAAATTGAATCCTGTTTCAAAATAGTTTTTCTTGAAAAATCACCCTCGAAAGAAGTGATTAATTTTTTATCTGCCAAGGTATCATATATTTCCATTTTGTATTTCATCACCTTTCCGGCATTGATATATTCTTCAATCGCAATATTTTCTTCCAAAGGAATAAGGATCAATGGTTTTTGTTCAGGAGTAGTGGAAAGTCCTGTCATAGGAGCTGTTTTTCCATACATCTCTGTATAGAAATACATTTTCACACCGGAAATTCTTCCTCCGGTTCCGCTTAGTAGAATAGGTTCTTCGATGAAATCAACATTTTGGAACTTCATACTTTTGTCATTAACAAAAACCTGAACAAAATAATTTCCCGCTTCAATATTCTTTGGAATATTGATAAATAATATTTTTGTTGAAATATTATTAGGAGCCAACTTTCCCAAAGGTTTCACTTCTTGATAAGTATGCTCTGTTGTTGAAAAAATATATCCGCTTTCAGCCAAAGCATCTCCTTTTCTTATTTCAATAACATACTCCAAGTCATCCAAGAAATTGCTTGTGTTATTCTTAATGTCTGTTTGAACACTAAGTTTTCTTGTAGCTTCATCAAAAGAAACTTTCTTAATGTCGACTTCTACTTCAGGAATATAAGGAACGGCTTCACCGTTACTGTTGAAGGAATATCCTTCGTCCGTTACTCCGTCTTGGGCAAAGACAAAGCTTTGTCCAAAACCAAAAACAGCCAACCCAAAAAGCAAAGCAAAAATTGCCAAGGGTCTGAAAAATGTTGATTTCATATTTTATTTATAATTGAACCTAATAATTAATAATTACATCTTTAATTGTATACCACTGATCGCATAAATAAAGGTGGATTTGGGGATATTTAAAAATAATTAAACCTGCCTGTGCAGGCAGGTCAAAATTAAAAATTACAGTTTAAAATAGAAAATTTTCTACTCACTACCAAATAATTGCTTTTATAGAAATACTATGCTATCGTTTTTATATCAGATAAGTTCGCCTAACAGGCGGGCTCGTTTTTTTTAAAAAATAATAATTTAATCGTTATTAGTTTATGTTTTTCTAAAAACTAAAAACTAATGGCTAAAAACTAAAATGTTAGATCTAAAAACAATACATGCGGTTCTTGATCAATTGGAACAAGAAAAAGGCATTCCAAGAGAAAAAGTATTCGAAGCCATCGAAATGGCTTTGGCGAGCGCTTATAAAAAAGAATACGGCAAAAAAGGCCAAATAATCAGGGCTGATTTTGACATTGAATCAGGAAAGACAGAATTTTCACAAATCAAAGTAGTTGTTGACGAATCAATGTTAAAACCAGAAAACGATGAGGACGAAGAAGAAGACGAGAATACAGACGAATCAGAAGACACCCGAGTAAGATTTAATGCGGAACAACACATAATGATTGAGGATGCCAGAAGAATCAAAAAAGATGTTGAATTGGAAGAAGAAATTGTATTTCCATTGGAATCAAAAGATGATTTCGGTAGAATTGCGGCCCAAACAGCTAAACAAACAATCATTCAAAAGATCAGAGAAGCTGAAAAATCTTCTGTTTTCCAAGAATTTGGCTCAAAAGAAGGAGATATCATCGGGGGAACAGTTCAAAGAATTGAAAGAGGTAATATTTTCGTCGATTTGGGTAGAGCAACCGGAATATTGCCTTTTGAAGAACAAATCAGAAGCGAAAGATACAAACAAGGCGAAAGAATCAGAGCTTATCTATATTCTGTAGAAGAAAGTCCGAAAGGAGTATTTTTGAAAATGTCTCGTTCACATCCTCAATTCTTGAGAAAATTGTTTGAGATGGAAGTGCCAGAAATTGCTGGAGGAATCGTTGAAATCAAAGCAATTGTCAGAGAAGCAGGGTCTCGCTCGAAAGTCGCTGTTCATTCAAACGACGAACACATTGATCCGATTGGTTCACTTGTTGGACAAAGAGGGGTCAGAGTTTCAACTGTTATGAGCGAATTGAGTGGAGAAAAAATTGATATCATCGAATGGTCCGAGGATCCAAAAAAATTCATCGAGGACGCATTGTCACCAGCGAAAATAATGGCTATTTCACTAAATGATGACGAAAAAACAGCCATAGTTGAAGTATCAGACGACCAACAATCATTAGCCATTGGAAAAGGTGGTCAAAATGTAAGATTAGCTGCAAAGTTAACCGGCTGGAAAATAGACATTAAAGGAGCAGGTGGTGCTAATTTAGAAAAAAGAGCTAAAAAAGAAGAGCCGGCAACAGAAGAAATTGAAAATGAAGACAAAGAAGCTGAACAAGAAGTAGAATAAAGAGAAAAGGCGGAACATAGTTCCGCCTTTTTGCTTACTTTCGCAAGCCTATTTTTTACCGGCAGAAAGAATCACCGGCATGTAAGAAAGGACACTTTTCCCAACACCACGAGATGCAGGGCATTGAACCGAAGTTCCACCCTCGCTCTCGGCACAAGTCCAGGACGATGTTTCGCCTTTGTTGGGGAACGATGCACCTTCGGAAGATCCGAATTTACACCACCCGCTTCCAGTCGGCCAATCAGTCGCAGTGTGAAAGTATTCGGTTGCCCGACTACCACACTCAGCTGGTGGGGCATACAGTTTGACAGTCGGATCCCCCGCCATAAGGAAAACTCCTTGGCACTCGGGGTTTTCCAACAAAGCTCCCTGAAAAGCGTCGCCGACGGTCATCCCCTGAACAAGACCTTCCAAGAAAGATCTTTCAAGGGGGAGTGTCTTCTGAAGACAAGGGTCGTTGATCGGGTTTGCCAGATCGCAAAACCCCACTGTCGCCTTCGCCCTTGTCGAAAAAGTGCCGACATCGGTGCTACACAAGGTGTCGCAACCGCTGGCAAACAACATGTCGGACATCGGCAAGACTGTTGCAAGCAACGCCGATCCGTCGCACTCGGCTATAAACTTTCTAGGGCCTGCACTATGACCGACATTAAAAACGAACGCCGAGTTTACAGGAGCAGACGAAACAATCGTCTGCTCGCTTGGATTAATAAGAGTAGTCCTCGCGGAACCAATACGATCGGCGAACAGCTCGGCCTCCTGTCGGTAAGCAATCCACCCCTCTAAACACATATCGGGATCTATGTCCCTCGATGTGCTGGAGATTATAAAAGAATCTCCAGTCTGAAATGCCTCAGCAACCCCATAACAAAAAGAGGTTGCCAGAAAAAAGAAAACACAAAACACCGATTTCAGTTTCATAGCGTAACCTCATACAATTTGTTTTTATAAACAAAAAACCTATTTAATTAATACCACGGAAATAATTTTTTGTAAACAAAATATATAGTGATTTCAATCCCCTCATTCGGGTCAATTTATTTTAACGAACGTTTCTACTATAAAACCTCAAACTTTCATTTAAGATTTTAATAATAGGGCGAACCGCTGAACTAGCCGATTCGCCACGAGAATCAAGATGCCCATTCCGCATAGAGGGCGTTTCTCTCTTCTGGCGGAAGAGATTCTGCCTTCATCTGTTCTGCCCTCGTAGACTGTCTCACTCCATCTCTGTGAGCGGCTATTTCGGCCGCTCTTCGTGCCCTACGAGAGACCCCGGGGTACCAGCCAGCGCTTCGCCGGCAGTACTGGGCGAAAAACCCATGCACAGGATGTAAATAACTTACAATCTTCATTCTTTCCTCCCCATCCTCGTTTTACCGAGAATATTTAAAAAATTTTTAGACAACCAACACCACGCCGGTTGCCGAATTTCAATCCCCTCATTCGGGTCAATTCTTTTTCTTTCTATTTTTAATATTACCATAATTATAGATTAATGTCAATGCAATATCCAAAAATCTTAAATCTCTTTATTTATCAACAAAAAGACTTTGTTTAAACATCATTTTTTTGTATAATGCAACAGATAGGCAAAAAATCTTTTTTGCCGTGTTTGTCCATTGAAATTTTAATATATTGTTAATTTGATTTATCACAAAATATAAAATCAAAACAATAAAATCATAATTAAACTAACACTTTAAATTAAAGATTTTACCAAACTAATTCTTAAAAATATGAACAAAATTATTACATCGATGATTGTTTTTTCTTTTGTTTTTTCTTTGGGACTTTCAATAGTTTCAGCAGAAGAAAACACGGCGACCACAACTAATGTTGCGCCCGCAACCACAACAAGACCTGTCCCAATGAGAGTTGAAGCAGAAAGAAGAAAAACTATTAGAGATACTTATCAAGACAAGTTAAACATTCTAAGAGAAAAATACCAAGAAAACAAAAACGAATTAAAATCTACAACAACAAACGCTTCATCAACTTCAATCAAAAAATTGAATAAAGAAAGAATGGAAGAAAGAAAAAATCTTATTCAAGAAAGGTTGGATGAACAAAGAAAAGAAAAAGTGCGAGTGCAGGCAGAAAAAATTGCCGAGACTTTCAAGAAAACTCTTGAAAAAATAAAAGAATTGGCAGAAAAAGTTTCAGACAGAATAACAACAATGGAAGCAAAAGGTTTTGATATGTCAAAACCTAAGGAGTTGATGAAACAAGTTCCCGTAGCGATTGCTGATGCAGAAAAAGCGATTGAAAAAATGAAGACTTCTTTGACAGAAATTTTGACCTCAAATAATCCAAAAGAGGCATTTGAAGGAGCAAAGCCTTTGGCACAAGAAGCAAAAGATGCGGTGAAAAAAGCTCACAAGAGTTTGGTTGATGTGGTTATTGCTATTAAAGGATCTGTAAAAATGCCCAGAGGAACAGCCACCACAACACCAAGCACAGCAACGACAACAGCCACCACAACAAACCAAAATTAGTAAATATTTGAATAAATTTAATTATTCATATAGAATACATTATTAATTAGTAATTTAATAAAAAAAATATGGACGAAAATATGAACAATCCTATGGGTTCAAACATGGGAACAAGCAATGACGGAAAATCAACAGGTTCTGTTATTGGAATTATCATCGTGGTTATCATTCTTGCTTTGGGAGGATTTTACTTCTGGGGACAAAAATTGGATAACAACGGAACAGAAAACGAAGAGGTTGCAACAACAACAGAAGAAACTGCTGACCTTGAAGCTGATTTGGCGACAACAAGTACAGATACACTTGATGCTGACCTAAACAATGTTGAAAACGAATTGACTCAATAATTTGAGATACAGAAAAACCGCCAACAGGCGGTTTTTCTTTTAACAACAAAAGCCGTCTATCATAAGTAGACGGCTTTTCTTTTGCAATCAAATTAAACAGCAGGACAAGTACGCATTTTATCTCCAACCCACAATGTCATACTCGCCCCAATAATATCGAAGGAATAATCACCTATAAAATAATCGATCCTATTGTTGATATTGATATAGAAACCAACGAATGCGATCACAAAAGAAAACAGAAAGACAAGGTGTTGATCAAGAAAACCAAGCACCACGCCAAAAACCATCAAAACGAAAAATAAGGAATAAATTGGCTCCAAAAAACCAACCTTCCAAAATTTCCAATTTGAAATACAGACAAGAAAGACAAGCGAAACGGAAAGACAAAAGGCAAGACCACCAATGACGAGCGTCGTTAGATTATCAATCAAACCCCAGCCCAAACCTAAAATTTCCAATCCACACCAGATGTTTCCAGCACTAATGAACAAAACCAGCGCCAACATACATCCCTTCCACAAAAACGGAAACGCTTCAAAAAAATTCTTTTGATCTGAAATCCTGCTCATACCAAACCTCCTTCGTTGATATTAATATTCAAATAGACTAAATCTGATTGGAATATACCAAAAGAAAAAGAAAATAACAACAAGTTGGACATTTAATCAGATTTTTTATAGTATAAGACCCTAAGTAATTAAAACTAATTAATAAAAAACAAAATGATTAAATTTGATGTAAAAATAGAAAAGCTAAAAAATTCTGAGATTGAAATTGACGGTTCAATTCCTTTTGAAGAATTAGAGAAACACAGAAAAGAAGCGGTAAAGAAAGTCGGAAGCGAAGTAAAAATAGACGGTTTTAGAGAAGGACATATTCCGGAAAATATTCTAATTAAAAATGTTGGTGAAATGGCAATTATCAACGAAATGGCGGAGATAACTCTCAGCTATGTTTATCCGGATATTTTGATAATCAACAAAATAGATGCCATCACTTCTCCTCAAATAACAATCACAAAACTGGCAAAGGATAATCCTTTGGAGTTCAAAATAAAACTTTCTGTAATGCCGGAAATAAAATTGCCGGATTACAAAAAAATCGCGCAAAAAGAAATGACAAAAAAACCGGAAGGAACAGATGTCACAGACGAGGAACTGAATCAGACAATAGAACAAATTCAAAAGGCACAAAAACATATCAAAAGAGACGGGGCTGAAGTTTCTGAAAAAGATTTGGAAAAAGATTTGCCCGAAGTTAACGACGAGTTTGTTAAACAATTGGGTGACTTCAAAGATGTAGAGGACTTCAAAAGTAAACTAAAAGAAAGCATCAAACACGAAAAAGAACATAAGAACAAAGAAAAGAAAAGAATTGAAATAATAAACGGAATAATCAAAGAAACAAAGATTGAATTACCAGAAATTTTAATTGATGCAGAACTTCGCAAAATGATTGCCGAAATGAACGACAACATTTCACGAATGGGATTAAATTTTGAAAAATATTTAGAGCAAATAAAAAAGACAGAGGATGATTTGAAAAAAGAATGGCGTGCCGATGCAGAAAACAGAGTAAACGGACAATTGATATTAAACAAAATCGCCCAAGAAGAAAAAATTCTCCCTGGCGAAAAAGAAACAAAGAAAAATGTAGATCTCTTGATGTCTCAATACAAAAATGCCAAAAGAGAAAATGTTGAGATATATGTAGGAATGATGCTAAGTAACGAGGCGGTGTTTAAGATGTTAGAAAGTAATAAATAGATAGTTTTTTATAGTGAATAGTGAGTAGTTTGTAGTGAATAGAAAAAATCTCGCAATTCGCCAGTCGGCGAATTGCGAGATTTTTTAATTTATCTATTCCAAAACTAATTATGATTTCTTTTTTTATTTTATTTTATTTTATTTTCATTTAAGTATGTACCAAATCAGTACGATCGTATGAATTTGGTACATGCTTTTAAATTTCTAATTCCCCTCCTACGCCAACTCCCACGCCAAAGCTACGGAGGGCAAATAATATCTAATTTCTAAACAAATTAAAAAATATATTGTGGGCGGTCCGACCGCCCACAATTTACAACAAACAAAAAACCCGCAAAAACTTTGCGGGTTTTTGCGGGTTGCTCTGCACAAATTACTTATCTATAATCCCCGACCAAAAAAGAAGAGTGTGGGTAATAACATGAGCAATAGCAAAGACCACTATAAAAGTGAGCGACATCATCAAAGGATAAAGAGGATAAAAAAATCCTAACCATTCAGAAAGTCCAGCCTGATAAGGTTCTGAGACGAATATCTCTTTTAAATAAAGAAGGACGGTCAAATATTTGAATGTGAAGATGATTTCTTTAACATCTCCTTTCAAAAACTCTTTAATTCTCGCAAGCATTATTTCCTCCGTCAGAAAAAATTATATCTCGGATTAATAACTCGTCGTCTTAAATTCCACCCGGCCTTTTGAGACCTCTATCACCACACCCTGTGGCGAAAGTGATTTCGGCCGATACCGAAATACGACAGCACGACAACTGGGAAGAAGTACGAAGTATCGCCAGTGATCGGCAGATATAGATCGGGTCCCCTTCTCCATATTCTCAAAATCAAAAACCTGAGGGGTTTCGGCTCCAAGCTCACAACTAATTCTGAATTGCCCTGTTGGGACTGACAAATCAAGAATTTTTTCGAGGACAACAACAAGATGATTTCTCGGCAAACCGCCGGCGACTATAAAACCATCAAAGATAACAAGCGTCCGTTGATCACGAACATCAATCGGCAACAAAACTGTTGATCCGGGGATATCCACACGAACCTCTTTGTCATTTTCTCTTCTGATTATAGAACAGCCGTGTGGCTGTTCATACAAAAGATGATGTGCGCGTCTTTCTTCCATTTTTTTCTCCTCAAATTTCAAAATTGATTTTGTATTCAATATCAACAAATCCTGCCAAAACAATACTACGAAACTTAGCCCAAGTCAACAACAAGAAACAAAAATTACGAAATTTTCACGACCGTGAAAATTTCGTAATTTTTTATTAATTATTTTAATATTTTAAATTTTGTTGTTGAAAATGTAAAAATTTGCTATATTCTTAATATCGTTATTATTTAACTTTCTCATTTTTCATTTTGAATTGTCATTTTGATTTTTGAGATTTCAATTTTCAATTTATGTTGATTCCCACAGTTATAGAAAAATCACAATTTGGCGAAAGAGCCTACGACATTTATTCTCGTTTACTTAAAGAGAGAATAATTTTTCTTGGTGGACCGATTGACGACTATATGGCAAACCTTGTTATCGCCCAATTACTCTTCCTTGAATCAGAAGATCCGAAAAAAGACATTACTCTTTATGTAAATTCCCCAGGAGGACAAATTCAATCCGGTCTTGCAATCATTGATGCAATGAACCATATCAAACCGGATGTTGCGACAGTTTGTGTCGGAATGGCGGCATCAATGGGCGCTGTGATTTTGTCACAAGGAAAAAAAGGAAAAAGATTTGCTTTGCCAAATTCGGAAGTAATGATTCACCAACCACTAACAGGAGTAGAAGGGCAAGCATCCGACATCGAAATTACTGCGAAACACATAATTTCTTTGAAGAGCAAACTTTACGATTTGTTATCAAAGGCAACTGGAAAATCAAAAACTCAAATTGAAAAAGACGGTGACAGAGATTATTGGATGTCAGCAGACGAGGCGAAAAAATACGGAGTGGTTGATGAAGTGTTAAAGCCAAAAAATAAATAAATTATTCCAAATTTGACGAATTTCTTTGTCGTCATCAAGAAAAAAGCCCTCGCCGTAATAAACATACGTCTCGGTTTTTTTTCTTTCGCCTCCTCGAATTTCATTCAAATTTGAAACAATTTTAAAACTATTTTTTTGGCTAGTCTATAGTTGATAGTGACCATCTTTACCAGGGCTTCAAAAGATACAAAAAACCGCCGTGCGAACACGGCGGTTTTATCATCAATATTCACGGAAAATTTTCAAACACAAATCGGAAAAAATCATTGTCTCTCAAAGACATCTTCCCTTTCTCAGAAATCTTAACTACAAGAACAGAATTTTCTCTACGAAAATCGAGAAAACCTTCTATGTAAAGATCGAAAATTTCTTCCTTTATCTTTTCAGAATAATTTACAGGGAAAGCAATATTGTCTGATCTTCCGCCACCAAATTTTTTAAAATTATTATAAACTTCTTTAATACACAATTTCAAATCACTAATCTGATTAGAAAAATCTACTCCTGACAGATACAACAAGATAAGACTTCTTATGTCTGTTGAAATAAACATATTTCTCCTTCGTAATCAAATTTATTTTAGTTCATAATTCCATTTGCAACATTATCATAACAGTGGTTATAATACAATATTATTAATTGGACTTAAATCCTAAATCATAAATCTTAAATCTAATTTATGCGTCACATAATTGGTCATAAAAACCCCGACACCGACACAATCTGTTCAGCATTAGTCTATACAGATTTTCTTAATCAAAAAGGCACAGAGGCAAAAGCATATGCTTTGGGCCCCTTAAACAAAGAAACAAAATTTATTTTTGAAAAATTTGGCGTTCAAGAACCGGAACACATTACAGAACTGCCAAAAGGAACAGAGATTGTTTTGTTAGATCACAACGAGGAAGGACAGAGTATTGATAACATCAAAGATTTAGACATTGTCGAAATCATTGATCATCACAAAATAAAATTGGAGACCGATAAACCAATTTCTATATATATTGAACCGTTAGGATCTTCTTGTTCTATCATTGCTAAAAAATATTTTGAAACAAGAACAGAATTATCAAAAGTAAACGCCTCTCTACTACTCTCTGGTATTATTTCTGACACTTTGTATTTTCGTTCCCCTACTACAACAGAGACAGACAAAGAATTAGTAAAAAAATTAAACGAAATCGCACAGATAGAAGATTTGGAAAGATTCAGCTTGGAGATGTTCAATGCAAAAAGTGATTTGGGCGACATGAGCGTTGAAGAAATCGTTAAATTGGATTACAAAACTTTTGATTTTGGCGGAAAAGTATACGGAATCGGAGTGATGGAAACCACCAACAAAGAATACGGGCTTAGCAGAAAAGACGAAATCTCATCCAAACTGAAAGAATTAAAAGAAAAAGACGGATTGGCAGGTGCATTCTTTTCAATAATTGATATATTGGACGAAGACAGTTACACACTGACATCAGGTGATGAAGAAACAAAAATATTTACAGACATATTTAAAGCAACAGAAAAAGAAGGTGCTCTGTTTGTAGAAAAATTGGTTTCACGCAAAAAACAAATCGTGCCAAAGTTTCAAGAATATATTAAATAACTCTGAATTACGAAACTCCTAGATCGTAATACTGTTTTAAATTTTTTTTCAAAAAATTTAAAACAGTATTCGTCCTCGCAAAAACGAACAAGACCGTGGATTGCTTCGCTACCGCTCGCAAAGACGAATTTCCATAGGAAATTCGTCAACGGAATTGGGCAAAGCCCAATTCCGTCTTCGCGAGTTTACGAAGCGATCCACGGGTTTCATAATTTCGTAATTCAAAATATATTAAATAAAATTTAATTAAAAAACCGTACAGCGATTTAATCACTGTACGGTTTTTTAGTTTTTTTATTTAATCAACAAAAGTTAACGCCTTCCCTGTTTTATCTCCACGACCAGTTCGCCCGATTCTGTGAACATAATCATCATAAGTCTCCGGAAGTTCGTAATTGATAACATGAGAAACATCGTTGATATCCAGTCCTCTGGCGACAACGTCTGTAGCGATAAGTGTCTGAACATTATCAGACTTAAATTTTTTCAAAGAATTTTGTCTTTGCCCGTGAGTTTTGTTTCCATGAATTGATTCTGTCTTGATTCCTCTTTGCAATAATTTTTCGTTCAATTTTTCAACTCCGCGCTTGGTCCTTCCAAAAACAAGAACTTTCGTAAATTCAGGTCCGGAAAGTAAATCGGCAAGAACCTCTACCTTGTCTCTTCCGGCGATTCTAATAATATCTTGATCTATATTTTTTGAAGTAGCTCTTGTTTTGACAGAAATATTAACAGGATCAACCAAAAAGTCTTTAATCAGACCTTCAATGATTGGAGACATCGTTGCTGAAAAGAAAAGAGTGTGTCTTTCTTTTGGCATTTCTGACATCACAAAACGCATATCATTAATAAATCCCATATCAAGCATTCTATCGGCTTCGTCCAAAACAATGGTTCGTGTATTGTTAAGTTTTAAAACTCCCCTCTTCATCAAGTCCATAATTCTTCCCGGAGTCCCGATAATAAATTGGTTTGGTTTTTGTAGTCTGCTTATTTGTTTATAAATAGGAGCGCCTCCGACACAAACGGTTGAAAAAATTCTCATTCCGGTTGTAAAAGACTGCAATTCTTCTTCGATTTGAATTG
>Ga0209542_10003514_pt1 | contig 33448 bp, 34 predicted proteins | sample RifCSPhighO2_01_FD_184028 | JGI IMG/M metagenome (GOLD analysis project Ga0209542, IMG submission 184028) | Soil microbial communities from Rifle, Colorado - Rifle CSP2_plank highO2_0.1 (SPAdes) (version 2) | ecosystem: Environmental > Terrestrial > Deep subsurface > Rock core/Sediment ... | reverse complement strand
CTTACTTCCAGATACGTATTGGGAAATAAGAAATACATCAAAGAAAGGACTGGGGGTGTTTGCAAAAAAGCCCATTTTAAAAGGCTCGGTCATTGGAGATTATAGAGGCAAAGTCCTTCGTCCTCAGGATGCAATCGTGGACGAAAACAACTTTTATTTGATGTATTACCATGACCAAGCAGTTATTACGCCAGACTTAGAAAAACCAGGAGTTCATCTGCTTAATCATTCTTGTGTACCAAATACCTTTCTCTACATCTATAAAGGCCACAGCTTAGCTTTTACTCGAAGAAACATAGCAGGTGGGGAAGAGATTACTATTTCATATCTGCTTTCCCCCAAAGATAGCTCATGCAAACCCTGTCAACACATTTGTACATGTGGAGATGTCTCTTGCACAAAAACTATGCATTTATCAAAAGAAAAATATAACAGATGGAGAACGTTTATTGATGTTCAAGCAAAAAAAACAAAAAAGGAAAGAATTCAGTATGGAAAAGACTTGTCCTTGCTTTCTTCCTATCCAAAAAAAGTTCCGACAGAGTACATCGAAGAGATTAATACTCTATTCAGCTTCCCGGTTTGAAAAAGATTTTATAAATGTCGCTTGCTGGCTTTTTGTGCGAGCATTGCGTGTTTTATCGCAAGTCGTTTTTTTGTTTTATGTGGAGAGCGTTTCTTGCCTTTCTCAACGCCTGTTCTTCTTTTTGCCATAGATCGCATTATACACTTTTTTTGAGCAATTACATCACTTGAGAAGAATTACTCCGATAGTCACTAACACTGCTCCAATAAATTTCCGAAGCAAATGATCTCTTTCTTTAAGAAAAATTATTGCTAATATAACCGTAATGATTACTTGTGCCTGAATAATCGGCCCAATTTGCGAGGCATTTCCGCCATTTGACAATGCAGAATAAAATGCAATTGACTGTACTGAATAAAAGAGACACAACGACACCATTTTCTTTGAAAAAGTAAGATTACGAATGCTTGAAAACTTTTTAATCGCTTGAGGATAAAGGCATAAAAGCACGACGCCTGGAAGATACGCCATAATAACGCTATACGAAATTGCATCATAGTTTTTAACATTAGAAGCATCCACAACAACAGCAAGACCATAAAACACAACCACTGCGAATGAATACATAACCCCTCTGTTTAGTTTTATTCCTTTCTTCAGTTTTGTTACTAACACTATTGATAGTAATATCAGTATCGTTCCTATGACATTATTAATGGTATAGGACTCGTTGAGAAAAATGAGCGCTGCTACAACCGTTATGAGTGATCTTGTTGAAGTTAAAATTACTACTTCTGATGCTTCTAGCTTCTGATACGCTTTAAAAAGAAACATCGTACCAAATCCCCACAACAAACCAGCAAGGAGAAAAAAGAAAAGATTGAGAGAAATCTCAGGAAAAACAAACCCGTGCCACAGTCCAAAAAGAAGATTGAAGGTTCCAAAGATAAACTGAAACATAATTGCATAAGAAACGGGATCGCTCTTTTCATTTTTCATGAGGACTTTCTGGAGAATACTAGATATTGATGCAAAACCCACGCTTAAGAGAATAAAAAATAACCATGTCATAGGGTGATTATAGCAGGGGCTTTAAGAAGCCTTTTCGTCGACTTGGAAGAGCCTAAAAGTATTGCCTTCGGTATCGATGAAATATCCTTGCCAGCATTTTCATGAGCATATGATAGCTCTTTTGTGAATATCTTGGTCGTATATATCTTACTCGTTTAAAATCACTTGCCATAGAATCCTTTTTAACCAGGATTCCAATATGTATCGCGACTTATTCAGCTTTAATCATGCTTGTACATGAAAAACTTTGCAGCAGGTTTATAAAACTATTATTGATATATTGATTAGAAAAACAGTGATGTATAATAATATTATATGAAAGAACAGCTTATACTTGTACTTCTAAGGCTCAGCATGGGGTGGGTGTTCTTGTGGGCATTTTTTGACAAACTATTTGGCTTTGGAATCTCTACTGCTCCAGATAAGTCTTGGATCGCTGGCGCTTCACCAACCTACGGGTTTTTAAAATTTGGAACACATGGCTCCTTTAAACCATTATTTGAATCCCTTGCTGGAAATCCACTCGTTGACTGGTTGTTTATGCTTGGACTTTTAGGAATAGGAGCAGCACTAATGCTTGGAATTGCAAGGAAAATCTCAACTCTCTCTGGAACTCTCCTTCTTTTTCTTATGTGGCTTTCCTTGTTTCCACCAGAAAACAATCCATTTTTGGATGAACACATAATCTATATCCTTGCCCTTCAACTACTGTTACAGCTTCATAGCGGAGAGGTTTTAGGGCTTGGCAAATGGTGGAGTGAGACAAAAATCGTTAAAAAGTTCTCCTTTTTAAAGTAAGCTCACCTAATAGAAAATATCTTGCTCCAGTGTTTATCGGAAGTTGTTATTTTTTCTTTCCTGCATTTTCACTTTCTCTTATTCGAAATTTAATGATTTTTTCACCAAATCATAAGAAATCGGCTTATCTATCGGGAATTGCGCTGAGCCTTTTGCTCCCTTATAGGATGACAATTCTTCTTGAAAGAAATCAATTGCTCCTTGCGCCCCGCACCTTACGACTGACTAGGATATTTTGAGAATATAGTATACTAGTTTAGTGAATAGGGAATTTACCAAAATTGGATTTTTGGTGGTAGCCGGTTTCATCATTATTATATTGACACTGGGATTTGTTTTCAAAACAGACAAACCTACTTCCGCATTTATAACGGCAAATCCACTAGATCTCTCGGAAATCTCCTTTATTTCTCCATTCAGAAGCTGCATGGGGCATGATTATAGCGGAAAAAATATCGACGGCGAAAGGGAAACCAACCGCTCCATGAAACATTATATTGGTCTGAAAAACAGCGACCCCGGCAGTCGGGCAAAGGTATTTGCCCCGTTTGTCGGTAGCATCATCCAGATTGACTTAGAAAAAACTAGCCGGGACTCCCAAGTTTGGATAAGACCAGACAGAGCAGAAGAGTTTGTGTTTGTTTTTTTCCATATTGATCTTATGCAGGGACTTACCAAAGGTAGTCAGGTTCAAAGCGGTCAATTCATTGGGTATGCAAATATTAAAATGAAAGGTGACAGCTTTGATATAGGGCTTAAAAAATCTGAGATATTTGGAGGGCCAAATATTTTTGACAGCCCTTTCAATTATATGACAAGTGAAGTGCTTAAAGAATTTGAAAATAAAGGTATTACCCTGCAAAATGTCATTACCTCAAAAGAACAAAGAGACAATCGTCCGTGTCAGTTTGGACAAGGATTAGATCAAGACGAACAAATATTTTTACAGTAAAGCCTTGACAACCACTCTACCATAAAACATACTGGATATAATGACACGGAAGTTTCAAAAAGGTTTTTCCGGGATATTAATTCTTTTGGTCGTTTTTGCGGTTGCAGCGGGGCTGGTATTTTTTACCCTGCAAAAAGGTTCTAATTCGAGCTCGACGACTACTGAAGGTCAAAGTCAAAAACCAAGCAAGGAATCATCCTGGACAGAAACGGGCGTGGTAATCACCGGAAGATATGCCGACGCTGACATAGTTGATCTGGGAAATGGCAAATTCAGAATGTATTACAGCGCCGAACCGGAAGTCCCCGGTTTTATGGGCCAGGTATACTCGTCTATTTCGAGTGATGGAATAAACTGGATACAAGAAGAAGGGACTCGGATAACCTCGGCTACTTTCCCTTCGGTCATAAAACCGGAAGATGGCACTTATAGAATGTATTTTCAAGAACAGCGAGCCATCAAAAGTGCTAAATCAGCCGACGGACTAGTCTGGGAGGCGGAGCAGGGAACCAGAATTGATGCCACAAACACGACGGGTCTTACTTTGGCCGGCGTTCTTGCACCTACTGTAATTAAAACAGGAAACGAATACTTAATGGTTTATGCCGGAGCGATTAACAAGCCCTATGAAAAAGAAAAAGTGCCAAACAAAGAAACCCATCCTTTGCTTTGGGCAACCTCAAAAGACGGCCTGACTTTTGAGAAAAAAGGCATTGCTCTTGACAGCAGAAACGAAATTTTCAAGGGCTGGATGGACGGACCCGAGCTTGTTGTCTGGGACGACGGGGCCATTAGGCTATATTTCTGGGGTTACGGAGGCGTTTATCTGAGTGTATTTGAAAAAGGAAACTTTAGCGAACCGAAATTCGTATTTTTTGGGCCAAACTATGACGAAAAGGTCTTATTCTCCCCCAGCCCTCCGGGTGACCCCACTCTGGCAAAGATAAACAACGTTTGGAATATGTACTACGGCTACCATGAAAAGGGCATCTACCGCGCCGTTTTGAAGAAATAAATTAATTTTTCACCTTAGGAAGTTGCCTTCCGCCAGCCGGCGGATTCTGTATTCCCGTTGGAAGAGGCGAAATTTGGACCATTCATACCTCTCTTGCGTCTCATTTATGATACGTATTTGTCAGTATCGTGAGACGATTGGGGCTAAGAGGTTTACATTGAGCTTGCCGAAGTACTCTCCGTAGTGAGATACTGAAATTGTGAAACAAAAGGGATTTGCACCGCTTATTTTAGTAGTCATTATTGGACTAATAGTTGCAGGAATTGGTATCTGGTATTTTCGGCCAGGGGCTAAACAAACTAATAAAAATGATTTTGGTTGCTGGCCTCCTTCTTGTTCTTTAATTCCCAACGCAGATGGAAAACAAATGTGTGAGGATTGGAAGGCGGGCAAAGAAGTAACTTGGCCTGATTGTAAATATTTTTCAGCCCAGCCTGATGCGCGATATTAGAACCTATTTTGCTTCAATAAAATGTATACTAACATTTGTGAGGAGGTGATTGTATATGAAGACAATGACTTGCAAACAATTACACGGACCGTGTGAGGCACTTATCCATGGTGAATCTGCTGAAGAAATGATGGAAAATAGTAAAAAACACGGAATGGAAATGGCTGCTAAGAGAGATGGGGAGCATATTAAGGTCATGGAGGCTATGAAACAACACATGAATGACCCAGAAGCAGTTAAACAATTTATGGAAAAGTTTCAAGATGACTTCACAGCGATGCCGGAAGATAAGTAGCTTTTTTAAATTGTAGTAATAAATAAGTCCTCGTATTGAGGGCTTATTATTTTAGCTCGAGCGATGAGACGATTTCTCCCAGCAAATCATTTGGGGTATGTTCCTGCATGAAGGTTCCTAAACGCACCTCCTTCCTTAGCTGGCCAGTCAAGAACGACTGCATCTTTTGAGATAGCATCCGGCGCAGCGCTCATTACTGGACTATTTTCCAGTAGGAATCCTTTCGGACGACTTTGCCATTCCGAAACTCCCAAAGATCACAACCTCGCACTTTCAAACTCACCCCTGAAGATGTTCTTCCAGTGAGCATCCATTCTGACACTCCGTTATCGGCTGCTACCCAATGACGGTCGTCTCCGTAGTGAACGTCAGGAATACCTTTGAATCGACCGGCAAGCGCCTCGCGGACCTGAGCTTTGCCAACGAAGCGTTGTCCCCAGGGTTCAGGTCCCCTTGGAAAATCAAAGGAACAGTCATCGGCGAAGAATTCCATAATCGCATCGAGATCATGTCGATTGAATGCCTCAAGGATTTGCTTTAAAGTCTCGACGGTGACGGTCTCATCTCTTGTTTTCTTCCCGATCTGTCCCACCTTGGTTGTTAGCAAGCTTCTCATATCTTTTATTAGTAATACAGATGGCAGGCATACACTTAAAGGTTAACAGTCACTCGCAGGAAGGTAGCAGGTATTGAAGTGCCGCCGTCAGTACTCTTGTTTTGCGCTTTCGCCAGTTCCAAAAGTTGACTGTGTAGCTCTTCCATTTTTCCGCTCTTTTGAGCAGCTTCGACAGCGTTCATTGTTGGTCCATAGAATCGTTCCAATAATTCTATGAATTCTGTCGGGCTTTTATCATTTGATATAAATGAGTACGTGTCTTTGACCATGGAAATTTTCTCCTTTTGTACTCCGGCCTGACCAAAACGCTCGATGACGTGAGTTTCCACACCCCATGTCATTGGACTTATGAAGCCTTCTGGAGGGGGAGGTGTAAACGCTGCGCTTATCTTCAAAAGCTGCGACACAAATGAAGTCGGATCGTTTGGAATCCAGTTACCCATCACGATACGACCACCCGGTTTTGTGACCCGAACCATTTCACGGGCTACATCGAAGGGCTTGGGAGCAAACATGGCGCCAAATATAGAGATGGTCAAATCAAACGAATGGTCACTGACTCCTTGCAAGTTGCACGCATCTCCCTCTTGAAATGTCAGTCGGCTGAGACCTGCGTCAGCGGCTCGCTTGTTTCCGGCATCAACGAGGTTTTTGGCAATATCGATTCCAACAACTTCAGCCCCCAAAAGGGCAAGAGGAACTGCCGTAGTGCCATCTCCGCAGCCGAGATCCAAAACTCGAAGCGGCGGCGTTACCTCGAGAGATTTGACGAGTGCTTCTCCAGATTGGCGCATAAAGGCGGCAATCTCGGTAAAGTCTCCTTTCTCCCACAATGCTTTGTTTGGATTCATATTTTTATCCACGCATTAATTATCTCATAAAACGGGAGGAAATAAAACTTGCAGTTATACTAAAGAGTTTTAGGGGTCACAATCTTGAATCTTGCTCGAGAATCGTAACTCTAATATAACCACTCAATTAGCTTGCGTCAGTCTTGAGCGAAGTCGAAGGATTGCTCAAATCAGCACCTTAACCCAAGCAATAACTTTTAGTATTAAATGCTCGGCTCACCTGATATTTCAAGGACTATACTGCCCGGGATTTTTTTGATATCTTTTGTCTTGTACTTAAAAGTACAGGTAAAGCTACCCGTACCTCCATTAAGATATTCTTTGACAAACACTCCTTGGTCAATATAGGTTTCCAAACCCGGGATATATATTCTGGCGGCCCCAAAGGAAAGATTGGTCGTATTTTCAAACTCTTCCTTAGTCGCAAACCGTAAATTACCCACCTTTAAGGTTTTTTTGATCTTCTTAAAATTCAGGTGGTCATCGCCTTTCTTAATGATAACCACAAATTTTTTGTCAGCTTTCATTACTAAAGACGCAACACAATCGGCTACGGTTTCCCCAAAATAGCCCTGCACATCCTGGGGGCTTACCAGGCGTGGATGTTCTAAGATCTTATGCTCAATTCCCAAAGATTTTAGTATCTTACTGTAATCAAGAACGGTTTGTTCAATCATATGATGGTTTGTAGGATAGTTTTATTTTGTTAAATTATATCAGACGCATTAAATCTGAAAACAAAAAAAGGGGCGATTGCTATAATTGTTGTGTGTTAATCAGGAAATTCAAGAGAAAGGACCAGCCCCAAGCGCAAGAAGTAATCCTTAACGGCCTTAAAGAGTATTTTGGATTTATTAATAGCGCACTTAACCTCGACGTTTATGACATAGAAAAGGCGTATTTGCAGGAAGGTAGTATGTTTATAGTGGCAGAAATGGATGGGAGGATTGTTGGTACAGGTAGTTTAACAAAAATCAGCGATAAGAATGTAGCGCAGATCGTTAGGGTGTCGGTACATCCGGAACACAGGAGGCAGGGAATTGCACAAGAGATAATTAAAAATCTTTTGGCTTACGCGCGCAAAATGGGATATAAAAAGATCTTGGTTGAAACTACAAAAACATGGATCGCGCCCAGAACGCTATACAACAAACTGGGTTTTATAGAGACCCACGAAGATGACGAGGATGTGTATATGATTCTCTATATTTGAAGTTGATCAGTATTGCTCCCTAACCCTGAGATTATTATAGCAATAATAGAGAAGGTGTTAAAGGCTTTTGAGAATGTTATTCAAATGGAGTTAATAAGAGTTAGATGGGAGGAGATAAAAAAGTTCCACTTAACTTCTAATATTAATATCTCAAGAATATAATTTCTCTTGAAAAGCTATTTCAATTCTGCTTATAATTTGAGCATGGCGAGAATTTCAAGCTTCGCTTATACTAAGTTCAGATAGAAAAATGAAAAACAAAAAAGTCGCTGCCCTCCTTTCGCTACTCTTCCCCGGCCTTGGGCATTTGTATATTGGTAAATACATTGATGGAATAATATTTTTAATCACCGGTTTGTTTTTGTGGTTTGTTGCTTATTTAAAGAGTGAGCTCATATTCCAATTTAATAACCAGGCAGTTATTATCCTGGTGGCTTTAATAGGTTTTTATCTTTACACAATTTTTGACTCCTATAAAAAAGCTTAAAAAGAATGGTTTATTTATTCGGAGCACTAGCTCTGTTCGTAATTCTTGATTCCATTAGGGGGTATTTAACAGCTAAAAATAAAAAAAGATACCTTATCCAGCTTTTTGTTGGGCTTCCTTTGGTTATTATTCTACTTTTTCTATTCGGACCCTTTTTTATACTTTCTCCTATTAAGCTGGGTTATTCTTCTCTCGAAGAAGACAACATTACTCTTTACTACCCGGGGAACAGAATAGATTTTGCCAAGGACATGATGAAACAGCTTAAAGAAGCGGATTTATATAACAGAGATTTCTACAAAATCACTTACTCTATGCCTGTTTTGGTCGCCGTCTCGGATCTGGATATGTTGAGATTCGGTTCTTCTCCTAAGGCAGGCGGGGCAGGCAACGAGCTGGGAATAAACATTCGTGAAGGAAGAATGCCTGTGGGAAAAATTGCCCATGAGATGTCACATAGGAATCTTGCCAAACTTACCGGTAAATCAGCCGTCTCATTTCCCCGTTGGTTTGATGAAGGCGTGGCTTCTTATATAGGTAAAATGGATGATTATAAAAAACCGCAAGATCTTCAGGATGATATAAGAAAGGGGGTATACGCAAAAGATATTCTTAACATACGCGGAATTCTGGGCACTATCCAATGGCTTAAAAGAGTTGATTTTAGTAAAGAAGGTAGAGTTTTCTATGGACAGACCTATTTGATGGTTAAATATCTGTTTGATAAATACGGTCAGGATAAAATGTATGATTTTGTCGTATCACTCAAAACAGAAGGTTTTGAAAAAGCTTTTCTGCAATCTTTTGGTATGACCGAAGAACAATTTCTACAAGAATTTACCAACTACATCCAAAGCTATCAGCAAAAAAAAGAAGAGATTTGACAATAATTGAATATCCGGATACTATAATTTATAAATGAGAAAATTTTACAAGCTTGTTGCGCTTTTAACATTTTCTTTGGTCCTCTTCGCCTTTGTGTTTTCTCCCCAGCCAGCTCATGCCGCTACCCTGAATGATCTTTTTACCTCTCCTGACTCTTTCCTTGTAAAAATCCAGGAAAGAATTGAATCTTTCTTCGCATTCAGGACAGAGCAAAAGATCACTGTTTTAGAAAAGCAGGCGGAAAGAAGACTGACCCGAGCGGAAGATTTGACAAAAACAAAAGATAATAATCAGGTCTTGTCTCTAATTAAAAGTTATGAAGCTCTTAAGGAAACACAGGGCAATTTGATAAAGGCCGCATCAACAACAGTTCCAGCCCATGTAAAAGAACACACTGTCCAGCAACAAGCCAGAATTGAGGATATTAAAAAAGATCTGCCTGAGGGCACCAAAGAAATAATTGAAAACAGCCAAAGAACAATTATAAAAACAGTTATGGATAACTTGCAAGATGAAAGCGGAACAACAGAAATTGAAAACGAAGCAGCCGAGTTTGCTGAAGAAGTGAAAAATGTTTTAGATCCGGGGAGCAACATCTTCGCTCCAGGAACTAATGAAGTCATTCCGGGGACTCTCGAAGTTGCTCCCAGTGGTTCCGAAGTTGCCCCTGGTAGTCTCGAAGTTGCCCCTGGCGGGACAAATGTCAAGCCGTAAACTACTGACCCCCACGACTAAAGCCCAACCAAAACCTAATTTGGAGCCTAAAGCTTATATTATTTTACCCTCTATTGGATTCGAACCAGTAAAATCAGGTTCTAAAATTGCCTAAAAAGCACTAACACTTCAAATTTCACTAAAAATCTTAGCAATAAATTGAATTCAAATAGCCTTGAATGTCACAAGGTTCTAAAATTGAAGACTCAGCTCCGCGACCAAGTCCCCTGCGGGGATCTCTGCTGACGCTTCGACCCACTTCCGAGGACGTCGTTCTGAGGAGCTCCGGATTAGAAATAACTATTTAAGTAGATGTTTTTTCTTGGCATATAAATAGCCTTCCGTTCTTAATTGACGTACAAATTGTGAAAGCTTAAAAGAAATAAGCAACTTATCTTCTCCGCTTTGAAGAAAAAGTTTATGTAGAAGTTCTTGACAAGATTTCTCATTGGTGGAACACTTAAGGCGATGAGGATTGTTTTTGTCATAGTCATTGTGGTTGTTACCGCGACTGTTGGCTTTGTCGTTGGCATCAAGCAAAACATACTCCCATTGTCCCTGCCAGAATCAATAACAGTACCAGCACCACTGCGCAAAGCGTTACAAAAAAATGCAGAACTTCAGGGGTATTGGAAATTAGAGGAGATTTGGCAAGAAGATGATACAGGTAATATCAAAAAAATACGCTGGTCTACCCCTGGCGCAACAGACAATTACTTCTCTTTTGAAGAAGAACATGTGTGTACTGATGGCCAACTTGGTATAAACAACATGCCACTTCCTTGTCACAATTATACAACCTATACGATTGATAGTAATACAATTACCATTGATCAAGCGGGAAAACCACCTGCGAAAGGAACATGGACTATTGCCAATGACACGCTTGAAATTAACGTGCTAGATGAGAATCAAAAGAAGGGGAAATTTATTTTATCGAGATTGCCTAAAAAATGACGTAGTTAATTTTTCTATTTGACTGCTTCGGAAATTTTTGTGAGGCCGTAGTTGACCGCTTGCTCAAGTTTATCTGGTGACATACTGCAGTTTTTTGCATCCGTATCATTGATAAAGTCCTCCCATTTACTGATCCACTCACGATCGCCAAGTGCCTTAAGCTCCTCGTTTATGATGGTCTTATCGGATGCCGAAAAACAGTTAGGTGGTCCCTTGCCAAACGTTGTCATCATCAGGGAAGCGATACGTGTCATCTGTGGAACGTTACTGACGCCAGCTTGCAGCTTGGTAAGAGTGGTTTTTGTCGAGGCAAGGTCTTCCTCAGCATTTTTCAGTTTTAAACTAACAAGCTCAACTTCCTTTGCAAGGTTGGTGCTTTTATAGAAGATGAGGTCTTTTTCGAGTTTTCCATTTTGCTCCTTTGCTTCGGTAAACGATTTTTTAAATGATTGACTCCTCATTAGAAGGTAACCAGTAGTAAATAATAGTATTACTGCAATAATAGAGACGAGAGCGATGATAATGTTTTTATTTTTATTACCGCCAGAAGCAGGAACAGGTACTATTTCTACCATGCGTTCATTGTTTCACTGGTAAGGTGAGATGTCAAGACGAAGTCAATTTATTACTTGGCTCCCCAGCGAGTACCGCCTTGCGGTATCTCCGCAGATGCTCCGAGATTCGAACCACGAAACTTGAAATTTATTGAACTAGTTTGGCAGAGCTCCGCGACCAGGATTCGAACCTGGAACCTTGAAATTACAAGTGCCCTCTTATTACTAAAAGGCTTGGACTATCTCTTGACCGTATCTTTCGAGTTAGGTCCTGGGTATATAGTCTCTACACATTTACTCTTTCGAGATTTAGCTCGGGATTGTCCTTAGATATGCTTAGGATTTCCCCGAATTAGCCCAGTTATCTCCTCAATATTTCTACTGAGGGCTGCACATTTTACAGTTTCCTGCTCTACCGTTGAGCTATCGCGGAATATACTCATTACTGAGTGTTTGCTATTTTAGCATTTAAAAACGCTGAAATCCAGCCCTCAGTTAGAAGTTTTCATCTTGTAATTTTAAAGCCGCCAGTATATACTAACACTCATTATGCAATGCCCCAAAGACTCATTACCCCTTGAGAAATCCGAGTATAAAGGTATTGACGTTGATACGTGTAAGAAATGCCATGGGATGTGGTTTGATCTTGATGAACTTGATCAACTCGAAGATCAAGTCATGGATAATGACGAATTAAAAAGTAGTGTTGTTCTCTCGTCTTCTCCTTCAGATCACAAATGCCCAAAATGCCAGACAAATCTAAAAAGCTTTCAATACAGAATGGAGGAAGAGCTGATTCTGGAATATTGCCCAAACAATCATGGATGGTGGCTGGATAAAGGAGAAGAACAAAAAGTACTGGAATTGATGCAAAAAGAAGAAAATGATATCGAGCGCATCAAAAAAGCAGAAGACAAATGGGTTAAACAACTCTGGCGAATGAAAAACAAAAATTTCTTCACTGATCTTCTCAGCCACATCGTATAAATTTCTTTTACCTATTCTGGCATGCACCCCTTCGTAATATCCATCACAGAATGCTCGTAATTTGCTCTATTGACTGTTGGGCAAAAAACACTGACACTAAATATGTTCTTACATAAAGAACGATTCAAGAGATGTTATCTCGTAAAGGGCGCTGAACTCTGAGGAGTCCAGCATCTTTTCTCACCAAAAGATGAGAAAAGATGTCGTAGTTCTGCTTTGCAGAACGAAGATCCCCCGACTGAAAGGCGCTGAACTCTGAGGAGTCCAGCATCCTTTCACATCAAAAGATGTGAAAGGAGGTGAATTATAAAATGAAATCTGTACACATGGTTGCTTTTGTACTTCTCGTCGTTGGCGGACTTAACTGGGGACTAGTAGGACTGTTTAATTTCAACTTGGTCTCATCAATATTTGGCAGTATGCCTGCAGTTGAGATGATCGTCTATGTCCTAGTCGGTGCATCTGCTGTTTATCTGGCAGCAACGCACATGAATGACTGCAAATATTGCAGTAAAAAGTAACTCGATCTTATTTTCTTTGGTGAATCACCAGTACCACACCTTTTTGTAAGGATATTTTTACTGATGATTTTTTAAATTCATTGCTTATCCCAAGCGTTGATCCGTACGGAATTGTTTGGGTTTTTAATGGATACATTGCTCTCACAATGCTTACTCCGGTAGCATTTTGTTGAAGTGGAATAACTGAAAATATTTCACCTTCTTTGCCTTTTATTTCAATACTTTTTGAAACGATCTGTATTTCCTGTTTATCTTCAACGATAACAAACTGACCATCAAATTGCTGTTGCTTGGCAATAAAAAGAATCGTTGCTAATGACTGGTCGACTCGAGAACCGTAGATCCCAAACATAACAATCTGTTTGAATTTCTCTTTTAAGACATGCTGAATTGCTAACTCTGCATCTGTTTGGTATTTTGGATGCTTTGGGTAGGAAATCCACTCTATATCGTATTTCTTAAGGTTGGTTTGCTGAACTTTTGAAAGTGAGTCCATGTCGCCGACAACGACATGCGGTATGTATCCTGCTAAAAAAGCATACTCTGCGCCACCATCTGCACAAATAATCAGATCGTCTTTGTCTATGTATCGTTTTAATACATCTGTATCAGGCTTATTTCCATGCGCAATGATAATGGCTTTTTTCACAAGACTTATTTCAACTCCTCATTTTTCTGCGTTCTTTTGCGTTATATTCCGCGTCTTTTAGCGTTATCCTACAGTTCACGCAGAACTACGCTAAATGTAACGCAGAACCAAGCCAAAGTATAATGTATTGAGATCATTTCTAGGAGAGGTAATCCTTGAGCTTATTTCCTCTGGATGGATGACGGAGTTTTCGAAGCGCTTTTGCTTCAATTTGGCGGATCCTCTCACGAGTCACGGCAAACATTCGACCGACCTCTTCCAGAGTTTTTGGCCGGCCGTCTTTTAAACCAAATCGCTCTTCCAAAACTCGTCGCTCCCGATCAGAAAGCGTGTCTAAGACTTGCTCAACTTGTTCTTTTAAGAGTTCTCTTGAAGCCGTATCAAAAAGCGTTGGCGCTGATGAGTCGTGAATAAAATCCCCAAGACGACTGTCTTCCTCATCGCCAACAGGTGACTCAAGACTCGCCGGATTTTGCGAAATCTTGATAATCTCAAGCGCTTTTTCAACGTCAATACCCAACACTTTTGCCACCTCATCAGGCGTTGGCTCTCTTCCCAGTTCCTGCATCAGTTTTCGAGACGTTCTAAGAAATCTATTGATATTCTCAACCATATGTACAGGTATTCTGATGGTTCGCGCCTGATCTGCAATTGCTCTGGTCACTGATTGTCTAATCCACCAGGTCGCATAGGTAGAAAATTTATATCCTCTTCTCCAATCATATTTTTCAACAGCCCGAATAAGACCTTGGTTGCCTTCTTGAATCAGATCCAGAAGCGATAAGCCCCGTCCGATGTATTTTTTGGCAATGGACACAACAAGCCGAAGGTTGGAGTTAATCAGTTTTTGTTTGGCGGATTTATCGCCTTTCTCAACGCGTTTTGCAAGCTCGATCTCCTGATCAAAGGTAAGAAGGGGAATTCTGCCAATTTCCTTAAGATACATTCTGACAGGATCAGAGACCGTTCCTTCGGTCAAGACCGTTAAAGCTTCCAGTTCTTTCTCCAAGTCCTCAATGGGTTTTTGTTCTTCCTGTTCCTGGGCAACTGACTCAAACACATCGATATTACTTGCCATGAGCCTGTCATAGAGCGCGTCAAGTTCATTGATATGCTCTTCGGGTTTGGTGTAGATCTCCAAGATCTCATCTTGGGTGATATATCCGCGTTTTTTCGCCGATGTCACGATATCTTTTAAAATGTCAGGAAGCTTCTGTTTCATAGCAAAAAAGCCCCAATGAGTTTGAGGATAGATCTATTGTAACACAGATTCAAAAAAGTTCAATGCTATAAGTTATTGATGCAGTTTTGAGATGAGCTTTGTATACTCTTCTTGAAGTAACGCAATATCCTCATCTTCGACTGTTTTTTTTTGCTTGAGCGATGTTGTGATAGTCTGTAGCCTGAAGCGTATATAGCTATTTTTCAAACTTATTGCTGTTTTCTCTACCTCTTTATTAAAATGCTCAGTATCCGCAAAACTTGGAATCGTTGTGAGAAAACTTGTGTTAAACGCTTCTTGCAACTCGCTTGTGAGACGATCACCAAAAGCTTTGATGCTAAATTGCTTATCCTCACGCACGCTGAAGATGAGTTGATGGATGATTTTTTGATATGCGCTCTCTTGTGAAAGCACTTCAAGCAGGTGTCTTTCGACAATTTCTATTGCGGAAATGGGCTTTTCACCTTGCGTTAAAAGAGAAAGTAGATAGCTCTCCAAAAGCTCTTCTCTGCTTTTTTTCTCCACAACCTTTACAGCCTCAGCTTGAGACTCGCGTTTGTCCTGTTGCTTCTCAGCTTCTTTGAGAATACTCTCATATGTGGTATCCAACACGACGCTTAATTTTCGATAGTAATGCTCCCGAACAATTGCGTTCTCAATTTTTGTTAAAAAAGGAAACAGTTCAGACGCAATTTTTTTCTTTCCATCAGGAGTTGTATTGTCATACTGCTGTGATACTTTCGTAAGTAAATAATCATAGACATTAACATCGTCTTTTATCGCTTTCTTAAAAGCAGCCTCATTAAGTCTTAAGGCCTCATCAGGGTCTTTTCCTTCTGGAATAACCACAACAGTAACAGTGATCTCTTTTTTCTCAAGAACTGCAAGGCTTCGTTTTATTGCTTCTTGTCCTGCAGAGTCTTCGTCAAAACACATAATTACTTTCTGCGCAAATCGTGACAATAGCTGTACTTGCGTCTCAGTGAGTGCTGTTCCTTTGACAGCGACACTGTTTGGAATTCCGTATTGAAAACATGCCATCACGTCAAACTCTCCCTCAAGAACAAGAACCTGACCTTCTTTTCGTATGGCATCTTTTGTGACATTAATACCAAAGACCTGATCACGCTTATGATAAACAAACGTGTCACGGGTGTTGATATACTTTGGTCCTTGCGAGCTTGCATCATCTAAAACTCGTCCTGAGAATCCGACGACATTATCGCGATGATCAATCAGTGGAAAAATAATTCTTCCGCGAAAAAAATCAATACAGTCTCGTCCCCGTATTGTCCCAAGTCCTGCGTCTAAAATCTCATCTCTCGTATATTTTTTCTTTTGCTGTAAATATCTGACAAGCGCGTTACCGACACCAGGCGCAAATCCAATTTTAAACGTTTCTAAGAGACGCAGGTCAACGCCTCTTGCCTTAAGGTATACAAGCGCTTTTCCCCCAACTACGTGCTTGGTAAGAATATAATGGTAATACTCTGCTACAATAGCATTTATTGCGTAAAGTTTTTCTTTTCGCGCAGAGGTCGTTGTTTCAAACTCAGTTGTTGCAAGCGTCACACCGGTTCGTTTTGCCAAAACCCTCAAGGCTTCTGGAAATTCAATGTGTTCAATTTCCATTAAAAATGTGTAACAATCCCCACCTTTCCCGCAGCCAAAGCAATGCCAGATCGCTCGCTCAGGAGAAACAACAAAGGAAGGTGTTTTTTCATTGTGGAATGGACAGTTTGCTTTGTAGTTGCGGCCTATTTTTTTTAGAGGAACATATTCTCCAATAAATGAGATAAGATCGATGCGTTCTCGTATCTGATGTGCGTGGTCCATAGGATAAAAAGCATGCCAATTGTAGCACTTTGGAATCCCCCTTGCAGAAATGCGTGTCTGAAACGTACAATGGTTTCGAAATGACCTACAAGGCGCTTATTACCGATGTCGACGGCACGCTGAAGTCCATGAGAAGAGGCGCCTCAATATCTCAGAGAGTAATCAACGCGATACAAAAAGCACAGGACAACGGAATCACTATCTCAATTGCAACAGCGCGGCCTTTTGAGCAGGCACTCCCTATCTGGCAAGAAATCCAGACAAATGGCCCCTCGGTTATCTCAAGTGGCGCGCAGGTCATTGATTTTGCAACAAGAAAAGTGCTTCGAGAGCAGATACTCAACAAAGAAGACCTTCCGAAGATTATAAAGATACTCGAAGATGAAGGCGTAATTTTTTATGTGAATGACGAACCGCAAGGGGAGGAAATTACCTATACCCAAAGCTATGAGCCTGCAAAACTCATTGACATGTATACGGAAAGCATGGATGAGGAAAAAGCAGACCATGTTGTTGGAAAACTTATGCAAATTCCAACAGTAGCCGCCTCAAAAGTTCCCGGATTTGAGCTTGGAGAAAATAAGCACCATATCCTCGTCAATCACGCTCTTGCAACCAAGCAACACGGAGTTTTAGAGGTCGCACAAATTCTGGGAATTAAGACGAAAGACATTATCGGTATTGGTGACGGACATAATGATTTTCCACTCCTTATGGCTTGTGGACTCAAAGTAGCAATTGGCAATGCCGTTGATGATCTAAAGGCAATTGCCGATTATATTGCACCCTCTGTTGATGATGATGGGGTTGCACACGTCATAGAAAAATTCCTGTTTAGTAAAACTCCTCATGTATAATAACGACGTGGTCTTGCTAAGACAGACAAAGCACAAAACACTTCGGCTTGCCGTTCTTATCTCAGACAAGGGGCAAGGTTCAACGCTTCAGGCGATTATTCAGGCAATTGAGCAAAAAATGCTCGATGCAACAATCGTTCTTGTTATAAGCGACAAACCTGGGGCAAAAGGTTTGGAGCGGGCAAAAAAACAAGGCATAACGACATTCCTGCATGAGCTTTACGATAAAACATCTTCTTCCAAACGGGAAAAATACAGCAAAGTACTCGCGTCACTTCTGAACAAGAAAAACATCCAGATTGCTGTTCTTGCCGGATTTAGTACGATTCTTGCACCATCATTTCTCACAACGTTTAAAGGAAAAACGCTCAATATCCATCCGGGACTTATCCCTGATAGAAAAGATGAACAAATACGTTTTCCCGATGGAACCATTGCTCCATGGAACAAAGGACTGATGACGGAAAAAGCGGTTGAAAGATTTCTCAATCTTTCATATTCGGGGTCAACTATTCATCTGGTAACAGAAGATGCTGATTTTGGCCCTGTTCTACAACGAGTATTTGAGAACGTCAACAAAAATGATACAGTGGAGACGCTTTATGAAAGGCTGAAAGCACGCGAGCATGAGGGAATCATTCTTGCTTTACAGGATTTGGCAAAAAAAGAATAAATAGAATATTGTTCGAGCGTAGTCGAGAACAAAACTTCTCGACTCTCCGCCACTGACGGATCGCTCGAAGTATAATTATTTAAGCATATGGCACAAAAAACAGTATTAGTTATTGACGGAGGAGGACGAGGCGCAGCGCTTGTTGCAGCGTATGCCAAAAGCCTGAATGTGGCAAAGATAATTGCCATTCCTGGGAATGATTTGATGGACGTGAATGCTTCTGTTCCGGTACAAACCTTCCCAAAACTAAAAACAACAAGTATTAAGGAAATTCTTGCAGTCTGCAAAAAAGAAAAAGTAGATTTGATTGATGTAGCACAAGATAACGCTGTTGCAGCAGGTGTTTCAGATCTGTTGCGAAAAAACGGATTTGTGGTCTTTGGCCCATCACGAAAAGCAGGTCAAATTGAATGGGATAAAACATTTTCAAGAAATCTTCTCAAAAATACAAGAGCAAACCAACCAGGTTACGAAATCTTCAGTTCAGAAGAAGACGGGATCGCCTATATCAAAAGCCAACCAGACAAACCAAGATTTGTTAAAGCATTTGGCCTTGCAGAAGGCAAAGGCGCACTTCCTGCCAAAAACAGCAAAGAAGCAATCGCTCGTATCAAAGAACTCAAACGCTTTGGTAAAGAAGGAAAAAAATATCTGATTGAAGATTGGTTGATTGGTGAAGAGTTTTCCACATACGTTATCTCAGATGGAACCAACTATCAAGTTATCGGCAGTGCTCAGGATCATAAACGAGTATTTAATAAAGACCTTGGGGAAAATACCGGAGGAATGGGTTGCAGTACACCGCCGCTTGTTTTGACAAAAGACGTATTGCTCCAAACCTATGAAACAATTGGTGATACCTTAGCAGAACTAAAGAGGCAAAACAGGACATATCAGGGAATTTTGTACTTTGGCGGTATTGTCGTTGAGGAAGATGGAGAGAAAAAAGTCTATGTCATTGAATATAACGCGCGGTGGGGGGACCCTGAGGCAGAAGTGTTACTTCCTGGAATTAAAAATGACTGGTTTGAGGTCGCATGGGCGTGTGCGAAAGGCAAACTTGATACCGTTAGAGTAAATGTTGATACGAAAGCTCGAGTCGTTGTTGCGGGAGTTTCAAAAGGCTATCCGGATAATTATGCAAAAGTAAAAAGAAAGAAAATCTCCGGCATTGAAAAGGTTTTAAAACTGAAAGACATCAAGTTTTACAGCGCAGGGATTAAAAAAGTAAACAATAACTACGTCGCTAATGGTGGAAGGCTATTTTATCTTGTTGGCGAAGGCAAAAATGTTATTGAAGCTCGCAAAAATGTATACGAAGCAATGAAATTAATCTCTATTGAAGGCAACAATCTCCACTGCAGAACTGACATTGGCTATCGAGACATTGATAGATTGAGCAGGAAGAAGTAATCATGCACAGATCAAAACGTAACCTTTTGATTTTTATTTCTTTACTTGTAGTTTTCTATTTAGCATACGGATTTAGGTTTTATCAAAACGATTTGAAATCCGCAAGATCTCTAAACATTTGTCCTGAAAATTCCCAAAATGTGTTTTCTCCTTCAGGAGAACCAGATTTTGCAGAGTGCAAACCGCAGGTAAAGCCATTTCGCCTGGACGAAGCAGCATTTATGACAATTTTCTGGCTCCCATTACTAATTACACATGCATTAGCAGAAAACTAAATCTATTCCCACTCCATGGTCGCTGGGGGTTTGGTGGTGATATCGTAGACAACGCGTGAGACTTTGGGAACTTCATTGACAATTCTGGTTGCAATACTTTGTAACACATCATACGGCAGATGCGACCATTTAGCAGTCATCACGTCTCTTGATTCAACAACTCGAACCGCAACTACCTCTCCAAAAAACCTACCGTCGCCCTTCACCGCAGTTGAAGACGCACCAGACATGATCGCAAAACTCATATAGGTATTGGCAAGCAAATTTGCTTTTTCAAGTTCTTCAAGAATGATTGCATCCGCTTGTTTGACTTTCTCAAGTCGTTCTTTTGTGACTTTACCTCGAACACGGACTCCGTAGCCTGGACCTGGGAACACTTGTCGCCAGATGAATTCATCAGAAAGCCCAAGTTTTTTACCGAGTACTCGTACTTCATCTTTATAAAATGTTCGAAGTGGCTCAAGAAGCTTTAACTTCATATGCTCTGGAAGTCCACCGACATTATGATGACTTTTTATCTTGTCTGCATGCTTTGTGCCTTTACTTTCAATCACGTCTGAGTAGATCGTTCCTTGCATCAAATATTGAATATCTTTTCCAGCTTCCAACAGCTTTTCCATTTCCCGTTCAAAAATTTCGATATAAAACGCTCCTATTACTTTTCTTTTCTCCTCAGGATCTTCAACTCCTTTAAGACGTTCCAGCATCTCGTCTTCACATTCGACAATATCCACAGGCACGTTAAGTTGTTTAAAAATCTTTCTCACATGGTCTTTTGTGTCCGGCCGCATCAGTCCGTTTTCAACATAGATTGGGGTAAACTGACTCCCGATTGCCTTTGCGGTCAGTGCTGCTGCGACGGTTGAGTCAACACCTCCTGATACAGCACCAATAACGACTGCCTTACCAACTGTTTTTTTAATATCAGCAATAAGCTTGTCAATATCAATTGATTGCTCAACTGCAGGCACTTCACAAAGAGTAATAAAGTTTTTCAAAAGCGAAATACCATATTCTGTATGCTCTACTTCTGGATGAAACAAAACGCCTATGATTTTTCTTTTTGCATCTTGCGCAAATGCAAATGGTGAGCCTTCTGTTGCGCCAAGTCTGCTAAATCCTTTTGGCAACGCTTTGATCTCGTCTCCATGACTCATCCAAACGGTGGATCGCCTCGGGAATCCACGCGTAATGTCCAATTTCTCGCCTCGCGGCGAAGCGGGCAAATTTCCAATTTCCAATATTGATGGCCCGTATTCTTTTCTTCCCGAAACAACGTCTCCTCCCAGATGCTTTGCCAACAGTTGAAACCCGTAACAAATTGCAAGGATTGGGATACCAAGCGTAAAGATTTTTGGGTCAATATCAGGACTGCCGGGGTCATAGACCGATGAAGGACCGCCAGAGAAAATGATGCCATGCGGTTTCTCTTTTTCGATTACGGAAAGTGCATCTTCTGGGGTAACAAATTTTGCAGGGATATGAAGTTCTCTGATTCTGCGCTCAATAAGGTTTGCTGTCTGGGAGCCAAAGTCGATAACAACTACCATACTCTATTATAGTATCAAAGACGAGTGTTGGCAACAACGCTATAAATAAATCCTGTACAAAACTTCCATTAGATATGAAGATGTCTTCAACATGTAGAATAGATGTCTTATGGAGAACAAATTTACTCGTGAACAGTTTATAAGTCACCTTTAAGTTCTAAGTGCTTTCGCAGCATAGCTTGTTGCTCAAGCGTGTAACCCAAAGAAGGCTTGCCATTAGCAAACTTATAGCTATTGACTATATCCAACTGATCTCTCATCTCCCTCACAGACCTGAGTACCATCTTATAATCAATACCCAATCGGGTTGCTAATCCATGTGCTGAAAGAATTCCCTCGGGAGCTACCGGTACTATAAAACCGTTATTTTCGAGATACTGAGACACAATCTGTTGCTGTTCTCGCGTAAAACCCTGTACCGCTGCACCACCAAACATATAAAGTTCCCTTTCACCAAGTTGTTCCCCCAATTCCTCCGCTGCTTTGTTTATAGTCTTGGCAGTAACACCTAGTTGTCCCGCAAAACTTTTAGTCGACAAAACATCACCTGGAGGTTTTTCTGCAAAAATTCCCGTCGATTCAAGATGTTGACGTATAACTTCTTGCTGAACTGGAGTATAACCCTTGGCAATTCGGGGACCGAATTTGCGTACACCCACCTCACCAAGCTGATCACTCAATCTTTCAATTGCTTTACGAACTACTCCGGAATCAACACCTAGCTGCTCAGCCAAACCCTTCGCTGACAATATATCCTTAGTTGCTTGTTCCGCAAGAGCTCCTTTCATTTTAAGGTGTTCATGAATCAGCTTTTGCTCCTCCTGTGTAAATCCTCGTGTTGTTACTCCTAAAAATTTATAATCCCTCTTCTCACCAAGTTGTTCTCCTAATTCCTCTACAGTTTTATTTACAGTTGATCGATCAACGCCTAACAGCTCTGAAAGACTTTGTGCCGACAAAACATCACCTGGAGGTTTTTCTGCAAAAATTCCCGTCGATTCAAGATGTTGACGTATAACTTCTTGCTGAACTGGAGTATAACCCTTAACCCTCCGAGAGCCGAATTTGTAAAGAGCTACCGCATCAAGAAATTCTATCTCGCTTATAGCTCTTTCCACTACATGATGAGCAACTCCCCAGCTTCGCGCCAGACCTGAAGTGGACAAAACATCCTCAGGAGCCTTCGGAACCAAATAAAGCCCGGCGCCCTCTGTTTCGAAGCTATCAACCTCTAAGTCATTCATCAAGCCAATCATTCTCCCTATATAATGCTCTTTTGAATACACGACCCGTCTACCCATCTTCGGATCCTGTTGTAATAATTCATTGACTTGGGATTTGGTAAACCGTGTAAAATCTTCCTGAGAAATTCCGTGCTTTGCAAGAATAGCGTTATCAAAAACGTAGGTTACATTCTCTTCCTCATCACAACATAAAATTGTCCGGTCAAGTCGAGGAACATTTATCACATAATAGCTCAATCCCCGCATCTGATTATCTGATAATATTCCTGCTCGCATAGATATTTGTTCTGGGTCTTTAATATCAATATCAAAATCATTACTGAGCATAAAAAGTAATGTTTTTGTCCTCGGAACAATCCGCTTTCCTTCAAAACTACCACTACCTGCCTGGATAGGATTCTCTCGCTTATCAGGAGGAAGAATTATAGAGCTTGCTCTGTCTACGCTTCGTATGATGTCTCTAATATCCCGTATCTCTTGCTGTTTTTCACCCACATAGTCAAGCATTTCACCTAAATTATCCAGGCCGAAATAGTCATATGCACTGTCTTCCAGCTCTTTGCTCAGTGTTAGAGCATCATGAGTTTCTGCTCTATACTCACTCACTACATCATCCGTCATCTGTATCAAATCCTTCAAAGCGCTCTCAGCATACGAGTCGATATTCTCAGGACTGAGGACTCTGCTTTGAATTTGCGTAAACTGAGTTTTAAATTGCATACTTTTTGCAGACGTATTCTCTGGATTATGCAGCTTTTGAATAGGATTATTTCGACCTATTTCCATAACCACATTATATCAGAGTCAAGAAAGCACGAACGAGAATAGCAAGTATTCTAGAAAGATCTACAAAATCCCTGATCTCCTGCCTAAATAAATCTCCAACTGCTTTTTCTTTTGTCAAACCAACCTAGAATAAGTTTTGTACAGGGCTCTACAGATATATTGTTGCACTTCGCATTGGGCCAACGGAAACGATCTCAACGGGTATATCCATCAGCGTTGCCACTCGCTCGACATACGCTCTAGCTTTTTTGGGAAGATCAGAAAATACACGCACTTTTGTCGTATCTTTTTGCCAACCAGACAACGATTCATAGATCGGCGTTGCCGTTTTGATGACTTCAGGATCAAATGTTGTGAGCCGCTTAACTGTTTTTCCTGCTACTTTATACCCCGTACAAATCTTTACTTCATCCAATTCATCCAACACATCAAGTTTGGTCATAGCAAGCGACGTCACGCCAGTAATCATCGCTCCATACTTCATTGCGGGCACATCCAGCCATCCACATCTTCTCACTCTTCCGGTTGTGACTCCAATTTCATGCCCTTTTTCTTGCAAGAATTTTCCTGTTTTATCCAATAACTCTGTAACCATTGGCCCTTCACCAACGCGCGTTGAGTAGGCTTTTAAAACACCTATTACATTGTTTACCGTATGAATCCCTGTTGCTTTTGCAAATCCAGCAAATCCAGGATTGCTCGATGTCACATAGGGATATCCCCCTAAATCCAGATCCAAAAGCGCTCCTTGCGCACCTTCTCCTAGAATCGTTTTTCCATCGTCTCGATACTTCCAGATTGCCTCAAGCGTGTTTCCAATCAGTGATCGGAGAACAGAACGTGCTTCCAAAAGATCGCTCCATATCTTTGTTTTAGAAAGACTGAGATTCTTGTTTGCTTCTTTTGCAAGATTGAGTATTCTTTTTTTATCGTACGCTGCGTATTTTTTTGCATTTAAATCGCTAATAAACATCTCATCGGCAAGAAGTCGAGCGAGTCTTTCTTGCTGGACAAATTCTTCATCAAAACGTTTCTTCAAGTCATTCTTTAAAAGATCGCCTACTACAAGACCAGTTCTACTTGCTCGATCTCGTGCGGTTGGCCCGATTCCCCTGCCTGTTGTTCCGATTTTCCCTTTCTTTCGCATGGCTTCTGAAAGAGTGTCTTGCAATTGATGCCATGGCATAATCATATGGGCGCTATTTGCGACCATGAAGTTTTTTGAAGAAATGCTGATGTTTTGCTTTCGTAAGGATTGTATCTCTTGAGTCAAATAGATAGGATCTACAAATACTGTTGGTGCCAAAAGACAAAGCGCTTTTGGATTGAAGATGCCTGATGAGACTAAATGGAGCTTGAACTCGCCTTTGCTATTATGTACTGTATGGCCGGCGTTTGGTCCTCCGTTATACCGAATTACCATATCAGCAGCTTGCGCGCCGACATCAACAATTTTTCCTTTACCGCTGTCTCCCCAACCCGTATCAGTAACAAGAGAGATTCCTTTCCAGTAAGAAAAATGCGTTGACATTACTAAGCAAACGAGCCAAGTGTATATCAAGACTCATCCTGCTGTCAAGCAAAATGAATATACGCTATACTAAAAAGAGCTATGAATGACACAACGACTTTTCCTTCTTTTCCGCTTGCAGAACTTCACGCACACCTGAGTCCATCAATTAACCCTTCTGTATATTGGCAAATTGCGCATGCTCAAGGATTTAAGTTGCCAAAAAGAGATTATCATGAATTTATTGAGTATGTGTCTCTTTCTGAAAAAAAGCGAATGAGCCTGCTTGAGTATCTTACCACCATATACCATCCACTGTTGGACAAGTTAAGCTCAGGAACCTATGCGCTTGAGAAAGCGGTATATGAGATTATGGGTGGCGCGTATCGAAACAATATCACGCTTATTGAGCTTCGAGTCAATCCAATGAAGCACAATCAAGAAGGTCAGCACGATCTAGATCATATCACCATGGCGATGTTACGGGGGATGGAAAGAGCTCTTCTGGAGTATGAAAAACTTTCAGCAGGCATTATTTTTTGCCTTGCCAGAGAGTTTCCTTACGAACTCAATGAAATCATTGTTGAAAAAGCAATAAAGTACCACAGAAGGGGGGTAGTGGGAATTGATTTTGCAGGACCTGCATCGGATAATTTTCACTTTAAACAGTACGAGGAACTTATGAAAAAAGCAAAAACAGCAGGGCTGAAAGTAACAGCACACTCTGGTGAAACACACGATGCAAATGATATGTGGGAAGCACTTGAATTTGTCAAACCAACCCGGATTGGTCATGGGATACGGGCAGCGTATGATAAAAACCTCATGCGAACACTGAAAGAAAGGGAGGTGGTGCTTGAGGTTTGTCCATTATCAAATATTGCGACAAAAGCGGTTGAAAACTATGAAGAGCTGCAATTTATCCTCCGAACATTTGTCGAAGAAAACGTCTCGTTTACCATCAATACCGACTGGCCAGAGATTATAGAAAACGCGCATCTGTGGCGACAGTTTGCAATGCTTTTGGAAAAAAAGATTTTGACAGAAGACGAACTGGAAAAGTGCAACCAAATTGCGTTTAAGAGTAGTTTTGTTCCTTCGGGAGGACTAAACGCGTATCTCTAATTTCCGCAGATTTCGAATTGCCATTTTCGAATTTCGAATGAATTGTCAAATTTTCAATTCAAGAATTATTTGGAAACTGGAAGCTCGAAACTGGAAATTAGTAATTCTCTCCTGGATTTGTCACCAAAATATCGTGTGGGTGGCTTTCGGTAAGTGATACCTGGGTGATTTGGATGAATCGAGCCTTTTCCCAGAGCTCACTAATAGATTTCGCACCGACATAGTACATCCCTGATCTGATCCCTCCAACAGCTTGATCAATCAGTTCCCGAACTGTCCCTTTGATCGGTACCAATCCCTCAACGCCTTCTGCGACTAACACACGCTCCTTATAGTAATCTTTTCCATGAAACTCATCTTCAGACTTTATCGCTGCGCCTTTTTCCATCGCAGCAACCGATCCCATCCCACGATATTCCTTAAAGCGATAGGTCGTCTGATCTTTTTTAAAGATACTTTGAAACCTGTGGGGAACCTCATCACGAGTTAATTCAACCACTTTGCCTGGCGCCTCAAGAGCCGAGGCAAAAAACGATCCCATCATCACAGCACTGGCACCCGCTGCAAGTGCTTTGACAATATCTCCTGAGTATTTAATACCACCATCTGCAATGATTGGCACATTCTGACTTTTTGCATATTGTGCGACGTCAAACAATGCAGAAACTTGTGGTACGCCCATTCCTGAAATAATTCGAGTCGTACAGATTGCTCCAGGCCCCATACCAACTCTGAGTCCATCAGCCCCCACATTGATAAGAAATTCTGCAGCTTTTTTTGTTGCGATACTACCCGCAATGACCTGTAAGTGTGAATGTGATTTTTTAATCCACATGACTGCGTCAGCTACCTGTTTGGTATACCCATGCGCTGAGTCAATAACTAAAACGTCAACACCAGCACGCTGCAGAGCTTCTACCCGATCTTCAAACCCTTTACTTACACCGATCGCCGCACCAACCAAAAACTCTTCTTTTTTTACTTTTGCAACTTCATCAGCCTGATCATTGCTACTTAGATTTCGATGAATAATACCGATTCCTCCAAGTGTCGCAAGCGAGATCGCAAGCTCGCTTTCTGTTACTGTATCCATTGGAGATGACACAAATGGGAGTGTCAAAGATATTTTCTTTGTCAGACTTGTTGTCAGATCTATTTCTGAACGAGAAAAGTCTGTGTATCCGGGAAGAAGTAATACATCATCAAAGGTTAAGCCTTGGAGCATGTGAGGTGTCGTATCCATACTCTAGCTTATCTTTTCCAGGCCATTTTGTCAAGATTTTGCATGAAAACTTCATTTTTCATATATACTTCTGTTATGACAGCTGGATATTCAAAACGATCATTAATTGACAAACTTGGGATAAAACCTTATACGACAATTTACATTATTAATCAACCAAAACATTATAAACAGCTTTTACAACCCTTACCACAGGGTACATCTGTCAAAACTACTATTATAGGACTATCAGTTTTCACGCAATTTTTCACAGCCTCAAAAGACGAACTAAAGGATACATTTTCTTCTCTTACCTCTTCCCTATCAGCCTCAGAAATGTTTTGGATCAACTGGTCAGGCTTAAAATTTGTTTTCCCACTTGCAGCAAGAGCAAAACTCCCCCATTGACAAGTTAATGCAACTGTACTTAAATGGATGTATGAAGAAAACTGATCATGAGCGCAATGTGCGCTCCGTTTTAAGTTTTTTACTGCTTCTTTTTGCCGTCAGTGTCTTTTTACTGTTCTATCAAAATAAGGATGTCGTACTGACATATGGCACGATAAAACCGTTTCTTGTATTAACCATAGTTTTAATGGGATTGTTGTTCTCTCTTATGTACTTGGCAAGTAATTCGCTTGCGCACTCAAAAAAACGAAAGAAATAACAAAAACTCCCTATTTCCTCTTAAAACAGCGTCTTTTTCACGAAAAAGCCTGTCTTATCAACAGGCTTTTTGTTTAAGATTCCATAGATCGTTTTGTTCATCACATTTGAGTCTACGGCATCTTATCTAGAAATATATGCTCATCACATACACTTCTTATTGGGCAGTCCCGCAAGAATAATGTCTCTAGAATCGTTATTCTTTTGGCAAGCCTTGGGTATGCATCCTCAAGACAGTATTAGCGTAATACTATAGAGTAGACTTTGTCAAGTCTTGGGCATACTATCTTGAGCTTAAAGCTGGGAAATTGAAAGATAGTCTTTACAAATCATAGGGTAGCTTTTGATTTTGTTTAAAACAAACCCTCAGAGTAAGTATAGAATGGACAATTTAGAAAAAGAGTATATGATGAAACCATGCTGGCAAAAGTCCTTTCTGCTGCACTTATCGGACTTGATGCACAACTTATAGAAGTTGAGGTCGATATTGCTGCGCAAGGCCTTCCCTCATTTACTATCGTTGGTCTTCCAGACAAAGCAGTAGAAGAAGCAAAAGAACGCGTTCGTTCTGCGATCAGAAACTCTGGCGCAGATTTTCCACCCAAACGAATCACCGTCAACCTTGCACCAGCAGATATTCCAAAAGAAGGTCCATCATACGACCTACCAATCGCGCTTGGTATTCTTATCGCCTCAGGACAACTAACGCAGCATTCGGAAAATGGCTTATTCACCGGTGAACTTTCGCTTGATGGTCGTATTCGAACGGTATCGGGTGTCTTATCGTACGCACTTCTTGCTAAAGAGAAAAGGATTGCTTCAATATACGTTCCGTCTGCAAATACTCCTGAAGCAGCAGTTGTCAAATCGCTTCTCGTATATCCGCTTGAAACGCTCAAAGATCTCTTCTTGCACTTAAGCGGACAAAAGCCGCTTTCTCCTGCTGCTTATCTGAGCCTGACTGACCTGAATGAAGAAAGTATTTTTGAGTATGACTACAAAGACGTGTATGGACAAGAGCAGGCAAAGCGTGCGCTTGAAATTGCAGCAGCCGGTGGACATAATGTCTTGTTAAAAGGCCCACCTGGAGCTGGAAAAACGCTGCTTGCACGAACTCTTCCTTCAATTCTCCCAACCTTAACATTTGATGAAATGCTTGAGGTCACCAAAATCTATAGCATCTCAGGACAGCTTCAAGGAAAGATCATGACGATACGTCCATTTCGTGCTCCCCATCATACGACTTCACTTGTGGGCATTATTGGCGGATCAAGTAACCCACGACCTGGAGAAATTACGCTTGCACATCGAGGAATCCTCTTTTTAGATGAGTTTCCCGAATTTCCCCGCTCAATCCTTGAAAGCCTTCGCCAACCTATTGAAGATGGTATTGTCTCTATTGCCAGAGCAAACGGGAAAGTCACCTTTCCTGCAAAATGTATGCTTATAGCTGCACAAAACCCGTGTCCGTGTGGATTCTTTGGCGATCCCAAACACCATTGCAACTGCTCTCCAAGCCAGATCCTACGATACCGAAAAAAAGTCTCTGGCCCGATACTTGATCGTATCGATATTCACCTCGATGTACCAGCGGTAAAAGTTGAAAAGCTCACGCTTTCGGAAAAGTCCGCTGGAGAAAACTCAACGACAGTTCGAAAACGAGTACAAAACGCACGCGATAGACAGCAAAAACGATATAAAAATACCCCTTTTGGGACAAATGCAGAACTCACCAGTAAAGCAATAAAGCAGTTTTGTGCTCTTTCGCCTGCGTCACAGCAGTTACTCCTTCAAGCAGTTGAAAAACTCTCTCTTTCCGCACGCACGTATCACCGGATGATCAAACTTGCCCGTACTATCGCTGACCTTGCAGATGATCAGGATATTCTCCCTCAACATATCGCAGAGAGCCTGCAATACAGACCAAAAATCGCAGATACGCTATAATACAAAGACTTTTGCCCATGAGAAAACTACTCACAATTGCCGTCTATACCGCCGTCATGCTGATGATTGGAAGAAATCTGACAATGCTTCCTCGATTTACTGTTTTTTCTAATCCACAAACCAAATTTGAGGATCGAACAAATGCGCTAAAAGCAAAGGTGGTATCACTGATTGAGCACTCACCGGGTAATTACTCTGTGTATTTTTCTGATCTGACCCATGACACTGCATTTGGTATATATGAAAAAGAGATGTTCACTGGTGCGTCTATTAATAAAGTCCCGATTATCACGACACTTTACTATCTCAACTATCGAGGCAAAATTGACCTCGATGAACAGATAACAATTCAGAAAAAGGATATCCAAGATTACGGCACTGGTACACTTCGGTACCAAAAACCTGGAGGCGTGTATTCATTAAAAACGCTGGCAAAACTTGCACTTAAGCAATCAGATAATACCGCTGTGCACGTTATTTCAAACAGGATTGGCACAGATGTTATTCAACAAACCGTTAAACAACTTGGCTTAACCCAAACGCATATGGAGAATAATAAAATCTCAGCTGCAGATCTTTTCATTCTCTTTAAAAAAATACACGCCAACGAAATTACTGATAACGCGAGAACGCAAGAATTACTCGGATTTATGCAAGATACAGATATTGAAGATAGGATTCCAGCCCTTCTGCCAAAGACCGTTACTGTGTCTCACAAAACAGCAGATGCTGTTGGCAACATGCATGATGCAGGAATCATAGAAGTCGAGGATTCGGTTCTTTTCTTAAGCGTTCTTACCTCAGACATTGGCGGAAAGGAAGAGCAAACAAGACAAACGATTGCAAGAATCGCAAAAACAATCGCTGATGCATATACGAACGAATAGCATAGTATCTTCTGGTGTTTTCTTCGTTTTTACCTATGTTACAATAAAATAACCCATGGAGTACGGCCTGTCCACATCTACAGCGCATCAAACGTTACAACGCGTTGGTAAAAATCTTATTCTTACCAAGACGTCGCATACTGCTTTCTCTCTTTTCTTCTCACAGTTTCCTTCATTTATTAACGGCATTCTCCTTACAGCTGCTGCTATCTCTTTTTTTGTTGGAGACAGCATTGATGGCTTTTTCATTCTTCTTATTATTTTTCTCAATTCGCTTTTTGGTTTTGTTCAAGAGTATCGAGCAGAGAAGTCGCTTGAGAAATTGAAAGACTACGCCAGTCCTACCGCACGAGTCTTTCGGGATGGAAAAGAAAGAGAAATTTCAGCAGCAGATATTGTTCCAGACGATTTGATGATTCTTTCTGAAGGAGAACGCATCCCAGCTGATGGTGTACTTACCCAGGCACATGATCTGGAAATTGATGAATCGGTACTAACCGGGGAATCGCTTCCCGTTGCAAAAGAAAAACAAGAGTTTGTGTACCTTGGAACGCTGATTATCAAGGGACGGGGAATGTGTAAAGTAAACGCTACCGGTATGCAAACGAAGTTTGGCCAGATTGCACAAACACTTGCTACCATTAAAACCGATAAAACACCGCTTCAGAAGCAACTTGGATCACTTGGAAAAACACTCTCTGTTATCGCCGTCCTTTCTGCACTCCTTCTTATCCCCATTGGTCTTTTCCAACAACGAGAACTTGCTCCTCTTTTGCTTCTTGCTATCAGTGTTAGCGTTGCGGCAATCCCAGAAGGACTCCCAGCAGTTATCACGATTGCGCTTGCAATCGGGACAAATCGTATGGCAAAACAAAAAGCCATTGTTAGAAAAATGCCAACGATTGAAACACTTGGCTCAATGCAAATAGTGCTCGTTGATAAAACGGGAACGTTAACCCAAAATGTTATGAAAGTAAAAAAAACCTGGCTTTCAGACGGGCAACCTCTTAACCATCTTCTTTTTTCTTGTAGGCTTGGCAATACCGCGTCACTGATTCAAAAAAGCGCAACCAATTCCTTCGACGTTGTCGGAGACCGAACAGACGGAGCGCTTCTTATGTATGCGTTAAACCAGAATTCCAAGCTAGATGAGGACATTAAAAAAGGAAAGGTGATCGATGAGCACGTCTTTGACTCACGGACAAAAACGATAACAACGGTCTGGGAACACAGCAGTAAAAAGTATGTGTTCGTCCGGGGGGCTCCAGAAGCAGTTCTTGCGAAAAGTAGAATTTCAAAAGCTGATGAGAAAAAAGTAAATGAAATTATCCAGGAGTACGCAAAAGAGAGCTTGCGAATTATTGGATTTGCCTCAAAAGTTGAGACACATAACGGCGATCTTTCTCGTGAGCATCTGGAAAAAGATTTAACATTTCTTGGAATTGTCGGTATTTATGATGCTCCACGGCCTGAGGTTAAAGATGCTGTTCATCAGGCAAAACAAGCAGGTATTCATACGATTATGGTGACCGGGGATAATGAAATCACAGCGCTTGCAATTGCAAAGGAAATCGGACTGATAGAAAAAAACGAAGACGTCATAACGGGTGATGAGCTAGATAAGATGTCTGATGAAGAACTTTCATCAGTGATGACAAAAACTCGAATTTTTGCCCGAACAAAGCCAGAAGATAAACTCCGTTTGGTAACGCTTCTGAAACAACAGGGCTTTGTCATCGGAGTAACTGGAGACGGAGTCAATGATGCGCTTGCGTTAAAAAAAGCAGATGTTGGTATTGCCATGGGAGAATCCGGAACTGATGTTGCAAAAGAAGCTAGCGATATTATCTTAACCGATGATAATTTCTCAACACTTATTCACGCAGTTGAAGAAGGCAGAACAATTTATCACAATATTGTCAAATCCATTACCTATCTTCTTGCCAGTAATTTTTCTGAACTCGGTCTGGTCTTAACATCAGCGGTGCTTGGTCTTCCAACGGTTCTTCTTCCCACACAGATTCTCTGGATCAATCTTATCACTGATGGCCTTCCTGCACTCGCCTTAGCAACAGATACCAAATCCCCTGATGTGTTAAAACAAAAACCGCGCGATCCTACGATGCCCATTCTCACAACAAGCCGTATTCTCTATATTGTTTTTGTTGGAACGATGATCACGCTCATTCTTCTTATCACCTACTATTTCCTTCTTCAGTCTGTCACAGAAACGCTTGCACGAACAGTGATTTTTAATCTGCTCATTGTCTCGCATCTTTTACTCGCGCTTCTTATTCGAGGACAATCTATTTTTCGCATCAACAAACTACTCCTTTTTGCAATTGTCACAACGCTTATTCTTCAGTACGTTATTACAACAACTCCCTTCTTTCAGGAATTATTTAAATTAGGCGTCTAGTGACCAAAGAAAAAATTGAAGACGTTGTTAGAGTAAATGCTGTTGTTTTACAGAGTCTTCTTGTTTTTTTATCCCAAGGTGTTCATAAGCAGCTTTTGTCGCAACTCGTCCCCGTGGCGTTCGTTTGAGAAATCCAACTTGCAACAGATATGGCTCAATCATATCTTCAAGTGTTCCGATATCCTCTGCTATTGTTGAGGCAATTGTCTCAATACCTACAGGTCCCCCCTGGTGTTTTTTGATAATCGCCTCAAGATACGTAATATCCAATGGG
>Ga0209542_10003510_pt1 | contig 33476 bp, 42 predicted proteins | sample RifCSPhighO2_01_FD_184028 | JGI IMG/M metagenome (GOLD analysis project Ga0209542, IMG submission 184028) | Soil microbial communities from Rifle, Colorado - Rifle CSP2_plank highO2_0.1 (SPAdes) (version 2) | ecosystem: Environmental > Terrestrial > Deep subsurface > Rock core/Sediment ... | reverse complement strand
CATAGGAGCTTGCTGACCACCCAAGTGGGAAGTCAGGTTCATGACTGCTCCTTCACCACACTTTGCTCCGACTAATGGTTTCCTAAAGGCAGTGAAGAACAACTCTTCACTGCCCTGTCTCCAGAGTTGCCCATCATCAAAGAAGACAGTGGCTCCAGAGTATGGAGTATTGAGGGGTGTTGCGAGCAATGACTCGCCAAACGAGATCGGTTGGCCGTCTGTTGTTAGTTGGCTGTCGGTGACCGGTGCGGCTAGTGTTGGGATTGGAAAAATAGTCAGCATAATCCCGAGAACAATACCCGACAGAAGAGCATACAAATATACTCTGATCGATTGCTTCATTTTCCTCTCCTTCTGTAGTTACGCCCAGCACCTTGTGTTTCAAAAGTGCTGGGCGGTTGTGCTGATTCGATCAGCGTTTTTGTCGAGCGAGCGCGAACCTTCGTTGCCGCTTACTCAAAAGTGCGAACGCAACGAGTCCAAGTCCCATCAGTGCGTACGTCCCCGGCTCGGGGACCACGTCAGCAGTGATAGTACTCGCCATATCGATCTCACCATCGATGACGAAGCCAGTCGTGCTCCGGTAGGCACGGGCGTCCGTCCTTACAACAACCCACGCACCCGTCTCTCCTGGGTTGAGTTTATCTGCAGTTGTTGAGCCGTAACCAAACCCAAGGATACCACTACTACGATCAGCAAGATTGCTGACCCTTTGAGTGCCACCCCCATTGTCGGTGCGGTCGTAGACATCCGTAGTAAACGGTGCAAATCCACCTACCGTGAGGCGAGTGATTGCGTTCGCACTCCCGATGTCGTTTGATAAACGATACCAGAAATCGAGCATACCACTACCTGTATCGTAGACGTTGGTATCCAAGATACCACTGAACAGTGGGTTTGAGAACGAGCTAGTCATAGTTGTGACTAGCGTGCCGATAGCAAACATACCGTTCCCGTCAGCAGGGTCAACGGCTGCGCCTTCTGACAATAAGGTAGCACTGGCCGGGGTCACAGTGACCGCGGACAGTGCGAAAATCAACAGAAATGCCGCCAAAAGACGGCTTAGATTGAGGGTCTTCATACCCACCTCCGTTTCAAAGGACATACTTGCTAGGTTTTTGAAGCCTAGTCAAGACCCAGAGACCCTAGCATAGGGAGAGTTTTATGTCAACCTGATTACAAGATTGGTTATAGTGAGGTAAAAGTGATCCAACTTGGCGCTTCAAAGATTGAAGTGTCTACTTCTTGCCAAGGTTTACATTCCAATTGTATTTTATCTTCCGTACCTATGAGTTGAGATTGTTCTTTAGCTCCCGCATTTGTTTTGGCGCTCTCGGCCACTTTGGTTTTGTAGCCTAGTGGTACAATGTCTGTCCAAGTGTAGGACTCTCCATTTTTTATAATTAGAAAACTTGAAAAATTACTATCTGAGGCTGTACTCCTTATCCTAAACTCTCCATAGATATGTGCGCCGTCAGTATGAAATATTCCAGATAATTCTGAGGTGCCATCTGTTTTATTAAATGTGCATCTCATGGGTTTATTAAGTGCAATTATATTTTCGATAGAATAATTACCACTTACATTGCCGTCTACGTCAACGGTCGGTAAATCATATTTGCTTGCATTTTTATAGACAAAGATAGCGCCGATTATTATAATTAAGACCAACACCAATCCTACAACCTGTTTCTTATTCATGTTGACCATTATAGCATATTCGGCTTAGCTTCGCCATTCTGTTATTTGTGCGCCTTTTATCTCAGTCTTACCTACTTTTCTTATGAACCTATTGTTTTTTTGAGGGATGAAACTAGTATGAACTGATCTGTCTAACTTTAGAGCTACTTCGTCCAAGTCTTTCTCTTCTATTATCCAATCTAGGCCGAGTATTTTCCAAATATCAAAAGGTTTGGAGTAAGAATCTAATGTCTTTCCTCCATCATTCAAAAAATATTCATGAAAATAAGTCATAGCAAGTTCGCGTACACTCTTATATATAGGGTCGCGCCAGCGAAGCACGGAGTGATTGGTCTTGGAGATTGCTCCCCAATGATTATTCATTTTAAAAATACAGAGAGTATGGTCTTGGTCATCACGAGCACTTTTTTTCACTTTCAAATCTAAAAGATAGTTTTCATATCCATGGTATGTGAGAGCTAGTGCTGCAAAAAGAGCTCCTTCAAAGCAGTGAACTTTCTTTTCTCTTATTACTCTCCTCGGGCTCATATAAGTCTCCCTCCTCTTTTCAAAGTTGAAAGGCAAGGTATCCAAAAAATCTTGGATTTTGTGGGGGGTGGAGAGCCGCTTCACAAGCGCAAGCTCGGGTTTGGTTAGGATTTTTTGAATTTGAGGGGTCATGTAATTTATGCTATTATATCAAACATGAAAAACAAAATACTTTATATTATTGGTGTTTTAGTCATTATAGCAGTGGTTTTTTTGGCCAAATACGCACTTTCTAGGCCGATTTCTGATAGGCTTGATAATGATGGTAAATCTGAAACTCCCGATCTAGAAGCACCAGATTTGGATATTGGGTTACCTCTCTCGAATGACCCTAAGGATGTGGCTTGGAATTTATTCCAAAAATATTTGAATTATAATAAGAATAAAAACAAAGAAGGGGTGAAGAGTGTGGTCTATAAAATCGCGGCAGTCTGTACAGATCCAAAGACCACTATTGATTGCGAAGGGAGGATGAACTCTGCTTGGGAATACGGTAGTCAATTGAAAAAAGAAGATTTTGTAAATGTTTGGCAGGATGAAAAACAAATAATCCTCTCCACTGATTTTTGGATTGAAGATAGTGATGATATGGATCTGCTCGGGCGTTTTAGGAGTATTATTTATTTTATAAGAGACGTCGAAGGCAATCTCAAACTCTTGAGTTTTAGCCCGTCTAAAGGAGGTGCAACTACCAAAGCAGGTGTAGGTATGGAAGAGCTCAATGCTAGAATTATCCGTTATACCGAAGACAACGATAATGATGGTATGACGGATTATTCAGAAGAATGTTTGGATGCACAAGATCGAGCCCTTTGTATAGAAACCAATCCAAAAATTCGCGACACTGATGCAGATGGCTATTGGGATGGTGTTGACGCTCTATTGAAGTAATTATTTGGATTTTGCTTTGGAGCGTTCGAGCTCGCTCAAATATTTTTTGCGAAGGCGAGTGGATTTGGGAGTGATTTCTAGATATTCATCTTCGGCCATTACTTCGAGACCTGTTTCGATAGTGATCGGGGTTGGTGGAGCTAAGTAAATTTTATCATCACTACCACTGGCACGCATGTTGGTCAGTTGCTTACCTTTGGTCGGGTTGACCGTCATCTCATCTCCTTTGGAAGTATTACCGATGACCATACCCTCATAAACTTCTGTGGTTGGTCCTATATATAGAGTGCCTCTGGTTTGTAAGTTGTCTAAAGCAAAAGCCAGAGCTTTGCCGTTTTCCATCGAGACCATAGAGCCTTGTGGCTTCTTTTGGATTTCTCCAGCGTATGGTTTGAAGCCTACTACTCGGCTAGCGAAGATGCCTTCACCTTTGGTGTCAATGACAAACTGATTTCTATAACCCAAAAGCCCACGAGTCGGCCCTTCAAAAATGAGACGGATGTGGCCATCATGTGATTTGGAATTCAAAAGTACCGCTCCCCTTCTTCCCAACTTTTCTATCACTACTCCTTGTAGTACTTCTGGTACATCTATAGTGATCTCTTCAAACGGCTCACTTCGCACTCCTTCTACATCTTTTATAATGACTTGAGGCTGGGAAACTTGAAGCTCAAATCCTTCGCGTCGCATGTTTTCTAGAAGTATAGCGATGTGGAGCTCGCCACGGCCGTAAACTTTCATGGCGTCTCCATCGAGATCTACTTTCAATCCTACATTTATTTCAAGCTCTTTCTCCAAACGCTCGCGGATTTGTCGTCCAGTGACGAACTTACCTTCTCGTCCAGCGAAAGGAGAATTATTGACCAAAAAGTTGAGTGCGATAGTCGGCTCATCCACATGAATGCCGGGTAAATTTTCTGTTTCTCTTGCGTCAGTAACAGTGTCGCCGATATAAATATTTGGAAGCCCGGCAAGGATAACGATATCCCCTGCTTCGCCACTAGAGGCTTCTACTCTCTGCAAACCTTTGAATGTAAATATTTTAGTGATCTTACCCTCTTCTATTTGGCCGAGGGGCTTCTTTACAAAAACTTTTTGGCCATCTTTAACTGTGCCTTCGTAGATGCGGGCAATACCCAATCTCCCCAAAAAGTTGTCATAACCAAGGTTGAAAGGCTGAGCTTTGAGCGGAGCTACTGTGTCACTCATCGCACTCGGTACTTTTTCTAAAATAATATCTAAAAGTGGTGTCAAATCTTTTCTCTCATCTTCCATATTTCGCATAGCTACACCATCCTTACCTATAGCATAAACAGTGGTGAAATCCAGTTGTTCGTCTGTTGCTCCCAAATCAAAAAATAATTCAAATATTTCGTCATGAGCTCGCTTCACATCAGCGGCTGGTTTATCTATTTTGTTCAAAACTACTATTGGCTTATGCCCAATTTCTAATGATTTCTTGAGTACAAAACGAGTCTGAGGCATAGGGCCTTCTTGTGCGTCAACTACAAGTAAGACGGAATCTATAGAACGAAGTATGCGCTCTACTTCAGAGCCGAAGTCGGCGTGGCCTGGAGTATCTACAATGTTTATTTTGGTATCTTTGTAAACGACAGAAGCATTTTTGGAATAAATAGTAATGCCACGCTCCTTCTCGAGCGTGTTTGAGTCCATACTAACTCCCTCTTCAGCGAAGCCGGTTTGGCGTAGGATGGCGTCGGTCAAAGTGGTTTTGCCATGGTCCACGTGGGCTATGATTGCGATGTTGCGTATTTCCATTTGGATAAAAAAGCCCCTCGGACGGGACTCTTTTATCATACATCAAAAACTACAGAAAAGCTACTTATCTACTTAATTTGAAGCCAATATAAATGCCAGCTATTGCTCCGAGGCCAGAAAGTATTATTCCTGAAAAAGAAAAAAGATCTCCTCCCCACAACATCGGCAAATAGCCTCCTACACTCGATCCTACCGCTGCCCCTATCCACACTAACTTTTTTGAGTCCATAAATTAATTTAAAATTGTTTCCAAGGCAGAAGGGAGCTCGGTTATACCATCACTTCTTCATCTAGTGTGCCAACTTGCTCACTCAAAAATGGTACCCAAGTATCAATCTTTGGTCTCACCGGCTCTGGCATGGCAGGATTAAAAACTTGAAATCCTCTACCTTCAAGTTCCCTCTTCAACCAAGGAAAGCATCCTTCTTTCGGATATCCGTCCCACCCATGAATTATAAAAACTCTTTTCATTTTATTTTTCTCGTCTTTTTATCTCAATTTCTTCTTTTAGTAAATCAAACTTTACAATAAAATTTTCAAAAAAACCTCTTTGCCCGACTATTCCATATGGAATCATACGGTTTCCAATATCTGGTAAAAATCCAGCCTCTATTTCATATTCCCATCCACCAATTTCTATCGTTATTTTATGAACATAATAAACAGATGCTTTACCTCCTACTCCAAACACTTCTGAGATCTTACCACTTTTAATATTAATTCCAATTGCTTCACCAACTTCTGTATGAAATAAGCACAAATCAGCACCAGAATCTACTAAGACCTGATAATCTATTTTCTTATTTCCATTCTTGATTTTTATAGGTATGACTGGGCGAAGAGTTTTTCCAAATCGTGCATATTCAAATTTCATATATTTCCTCCTACGAAAGTGACTATCTTTTTTGGCATACGAGTCATTATTGGTTCTTTAAAACCCTTTTCGTTAGCTTTTTGAATAGCATTTTTCAAACTCTTAGCAGCACTTATTACTGTCACTTCATCTTTCTTTAAGGCCACCCAAAGCCCTCTGTATTTTTGTTGTATTTTGGTCCAATCTTTTGCCATAGACATAAGTATATCAAATAAATTTATAAAAAACAGTTTTAATACTTCCTGATCACTCCTTTCACTACAGCTGCGATTTTGAGGTCGTAGGTGGGATAGATGGGCTTGTAATTTTTGTTAGCGGGTTCAAGGTAGATGCGGCCGAGGTGTTTGCGGAAATACTTCATGGTCCAGCCGCCATCAACCTCGGCGATCACGATGTCGCCGTCTTTGGGCTCGCCTCGCCTCTCCACCACCACCAAGTCTCCCTCTTTGATTCCCTCTTCGATCATGGAGTCACCTTTCACTTCTAAAATATAAGTGCCTTCTTTGTCACCAACTAAGTAATCATCAAGACTCATGGTGTCATATGTGTCGGCCTCGGCTGCGGTTGGGATACCAGCTTCTACTAGTCCAAGCATTGGCACTTCGCCGACTAGACGATTTGGGATAATCTTGCCTCGTGAATCTTTGCTCACTGTGCCGTCATCTACCATTCGGTTTAGAAGTTTGTAAACTGCGTTTTTGGATTTGAACTCGAGCATGGCCATCATCTCCTGATAGCCCGGCATGCGCTTATGCTTCTTGTAGAACGAAATTATTTTATTTTTTTGTTGGTTGAACATTAAGATACGAAAATTTTACGAAATCATACGAAATACTACGAAATTTAGGATTAGGAAAAAGAAAGTATAGAAGAAAGGCGGGAGAAGAAACTAGGGTAAGAGTGTTGATTGAGGCGAGTGAGTTTGGAGAGGAGCATCCTGTGCCGACGGGCTTCCATAGCATAAGATATACCTCGTAAAATTTTTTGATCAATCCTTCTATTTAAAACTTCTAACTCTTTTTGCACCGACTGGGCCAATTGATATTTGCTCATTTGAGTGTGAACTAATTTGTAATAAAATTAGTATAGTGAACTCTAGTTCACCATGCAAGAGATAGTTGGGGATAACTCACTTTATCTTTTTATATAAAACTTTTTCTCTAGATAATTTCCTATCACTTCAAAGCTGGGGAAGTATCGAGGAGACGGTAGGTCGTCTAGAGGAAACCAACCCCACTCAGTCATTTCATCTGGCTCCATCACTTCTGCTTCGCCTTGCCATTCTCGTGCTATAAGGCCAACGGTAACGAAGTGCGCGTGCTCGTTTTTGCAATTATGGACTGAAATAACTTCTGGATTTTTGATATCAATATTCGTTTCTTCTTTCACTTCGCGAATAGCTCCTTCTTCAAACGTCTCTCCCCAATCGAGTTTGCCACCAGGCAAGCTCCACTCGCCCGCACTTCGAAATGCCGAGTCAGCTTTGTCTGGGTCAGGATGCCTTCGGCCTAAAAGTATCTTGCCATCTTTTTCTAAGACAACTCCAAAGCCAGTACCTACGCGCTTTTTGAATTCGGCTGCTTTGTTCGGTTCGTCACTCATTACATCTGTATATTTACAGGAGGAGTATTTTTCTTAGGAAATAGATCGTGGAATTTTAGTTTGAGGACAGCGAAGAGGTAAATTATTTCCAAAATGCCCATTGTATTTACTACGAGCAAGATCACAAACCACCACCCACTCTCCCGCTTAGCCGAATGCCAAAGAGCGAGACCCTTCCAAAAAATCCCCCAAACCATGAGCAAAATAAAAAATGGAGCGAGAGACAAAATGTTGCTCCCAAACCCCTGCATGCCACCAAATCCGTAGTTCATAATATTATGAATTATTTCTAATAACCCTATATTACTACTTTGCAAATAAAAGTACAAAAATACAATGACGGCCATTGTATTTTGAAGTGTGGTGTAATTTGTATATAAAAAAGAGGGCCGCGGGGCCCCCTTTGAGTTTATGGTGCAACTTTTACCGAAAGCTCCTGATTAATTTCTTCTTCTAATTTATCTAGAGCTTCAATAGGATCTTCTGCATTTGTAAGTTGACGTCCGACTACTAAATAGTCAGCGCCTGCTTTGATCGCCGCTATCGGAGTATCAACTCTTTGTTGGTCTCCACTTGCTTGCCCAACCGATCGGACTCCTGGAACAATAAATTTCAGTCCTTTGAGCTCTGGCCTTTTGGCAAGCATACCGACTTCTTTTGGTGAACAGACTACCCCAGTACATCCAGCAAGCTTGGCAAGTCTTGCAAGGTAAAGTACAGCTGCTTTGGATGGTTGGCCATGAAGTAGGTGTATCTGCTCCTCATTGAGTGAGGTAAGCGCTGTAATGGCTAATACATCATATCCACCAAATGCTTCAATTGCTGCCATCATCATCTCGATTTCACCACTTGCGTGTACAGTGAGAATTTCTGCTCCAGATTTTTCGATTGCGTTAGCGCGAAGCTTGGCAGTGTTTGGTATATCATGGAGTTTTGCATCCACCCAAACTTTTTTTGCTCCGTCACTAAGTAATCGTGCAACGACATTAGGTCCATGTTGATCATAAAGATTGTGTATCTTTACGGCATGAAGTCTGGACCCAATCTTTGGTAGAAGCTCTCCACATTGTTTCAAAGATAGCTCATCGGCTGCGAGGATAATTTTACTTTCTTTCCCCATTTTTTATCCTTTCAAAGTTCAATTAGTCAAAATGACTCTGCGAGAAGTCTAGCTCAAAAATCGCCCAAAAGCAAAACTAACAAGGATGCCCCTTGTTGGTTTTGTGTGTCGTGTAATTTGGAAATAAAAACAAAGGGGCCGCGGGGCCCCTCACCAAACCACGGCCGACCAAAAACGTTACTCACCCACCGGCATTTTCTGCTTCCAGATCACTTGCTCGTAGAACTCGAGTCGATAAATATGTGTAAGTTCCATGGTTCCGAGTGGGCTAGCTCGAAGTACATGTTGGCCGCACAAATCCTGCTCCTTCTTTGTAGAACATACACAACCTTCTGACATGGTATATCGGCCGACTGCAAATGCCTTGTCCTTACAAAATTCGCACTGTATGTCTTCTCTTATATCTATTACCACACCTTCAAGATCAAGTTCCATTTGCCTCACTCTCCATTCACTATTGTTACTCAAAAAATGAGGAAAGGCAAAAGGTACAATGATGACCATTGTACCTGAAATGGATGTAGTGTAATTAATTTGGAGTGCAGGAGCGGAGTTCGGAGGAGTGGTTTTTAATACAGGTTTTGCAGCAGATTACTTTGCGAGACGGGCGGACGGTGTCGTTGCTGTAGAAGTCTTCACATTTCTTCTCACAATAAATGCATCTACCTACGATTTCCCTACCGTTCACATCTACTACTGGTGTAGTCATCCTATTATCAAAAACGAAAAGTGAGCCTTTGAAATGCGAATTTGGGTACTTTTGCATATAAGTGTGTATTCCATCTTTCAGTTGGTACAAATTTTTGATACCTTCTCTCTTCAATAGACAAGTTGCTTTCTCGCAGCGTATACCGCCAGTACAAACTGCTATTACTTTTTTTATCTCGCGAAGCTTTAGCGAAGTGGGACCCACTAACTTTTTTATCTCCCCAATCTTCTCCGGTAAATCTCTAAAGTTTTGCAAGTTAGGATTTATAGTATTTTCAAATTGACCGACATTTATTTCAAAATCATTTCTCAAATCAAGCACTACAAAATCTTCTTTTTTATTTTTATAGAGTTTCTCTAACTCGCTTGCTGTTATCTCTTTGGCTGTTTCTCTTTTTATATTAAAATCACTTTTGCCTAGAGTAACCACTTCATCTCTCACTTTTATTTCTAGTTTTGTGAAAGCTTTCCCGTTACCTTCACTTTCTTTGAATACAATATCTTTAAATAATTCTTTGCCGTTAATCTTCAAACTTCGGAGCGCTTTCTTGTATTTATTTATATCTCTTACCCTACCTTCAAAAGTGGCGTTCACTCCCTCGTTTGCCAAAAGCATCCTACCTTTCAAACCGAGTTTAACACAAAGCTCCCTCTGGCTTTCTACCAACTTTTCTGGTTTTTTTATATTCACAAACTTATAAAAAAGTATCACTTTATATTGCATTTTTTGATTATACTATAAAAATCAAGCTAGATTGGCAAGAAGCCGCCGGCTTGGAGGTCCCAAAGTTTTTTGTAGAGGCCACCTTCTTTCACAGCCAGATCTTCATGACTGCCGTCCTCGGTGATGTTGCCGCCGTCTACGACGACGATGCGGTCCATCTTGCGGATGGTGGAGAGGCGGTGAGCGATGACGATGGCAGTCTTGCCTTCCATTAGTCTATCGAGGGCGTCTTGGATCAAGCTTTCTGAATGTGAATCGAGGCTTGAAGTTGCTTCGTCCAAGATAAGTATCGGTGCGTTTTTCAAAATGGCTCTAGCTATCGCCACTCTCTGCCTCTCACCTCCCGAAAGCTTGATGCCTCTCTCTCCAACAAAAGTCTCGTATTTCAAAGGCAGATTTTCTATAAATTCATCGCAGTGGGCGAGCTTGGCAGCTTTCTCTACTTCTTTGTCGGTAGCATCCAATCTGCCATAACGGATATTTTCCAAAAGTGTGCGGTGGAAGAGTACTGGATCTTGAGGCACCAAGCTTATATTTTTGCGCAGACTTTCTTGGGTCACTTTGCTTATATTTTCCCCATCGATCAAAATTTTTCCTGCAACCACATCATACATACGTAGCAAGAGCTTCACTATTGTCGATTTGCCTGCTCCCGACGGCCCGATGAGTGCTACCTTTTGCCCACCTTCGATAGAAAGATTCAAACCGTTCAAAACACTTCTTGTCTCATTGAAATTAAAAGACACTTTCTCAAAATCTATTTTGCCCACCTTCACCTTCAGCTTTTTAGCTTTTGGCAAATCTTTGATCTCGTAAGGTAGCGAGAGTATCTCTACCATCTCTTTGGAATCAGCGAAGCTCTCGTAGAGGGTACGAACTATTCTGTTGAAGTCCCAAAGCTTTTGAGCTAGCCCCAATATATAGACTTGGATCAAAACAAATGTGCCCACAGTGATCATATTCACCTGCCAAAATTTGACTGCATAGTAGAAGAGCAAAAATTCTACGATGATTATAAATGCGGATTGCACTGCGTCAGTGATACTGCCTAGGTTCCAATTAAATCTCTGGATCCTAGCTTGATCATTGGTGGTATTTTTGAATTTATCTGACTCATAATCAAAACCAGTGAAAGAAGTAACATTGTTTTGGTTAGTGATGGCGTCTGAAAGTACTGCTCCGGTGGTCGAGTCTGCTTTGGCCATTTCCAGATCATACTTCAGTTTCCAAGTAGAAAAGAAATAACTAAATGTCATAACCAAAATGGCCCACACTATTATTACATAAGCGATTGTAGGTTGTTGTAGCCAGACTATGATGATCACTCCTACAATATTTATGATGAGTGGGATTATATTGAAGATAAGTGTGTCATAAATCCTCTCAAAGGAGCGGCTAAACCTACCTACTTTTTGGGTCAAGGATCCGGTGAAGTTGTTGGCAAAAAATGAATATGAATGCTTCATCATATAGTCAAAAGACATCTGGCGAATGCGAGCCATGGTTTTCGATTCGAGGTTGTTCATCACCAACATACCGCTTCTCCGTAGTGCCCACTGGGCTGTGTTTATGACCAATATAACGATCAAAATTTGGACAAGCTGTGCTACAAGCAAAGATCTCTCTCCAGTTATACTCAAGACATCAAAAAATTTCTTGTAATAAAGTGGATTGACCAAGCTCAAAATACTAGCGACGATGGTCGTTAGGATAGTGAAATACACACCCCACTTCTGGGGTCTGACTGCAGTCCAAAAAGCTCTCGCGACGTCAAAGAGCCCAACATGAGGAGTATTTGGATTTTTCATCCATCTATTCTAACAATTTTATTCAATGAAGGTCAAAGCTTTGCCTTTTTTGTGGCCGCGGCCGGTGCGGCCGATGCGGTGAACGTAGTCTTCATAAGTTTCTGGGATGTCGTAGTTGATGACATGCGAGACGTCGGCGATGTCCAGTCCACGAGCAGCCACATCGGTCGCCACTAATATTTGGATCTGGCTTGATTTGAAAGAAGCCAAAGCTCTCTGTCGGTGGGACTGATTTTTGTTACCGTGGATAGACTCGGCTTTGAAGCCTCGCTGTACTAGCATTTTAGAAAGTTTCTCCACACCATGTTTGGTTCGGCCAAAAATAAGTACCTTGCTCAATTCTTTTTGATTCAATAAGTCATGGAGCACATCTAGCTTATTGTCTCCTTGCTTTAGTCGGACCACATCTTGCTCCACGTTTTGGGCAGTGTCGCCAGTCTTGACTGAAATGCGCACCGGATTGTTTAGAAATTCGCCGATCAACTTCTCGATCACAGGGTTCAAAGTAGCTGAAAAGAAAAGTGTGTGGCGAGGTTTGCTCATGAGAGACATGACGTAGCGCATGTCGTTTATGAAGCCCATGTCGAGCATCCGGTCGGCTTCATCAAGGACTACGCTTTTGAAGCGAGACAAGTTGATAGCTTTCCTTTCAATCAAATCTTTAAGTCGGCCGGGAGTACCGATAATAAACTGGTTTTCATATCGAAGGTCTCGCAGCTGCTTACCTATAGGCGCTCCTCCTACGCAACAAACAGAAAATATACGCATGCCTTTAGAGAAGCCCTTGAGCTCTTCGTCTATCTGTTGAGCTAGCTCACGAGTCGGCACTACTATGAGCACTTGCTCCTTATTATTGCCCAAAACTTTATTTATAAGGGGGATAAGGAAAGCGGCAGTCTTGCCTGTACCGGTGTTGGCTATACCGACCACATCTTGACCTTTCAAAATATATGGAATAGTCCGATCTTGTATCGGCATCGGAGAGATGTAGCCTTTGTTTATAATCGCTTGTTTCAACTTTGCATCGATCAAAAAATCAGTGAAATTGTGCTCCGGCACGAAGACACTCTGGTCTTCAGTTACCACTACTTTATTTATAAATTTTGAAGGGTCAATAAGAGCACCTTTTGATTTATGCCTACCGCGAGCCATCGGTACTCGAGACCTGCTTGCGAAGTTGCCTCTAGTATTAGAGCCAAAACTTCGCTTCGCACCAAAATTGCCTCCGCTTCTCGGGGCGCTTCTCCTATCATTACCAAAATTTCTTTTAAACATCTTTTTACTTGCGAGACCAAAGGGTCTCGGTATAACTAGCCTTTATAATAAGATTTTAGGCTATCTCGCAAGTTTTAAGGGCCAAAACCAATGAGATTAAGTTACCCTACAAGTATATCATATTTGGTCAAAAAACGCAAGGTGTGCTATACTATAGCTTATGTTCCCTATGCGTATAAACAAATATTTGGCGTTCAAAAAGCACTCTACTAGAAGGGGTGCCGATGAGATTATAAAAAAGAAGCAAGTCTTTATAAATGGCAGGTTGGCAGTGCTGGGTGACAAAGTTTTGGAAAAGGATAATGTGGAAGTGAGGTTTAGAGGCAAACAAAAGCCTCTTGTATATTTTGCATATAATAAACCGAGAGGTTTAATGACTGAAAATATTGTGGTCAAAGATGTCTTCCCTATCGGTCGCTTAGATAAAGATTCTAGTGGACTTATTATCTTAACCAATGACGGGCGTGTCACAGACAGGCTTTTGAACCCTTCCTTTGCTCACGAAAAAGAATACGTGGTCACTACCAAAGAAAAGCTTCGGAGCAACTTCAAACAAAAAATGGAAGCGGGAATGAAGATAGGAGATGAGACAACAGCAAAAACCAAAGTAGAAATTGTAAATGAAAACACTTTTCGAATAATATTGACCGAGGGCAAGAAGCACCAGATTAGGCGCATGTGCGTAGCCCTCTTTCAAGAAGTCAGAGACTTGAAGCGGGTCCGCATAATGAACTTAAGCTTGGGCAAAATGGCTGAAGGTTCACATCGCCCAATCGAAGGAGAAGAGTTGAAGGAGTTCCTCTCTAGTATTGGTCTATAAAATATTTCAAAACAAAAACTACTAGTTTGAACTAGTAATTTTTGTTTTGATTTTTTATCTAAATTAGGTCTCTTAAATAGTTTTAAGAGAGGTGCTTGGAGACGAGCTTGGTCATTTCAAACATGTTGACCACAGCTTTGCCACCAAAGACTGCTTTCAGAGCGGCATCAGCGTTGATGTTGCGCTTGTTGCTTGGGTCCTGAAGGTTTTTGCCTTTTATATAAACCCAGAGCTTTTTGACCACTTCAGAACGGGGCATCGGGCCTTTGCCTACGACCACAGCGAGTTCATCGCTTATGTTCATCGGCTTCATAAATGCTGAATTTGTTTTTCCTGCCATCTTTTTCAAATTATTATTAATTATTAAAATTTGCCTGACTTCTATACTATATCATACTTTATAAGTAAACGGCTAGCACTGTGGTACTAGCCGTCTTAGAGACCAAATAAATTTTAAGGAATCCAGAGTTCGTTATTTACTCCTATATAACCGCTACTCAAGATCTCTGCCCGTAGACCGCCACAGTATTTGAAATTATTCACAAATCCTTCTTTACCAGCCATCTCACTCGGAATCTTGCAAGGAGCACAATCTTCAAAGCCACGGAACCAGACACCGTTGATCACAAACTCTTGTCCGATCAGGGATATTAAATCTGGAATACTCTTTACGATAATATTGCGTCGAGTCTCGGCCCAAGCGAAGTGTACAGCTAGACTTTCGTTAGCTACTTCGATTGCTTCACTAGAAATGAAGCTCACTTGTCTCATACAGACTTTCTTACCTTTATTATTTTTGCCGGAGTATGTTCCCTTCCCGAGAGCATATCGGTCTCCCTCAAGTCCAACGTGAGCAATGGCCTTGACATAAAGCACTTGCGTCATCGGCTCACCTTTTTCCGGACAAATGAATATACCAGCGATTCTCGGTACTTCAGTCATGTGATATCTCCTTTCTCAAATCTGAACTTATTTATACAATTAAGTCTTAAAAATCAAAAAATTAAATTTGACAAATTATATAACCATGCTATTCTAATTTCAGAAAGGGGGTCCTAGAAAAACCCCTCAATCCGAACACTTTGACCTAATAAAATATTGTTGTTAATGATACCGCATTTGGCGGATTTTTTGTTGTTAATTTTTTCAATCTCTTTTTCAAACGCTTCTTTGGGGGTTCTAAAGTTCAAACATGTCATGAATTTGTTGCGGAGTTTTTCTTCAACAAAAGAAAAAGTTTTAGATGGAATTTTAGAGAGATCGCATCTCTTTTTGACATATCTTCTGATGGCTTTGTTCCTGTTTTCGATAGTGCCTTTTTCGTGAGGACTTTGAGGATGACAGAAATATACTTCCGCTTCAATCAGTTTGGAAAGTTCCCGATGTTTTTGGAATGAAATATCATTGTCGATAGTCAAACTCTCAATTGGAGAATCTCCAAGCATTTCTCTGGCCAAACAATTAACATTTTCAGTGGTTCGATCTTCCAAATATCGGAGGAACGGATATCTAGTTTTTCGTTCCACGATGACCAAAAGAGAACCTTTGCCATCTTTGCCGCTTTCGATGAAATCACCCTCGTAATGGCCAAATTCTCCTCTTGTTTTGACCTTTTTGGGTCTTTGATCAATCATTGTCCTCCCATCAATTGAAACTGGAGTGTCTCTTTTTGATCCACCTTTTTTGTGGACAGATTTTGAGTACAGATGTTTCTCAATTTTTCTGCCATGAGGACTCCAGACGAATTTGTATATGGCTTTGGCAGAAACATATTGCAAATCTTTTCGAACCTTTTTGATTCTGCCCGATATGCCTTCAGGCGATTGGTCATCTAGAATATTTTCGGTTACAAACTTTTTTAAGTCTGGGTCAACAGCGATTTTCATGCATTGCAGTTTGGAGTTTTGTCTCCGCACTCTGGCTTTGTGCTCGGCTTTTTCGGCATTGTATTTTCCGTTCACTTTGTTGACCCGGATTTCATCGGAGACCGAGCTCAAACTTCGACCGAGTTTTCCTGCGATAAATCGCAGCTTCTTTTTCTTCCTCAAAAACCTTTCAATTCTTCTCCTCTCAAAGAAACAAAAATGTTTAAAATTTTCCATAAAACCTAATTATAGGTGTTCGGATTCAAAGGTAAATTTCCATGTGATGAACCAGACAATTTTTTTGGGTGGTACATGTGGCAAAAACAATTGGCGAGATGGTCTTATAGACCGCCTGGTCGCCCGAGGAATACCTCAAGAGAGTCTCTTCAATCCTGTTGTTCTTGATTGGAATGAGGAAGCACAAAAACGTGAGGACGATCTCAAGGCTGATCCGAATGTGAAGATGCTGTATTACTTTAGTCATACTCAAAATGAAGTAGACAAACTTCGAAGCACTGAAGAGTCTGGAAATTATTTTCTGAGTTTTTATTCACTCTTCGAGGCGGTCACTGGTCTCTATGATGCGCCTTTTAGAACGATAATAGTGATTGATCAGACTGATATCGTTCCACGAGCAGCAAAAAGGTTGCTGAAGGTAGCGAACGATCTTAGGAGGCGCTTTCCCGGAGCTCCCATCTTCGATTCACTTTCTGAAGCCGAAGATTGGCTAGTCGCAGATCTGATCAAAAGATAAATAATGTTTCTCTAGACCTCGGCCTTACCGCCGGGGTTTTACTATATTATTTGGATGTGGTATAAAAATGAAGGAGGGAATTATGTCCTTTACAGATAAATATGAAGAAGTGGTGGGGGTAGTGGTGGCTCGGTTTCAGACACCAGCTCTCCATGAGGGGCATAGATACATTTTGGACTATGCTCTATCGAGGCACGATGATGTGTTGGTCATACTCGGAGTTTCTCCGGTTATGACAGACAGGAACCCGCTCTCGTTTGAGATGCGCAAAGGTATGCTCGAAAATGCTTACCCGGGAATGCTAACTATAGTTCCTTCTGACTCGCTGCCGTCTTCTTATAAAGAACGGTCACAGAAGATTGATGAGATCATAAAGACGATCTATCCTCACAGAGGAGCGGTACTCTACGGCTCGCGTGAGAGCTTCGTCCATACTTACGAGGGCTCATTCAAAACTGAAGAAGTTCCCACTATATTTTCTGGCAATGCCACAGAGATTCGTAAATCTGTGAAAATTATTGATTCGGAAGATTTCCGATCTGGAGTGGTCCACGCCAACATTCATCGGAAACGAGTAGGTTATCCGACAGTTGATGTGGCCGTAGTGCATTATCCATCTCAGCAAGTTTTGTTGGTTGGTAAAAATAGTGAAGAAGGCAAACTTCGATTTCCTGGGGTCTTCTTCAATCCAGAAGTGGATGATTCATTTGAGAGTGCGGGTATTCGTTGTGTGAGGAAGGAGACTCCACAGGCCAACATAAATACTCCACAATATGTAGAATCCAAAAGGATTGATGATTGGAGATTTAATAAAGCCAAAGATAGTTTGGTCTCCATACTCATGAAGGCAGAATGTATGAGCGGATCTGCTGTCCCCGGTAAAGGAGTAGATACTGCCGCTTGGGTGCCTTTTTCAAAAGTTCCAGAAGTGCTCATTGCTTCCCATCAACCCCTTGGGGAGATAATGCAAAAGCATTGGTATTGATTGTTTTCGTACAACGCTCTGATAAAAAATTGGAGCGTTTTCTTTAATTATTTAAATAATTTTTATATAGTGTAGAATATACATTATGAAATTAGATACAAATTCAAACCCGATTCATTTCGCAGTTGTGGCCACTGATGTAGTTTGTTTTCGAGTGATCGATGGTAAGTTGCATACTTTGGTTGCCAAAGCGCCATCGCATTCACCATTTCCGGGGGAGTGGGCGCTTCTTGGTGGTATGGTGAGGTCAAGAGAGACGGTAGAAGATACTGCTTCAAGAATTTTGAAAGACAAAGCTGGAGTAGAAAATATTTTTATTGACCAAGTGCATACATTTAGTGCGGTAGACAGAGATCCTCGAGGTAGAGTGGTTTCTATAGCATACCTTGCACTCACTTATCTAGACCCGCAAGATATTTCTAAAGCGCAGTTGGAAACAAAATGGTTTGATACAGAGTGTTTACCCAAGCTTGCTTATGATCATGATGAGATTTTCAAATACACACTTTCTCATCTCCGATTTAAAATACAAAATACTGACTTTGCTCGACACCTTTTGGCAGGAGAATTCACTCTTTCTGAACTACAAAGTACTTATGAAGCGGTGTTAGGGGAGAGGCTTGATAAGAGGAATTTCAGAAAGAAAGTTTTGGCGTCCGATATGCTCAAAGGTACGAAAAGGACAAAAAAGAAGGGTGTGATGCGTCCAGCAGCACTATTTAATTTTAAATAACTTACTTTTAGCTTCCCAAAATAGCCTTAAAATAAGCCATCTTAAATAGTGTAGATTTGACACTATAACTATTTCTGTTGTCCATATATATTGTACACTTGACACTATATATAATAAGTCTATACTGAAGACAGATAGACCAAGTGATTGACATATTTACTAACATATGTTAGCACTACTGGGAATTAGCGGTTCTTTGAAATAGCTAGTTAATCATATTCCAAATCCAAAATTAAAGGAGATAGGCAGAATGATCTTAAAAGTTTCAGGTGGTTCAGTACCAGGTACTGACCATACAAAGCCCGGTAAGCCAGGATGGGTCAATAATCATGATTCATTCGGTTGGTCCCAACTATCCAATGATTGCCTTGTCGCAGTTGTTTGTGATGGTTGTGGAAGTGGAGCTCATAGTGAGGTTGGGGCTAAATTAGCAACCCAAATATCTTTGGATCTCTTATCTGATGCAACCAATCGTTACATGATAGAAACTGCTTTAAAAGAAAGTAGTCAGACTATCAATTTGGAACGGGTTAAGACTTTACTAACAAGCCAAATTGGCGTTCTTGCACATTCTATGGGCAGAAGTTTTTCGATGATTATTAATGATTACTTTTTGTTTACCATGGTTGGTTGCATTGTGACTCCAGTCAAAACTTTTTTGTTTTCTGTTGGAGATGGGGTGTTTGTTTTGAATGGGGAAGTTGTCCGTTTAGGACCCTTTCCAGATAATGCACCACCTTACATCTCTTATAATCTTTTGGGCCGCAAAGTTGATATCGATGTTAATCGGACGATCGCAACAAGTGATCTTCAGAGTTTAATTATTGGTAGCGACGGAGCGGTTGATTTGATTGAAGCTGAAAACAAACTAATACCTCGTAGCGAGGAGAAGGTAGGTAATATACTCCAGTTTGTGTCTGACGATCTTTATTTTAAAAATAAAGATGCTGTCAGGCGTAGACTTTCTCTCGTAAACAAAGAAGCTCCTGAAGTGGTAAATGGTGTGGCAAGAATGACTCAAGGCCTTCTGCCAGACGATACCACTTTGATTGCGGTGAGGCATGACAAAGAAATCTAACGAAAGGAGGATGTCCCATGGTGAGAGAAGTATTTATTGATCCATTGAAAACCAGATTCTCCTTAGACCCAGATAAATCTAAGTTTAAAGGAGGAGAAGCTGATATCTATGATATTGGCCAAGGTCTGGTATTGAAAATCTTCAAGACACCTGATCATCCTGACTATGAAGGTTTTCCTCAAGAACAGGATGGGGCTAAGAAAAGGATTGAAGAACATCAACATAAACTTCCCGCATTCCCCAAAAGCTTACCAGATCGACTGGTAGTGCCTCTAGGGCTTGCTTATACCAAAAGTGGTAAGATTGCTGGGTATACAATGCCATTTAAAAGTGGCGCGGAAGTCATACTTAGCTACAGCAAACCAAACTTTAGGAAGAGCGGTATCTCTGATGTAGAAGTGGTTGAAGCATTGAAAGATATGCATAAGACCATTTTGGCTACACACCAAAAACAAGTTGTGTTCGGAGATTTTAATGATCTCAATGCTCTGGTTAAGGGCAGAGAGGTCTATTTCATCGACATGGATAGTAGCCAGTTTGTACCATATCTTTGTAAGGTATTTACTCAAAGGTTTGTGGATCCACTTTTGTGTGATCCTAAAAAAGACAGACCGGTGCTTGTGAAGCCTCACAACGAAATGTCTGATTGGTATGCCTATTCGGTAATCCTCATGCAGACACTCTTGTGTATTGCTGGAGGACCTTATGGTGGAGTTTACAGACCAAAAGATCCAAAAAAATTGATTGGTCACGATTCGAGATCTATGAGTAGGATTACGGTTTTTAACCCAGAGGTGATCTATCCAGTGCCCTCGAAGCACTTCAACATTTTGCCAGATGATTTGTTACAACATTTTCATTTGGTATTTGAAAAAGATTACAGAGATGTATTTCCTAAAAAATTGATAGAGAATATAAGTTGGACTACTTGCACAAGCTGTGGGTTGGTCCACGCTCACGGTTCTTGTCCAAAATGTGTGGCTACGCCTCCAAAGATCGTGACGTTTATTTCTACAGGGACTGTCTCTGGAGAAAGGGTGTTTCGTACTGATGGACGTATAGTCTTTCCCACTGTACAAAAAAATCAATTGTTGTGGCTTTACCATGACAAAAGAAATTTTCGTCGGGAGGATGAATCGATTGTAAGTACTGGTAATCTGGATCCTCACGTCACCTTTTCAATAAGGTCTGAAGATACCATCATGGCTCGTGGCAACAATGTCACGATTCATGTCAAAGGAAGAGATAACCCGGACTTATTAAGCGTCGATACGGTTGGTTTAGTACCATCTATTGATGCTAATGAAAAGTCTATCTTCTGGAGCCAAAATGGACAATTGAGACGTACAGAAAAAGTTTATTCTGGCTTCATTGAGATTGTAGGCGATGTTCTTGCAAATCAAACTATGTTTTGGGTTGGTTCAAATATCGGCTTTGGTTTTTACCGAGCTGGTGGCTTGAGTCAATGCTTCATCTTTAATCCAAATATGCGTGGTATCAACAATAGTCTTACTTTGAAACCATTTAGAGGACAGCTAGTTGATTCCAATTGTTTTTTTGGGAAAGAGAGAATATGGTTTTTTGTCTCCAATAATACTGGAGGCAAGATTATGAATTCTTGCTTTATGATAAAGCGAGATGGAGTAGTTGAAGCATCAGCAGAGACTGCAGCAGACGATGGGTCTTGGCTAGGAACACTTCATGGGAAGTGTGCTTTAGGGGACTTCCTTCTTGCGCCGACTGATGATGGTATTGTGAGGGTGAAAGCTCTGCAAAACCGTCTTGGTGTCGAGAAAGAATTTCCTGATTCGAAACGTTTTGTCCATTCGGGAAGAAGTCTCTTTGTAGACAAATCTGGTTTGGCAGTAGTTGGCTCCAGAGAAATCTGGCGGCTCACTATCAAATAAAAACTCGAACGTCCAGAATATATTGAGTTTCAATTCGGTATATTCAAATGAGAAACCTAAGACAACCAATAAGGAGAAAGCAATGGTAAGATCTGCGCCTCTAGTACAATTACCGTCTCCGGCGTTTTTCAACCCGGACAATGCGGCAAGGTGGGACTATTCACCAAATTTGCGGACGCTCTTCGAGAAATCCGGAGATTTTCGCAAAAAGCATGGCATCAAAGCTAGTGCAACGGATCGGAAAAAGATTCATCTTCTTATCATCGATGCACAGAAAGACTTCTGTTTCCCAGAAGGTACTCTTTATGTCGGTGGTCGGAGTGGCACTGGTGCGATCGATGACAATCGTCGTACTGCGGAGTTCATCTATCGCAACATGAGTGTGATCACACAAATTACACCAACGATGGATACTCACGTTCCGTACCAGATCTTCTTCCCTTCATTTTGGGTCGATCAAGACGGAAATCCACTTCTTCCTCACGATGTTATCACGGGGGACCTCACTATCATGCGTTTTGGCAAGGCAGTAGGTAAGGCTTCGCCAAACCCCGCTGTTGCCGGATTCCTTTGCAATGGAAATCTGCCTTGGCTTCAAAAGCAGGCTGAATTTTATTGCAAGAAGCTTGAAGAAGGTGGTCGGTACCAGCTTTATATCTGGCCCGAACATTGCATTATGGGTGGAGATGGACATGTGTTGGCTGGAGTTATCCAGGAAGCACGAATGTTCCATTCTTATGTCCGTCAGATGCAATCTGAACCGGAGATCAAGGGTGGTAATCCTCTGACAGAGAATTATTCTATCTTTGCTCCAGAAGTTCTGGTGCGATTTGATGGACAGGCTCTTGCTCAGAAAAATACCCGATTCATTAAGAAAATGATGGATGGTAAGGTTATCGCTGCTGGTCAAGCTGGAAGCCATTGTGTGAAGTCTTCTTTGGAACATTTTCTGGAAGAGATCATGGCTCAAGATCCTTCTCTTGCCAAGAATGTCTATGTTCCTTCGGACCTCACTTCTCCTGTTGCGGTACCTAATCCAGCAGGTGGATTCTTCGTTGACTTCACTCCACAGCAGGAAGCTGTATTTCAGCGTTGTGCTGATGCTGGCATGAATATCGTCAAATCTACTGATCCAATCGAGACTTGGCCTGGGATTTTTGACTAAATCTTAGGCTTGACGCAACTTCAGGGAGAACTTTCCGAAAGGAAGGTTCTCCCAAAAATGAAAAACAACGACACAAGGAGAAGAATTATGAGTTCAGTAAGTGCAGCTCTCAATAGTGTATTGTCTCCAGATATGGCGACTATCGTCAACATCGAAGATATCGGCCAACAAATTCAAGCCGGTATTGGAATCGATGTGGCAGATGTCCAGGCAAGTGAAGTCACCTTAGTGACCGAGATGCCGGATGATTCTGGTTCCATCAGGTTTGCCGGTAATACGCAGGCGGTGCGAGATGGGCACAATCTTCTTTTGGACGCCTTGGGCGGTTCCAAGAATAAACAGAAAGAGGGGACTCTCATCCACTGCCGGTACCTGAATGGGTTTGTTCTCTTTCCATTCGTACCTCTTTCTCAAGCGATTCGGATGGATCAGACGAATTATGATCCTAACTTGGGTACACCTCTTTATGATCAAGCAATGATCATTCTTGCAACAGTTCTTGCTAAAGCAAGAACATTTGAAGATAGTGGTGTGCCGTGTCGGACGGTCACTCTTCTTGGACCTACTGATGGAGCCGATGAAAGCTCCAGAAAGTACCAAGAATCTGATGTGTTCAAGATGGTGACCGAAATGCTCCAGATGGAAAACCATATCATTGCCGGAATGGGCATTGATGATGGTCGCACTGACTTCTACGAAGTCTATAGTGGCTGGACTAAACGAGAAGTCATGAAAGCGAAGAAGGATGGTACTCTCGATTCCCTCAATGCAAAAGGGGGTATGGGGGTTCAGCCTCGCTGGGTAATGACTCCTAGTTCTTCACCTTCGGAAATTCGCAAGGCTATGGGCATGTTCAGTCAGTCTGCTATCCGTGCCAGTCAAAGTGGTGTTAATTTCAGTCAGACTGCCGCAGGTGGGTTCGGAGCCTAGTTATTTAAAGTTGTTCTTTACAAGCCGTCTTCCAAGGGAGGGCGGCTTTTTTCGTGAGCATTTGACTCTGTCGCTGTTATTTGTTAGCTTTAGGGGGCGCCCGGGATTCGGGTGTTTTAATAGATATGGCCAAAACTTCAGTTATAGCAAGATCGTTAAAGAAACCGAAATTTAGCACTCGGGCAGTTAATCGTTGCTTCAAGTGTGGCAGAGGCCGGGCCTTTATGGGTGACTTCGCTCTATGCAGAATATGCTTCCGAGAGCTGGCTAATGAAGGCCGTATTCCAGGAGTTAAAAAATCATCATGGTAGTTCGATTACCCTCACTATGAATAACGACCAAATAGGAGATTTTATAATAAGAGTGAAGAATGCCGGAAACGTGGGCAAGGAGTCCATTTCAGTGCCTTTTTCAAAAATGAAATTTGCCATAGCTGAGCTACTTTCGAGTAAGGGGTATCTCGGTACTGTGACCAAAAAGGCCAAAGGCAATGCTAAGTTTCTGAATATAGACTTGCTGTATAGAGAAGATGGTAGTCCAGTAGTTTCGGAAGTACGAAGAGTTTCAAAGCCTTCTAGAAGGCTTTATGAAAAAGCTAAAGATATAAAAAGATTTCGAAGAGGATATGGTCTTTCAATATTTTCTACACCCAAAGGTATAATGTCAGATATGGATGCCAAAAAAGAAAATTTGGGAGGAGAATTTTTATTTAATATTTGGTAAATACGAAGTAACGAATAAATTACGAATTGATATGAATAAAGCAATGTCAAGGATAGGGAAAAAAGGAATAGTGCTGGGAGATAAAACAGAAGCGGTTTTAAACGCTGGTAATCTTTCTATAAAAGGGCCGAAGGGTTCTTTGGATAGATTTTTCCGTTCCGATATCGCTATAACTTTGGATGGCAAAAATATAAATCTTTCAGTACCCAAAGAAAACAAGCTGACCAAAGCACTTTGGGGCACTTATGCATCGCACATCAAAAATATGGTGGAGGGTGTAAATAACGGCTTTGAAAAGAAGCTGATTCTAGAAGGGGTGGGCTACAAATCAGAGGTGAAGGGCGACAAGTTGGTACTGGCTTTGGGCTTCTCGCACCCAGTAGAAGTGCCTGTGCCACAAGGTCTTTCAGTGAAAGCAGAAAAAAACCTTTTGACCATAAGCGGTATTGATAAGGAGGTAGTGGGTAGCTTTGCAGCCAAGGTAAGGGCACTCAAAAAGCCAGAACCTTACAAAGGTAAAGGTTTCAGATATAGTGATGAGGTTATAAGGAGGAAGCAAGGGAAAAAGAGCGTGTAATTGAAAAAAGTCGCGCTTTAATGGACGTAGCGCGCGACATGATTTCGCAAAATCAAATGGATACAAGAATTAAAAAAATACAAAGAGACAGAAGGAGAAAGCGCATCAGAGCGAAAGTTTTTGGTGTAAGCAAGAAGCCGAGACTTTCTGTCTTTAGATCAAATAAATATATTTCTGCTCAGCTTATTGATGATGCCAAAGGAGCTACTCTAGCTTCGGCTACCAGCAAAAATATGAAAGGCAAAACTGTTTTGGATAGAGCTACCGAAGTGGGCAAAGATTTGGCTGAACAAGCCAAGGCCAAAAAAATAGCGACGGTAGTTTTTGACCGAGGTGGTTATATTTACACAGGTGGAGTGAAGGCTGTAGCCGAAGGCGCCAGAAGTGCTGGTCTCAAATTTTGATTTATTTATATATTGAACTATGCCTGAAGAAACAGAAGAAAAAATAATAGAAGAAGTCAAAGAGGAAGTGAAAGAAGCTCCTAAGGAAGCGCCTAGAGAAAGAGGCGGTGATAGACGCAAGAATGAACGCAGGCCTAGTAGGAGGCCGGAGAGAGTCAGGCAAGAATTTGATAGCAAGACTATAAGTGTAAGAAGGGTGACCCGCGTGGTGGCTGGAGGTCGCAGGTTTAGCTTTTCCATCGCTATGGTGGTGGGTGACAGGAAGGGTCGGGTAGGAGTCGGTATCGGCAAATCCTCTGATACTCCGCTTGCTATAGACAAGGCCATGCGAGCAGCCAAGAAGAGCATTATCAAAATTTCTTTGACTCCAAAAGGCTCGATCGCTCACCCAGTGGAAGCCAAATATTCTAGCGCTAGAGTCGTGATCATACCAGCTCCGGGTAAAGGAGTGATAGCGGGTAGCGCTGTTCGAACAGTTTTGGAGCTGGCTGGTGTGAAAGAAATCTCTTCAAAAATACTTTCCAGATCAAAAAATAAACTAAACATTGCTCGGGCGGCTATCAAAGCTCTGGAAGGATTAAAAAATCCAAAAATTGAAAAATCCAAAAACTAAATTCGTATATGCAATTTCATAATTTAAAAAAGAATAAAGCAAACAGGAAGGCCAAACAAGTTGGTCGTGGTGGTACTCGTGGTAAAACTTCGGGCAAAGGTACCAAGGGTCAAAATGCCAGAGCTGGTAGGAAGAAGAGGCCGGAGATGCGAGATATCATAAAGAGGTTCCCCAAACTTCGTGGCCGTGGCAAAAATTCTTTGAAGACTAGAAAGGTCAAGCCATTACCGATCAACATGTCTCGTATCAAATCTCATTTCAAAGAAGGAGAAGAAATAAATGCCAAAACTCTATTGGCCAAAGGTCTTATAAAAACTATAAGTGGCAGGTTGCCAAAAGTAAAAATATTAAATGGATAATTTTTTGCACAAACTCAAATTGGTTTTTGGAGACAAGATTTTAAGAAACAGAATTTTGTTTACGCTTTTTATTTTGGTTTTGTTTCGCTTCATGGCAGTGATACCGATCCCTGGTATTGACACCTTACGACTGGAGCAATTTATTTCTGGCAACGACTTTTTCGGTCTTCTAAACATATTTTCCGGAGGTGGGCTTTCAAACCTTTCTATAATAATGCTCGGTGTCTCGCCTTACATCACTGCTTCTATCATTATGCAGCTTCTGACAGTTATGTTTCCAAAACTTAAGGAAATGTATCAAGAAGAGGGAGACGCTGGTCGCAGGAAGTTTGCTCAATATTCAAGACTTCTCACAGTGCCACTGGCTTTGATACAAGGCTATGCTTTCATCACTCTTCTTCAAAATCAGGGCATATTGACTAGACTGGGTAGCTTTGATTTAGCAGTCAATCTGCTCGTCATTGGAGCAGGTTCTATCTTGCTTATGTGGCTTGGTGAATTGGTCAGTGAGTTTGGTATCGGTAATGGACTCTCTCTCATAATCTTTGCCGGTATCGTGTCGGCTTTGCCGGGTGCTCTAGGCAAGCTCTTGTTTGCTTTTGACCCTTCTCAACTCCCAGCTTATATAGGATTTATTATCGCTGCAGCTGCTGTTATCTGGGGAGTAGTCGTCATAACCGAGGCGGAGCGGCCGATACCGGTGACTTATGCTAAACAAGTGAGGGGCAACAAGGTTTATGGCGGAGTTTCTACCTATTTGCCGCTACGAGTCAATCAAGCTGGAGTGATACCGATCATCTTTGCACTTTCCATACTCCTTTTCCCTCAGATGATAGTCAGATTTTTGGCCAATGTTTCTAACCCGTTTATCCAAAAAGTTTCTGCTTTTATACTTTCTGTTTTGTCCAACCAAACTTTCTACGCGGTAGCTTACTTCTTGCTAGTTTTTGTTTTCACTTACTTCTATACTGCTATCACTTTTGATCCAGATTCAATCTCCAAAAATTTACAAAGGAGTGGCGCTTTCATCCCAGGTGTCCGCCCAGGGGCTTCCACATCGGGGCATATAGCTAAAATACTCTTTCGTCTGACTATGGTTGGCGCACTCTTTCTCGGTGTTATAGCAGTGTTGCCTCTTATCGTTAAAGCATTTTCTGGTATCAATGCTGTCGCTATCGGTGGTACTAGCTTACTTATCGTCGTTTCTGTAGTTATCGATCTCATAAAAAAGGTAGATGCTCAGATTTCGGCCAGGGAATATTAGTGTGTTAGACTATAGTCATGTCCCCACAAACTTTTATATTCTTTGGACCTTCTGGATCGGGCAAAGGTACCCAAGCTAAACTCTTGATTGATGAATTAAAAAAGAGAGAGCCAGAGAGGCAAGTGCTCTATATAGAGACTGGTCAAAAATTCAGAGAATTTGCCGAAGAAGCTTCTTTGGCTGCAGAAGAGACGAAAAAAATCATGCAATCTGGTGGGTTGTTGCCGGAGTTCTTACCGGTTTGGATTTGGTCTGAGTATTTGGTACGACATGTCTCTGGTGAAGAACACATGATTCTTGATGGTCTCTCTCGTCGTGCAGAGGAAGCGCCAATACTTGACTCAGCTATGAAATTTTATAAACGAGAAAGCCCTTTTGTCATTTCCATTGAGCTTTCTAGAAAAACCGCTGGCGAGAGGCTTCTTAATAGGAAGAGAGCCGATGATACAAATTTGGATATTGAAAAAAGACTTGATTGGTATGATGAAAATGTTTTGCCTGCCATAAACTATTTCAAAAATAATCCTTACTATAAATTTTTTGCAGTAAATGGGGAGCAGAGTATTGAAGAGGTGCACAAAGAAATTTTAGGGAAAATAGGAATTAACTAGCATGGAAGTAAAGACATTAACTGTCGCTCAAAATTTTATAGATGGTTTAGATAAGAGTACTAATACAAAAGTCTACAAATGTATTAGGTTACTTAGGGAATTTGGCAAAAAACTTGGTATGCCTTATTCTAAAAAAGTTGGTAATAATTTGTATGAACTTAGAGGTCTAGGGAAAACTCATGTGAGGTTGTTATACTGCTTTGAAGCTGATCTAGCCTGGATTTTACATGGTTTTATAAAGAAGAGTAATAAAATTACCAACAACGATTTAGAATTAGCAGAACAAAGAAAAAAGATACTTGCATTATGATAACTAATTTGATATCATGAGACATTATGAAAAGAAAAATTAATATACAGAGTAGAAACGGGTTAGAGTTTGTAGATTTTGATGAAATGGAACGACAAGCTCTAAAAGATAAAGATTTCAAAAAAGAGTATGATGCTCTTGAGTTCGAGTATCAAGTGATAAGAGCTATGATCAAAAAAAGATTAGACAAGAAATTGTCGCAAAGAGATCTAGCGCAAGTAACTGGCATGAATCAGTCAGCAATTGCTAGACTTGAATCCGGTAACTCAAGTCCGACTCTTTCTGTTGTATCTCGTATTCTTGCTGGGCTCGGTGCTAAGGTCAATATTTCATAGCTTTTTATGGAGTAGAGCTTTGCGATACCAACAAAATAAAAAATATAAAAATCGCCCAGGTACCTTTTAAAACAAAGTAGTAGAGAATTATACAAAATTTCACGGCCGTGAAAAAGTGTATAATTTGTGAAAAGAAAAACCGGACACACTTTTTGTTATTTTGTGTGTCCAGTATGTATAAAAAATTATCGAGGGTATTTCTTGCGCAATCGACGGAGAGCAGTCAGTGCTTTTTTAGCACTTTTGGAGACATCTACAAATTCCCCATCTTTATACTCGATCCGTAAAATAGGAAGAAGGATTTCACGCCAATTCTCGAGCGAACCGATTACTCCACCGATCTCAATCCCAAGAGATTCATCTCCGTCTTCAAAATAATAGATGTCGAATTTCTCATCACAACACCCACATCGAATTCTATAGCATGGGGCAGACTTTTTCTTTCTGTTCCCATGTTCCAAGTGATTTACTCTGATAGCCATTCCACCTTCTGGTCGACTAACCCTTTTCCTTTGGATTTTGATTTTTAGCATTGAATTACCTCTAGATTCAGTATATAATAATAGTAACATTTTATCAAGATTTTATGATCAGATACAAAACAGAAGAAGAGATAGGGACCATGCGGGAAGGGGGCAAGATTCACGCGCGGATTTTGAAGGAGGTGGCCAAAAAGGTACGCCCCGGAGTGAAGACTATTGAGCTCAATGCCTATGCAGAGCAACTTATCGATGAAGCTGGGTGCACCGCATCATTTTTGGGCTATCAGCCGGCAGATGCCAAAAGGCCTTATCCGGCAGCACTTTGTGTTTCTATAAATGAAGAAATTGTTCACGGTATTCCAAATGACGGCAACGAAAGAATTTTATTTGAAGGTGATATAGTTACTCTTGATCTTGGTTTAACTTATAAAAATTTGATTACAGATGCAGCTATCACTGTGCCTGTAGGCAAGATAGACAAAAAGGCACAAGAGCTAATACAGGGGACAAAAGAGGCACTAGATCGAGCTATCACTGCTATGCGGGTGAATGGACATATAGGAGATATAGGCGACGCGGTGATGCAAGTGGCTATGAAGCATGGCTTCGGCATCATCGAAGGCTTGTCTGGCCATGGGGTGGGCTACAGTGTGCATGAGGAGCCGTTCGTACCAAATAGAGCGAAGAGAGGTGAAGGTCCGAAGCTTTTACCGGGGCTCGTGATCGCCATAGAGCCGATGTTTAGTTTGGGTAGTAGAGACATAAAGAGGCTCTCTGACGGTTATACATATATCACTCGCGACAAGTCTCTCTCTGCCCACTTTGAGCATACTGTGGCTGTGACAAAAAGTGGAATTGAAGTGTTGACAAGAATTTAATTTCTAATTAACCTAATTATTCTAATTATTCTAAAAAATAACCAATGACCAATCATCCAAAAAATGAAAAGACTCTAGTCGTGATCAAGCCAGATGGGGTGCAGAGGACACTTGTGGGAGAAATTATAAAAAGATATGAGAGAGTTGGATTAAAGCTTGTTGGTATAAAGATTTTGGTGCCGACGGAAGAGTTTGTAGAGGCGCACTATAGTCTTGATCCAGATTGGCGTAGGGTGACAGGCGAGAAGAGGATCAAAGCAGCATTGGAGAGAGGGGAAGAGCCGCCTTCGCATGATCCGCTAGAGGTGACGGCGATTGTACTCCAAAAACTTAAAAAATATTTATCGAGTGGGCCGTGCATCGCTATGGTTTGGCAGGGAGCACACTCGGTAGATGTGGTCAGGAAGATAACAGGTGGTACTGAACCGCGAACTTCGGATATTGGTACTATACGAGGGGACTTCGTACTTGATTCTTATAATATGGCAGATACAGACGGTCGCTCTGTAAGAAATTTGGTGCATGCTTCTGGATCTGTCGCTGAAGCAGAAAAAGAAATCAAACATTGGTTTAAAGATGGAGAGATAATAGAGTATCGTCTGGTTCAAGAGCAGATTTTGTATGATGTAAACTTGGATGGAATACTAGAATAAAAAACCCCCACACGACATGGTGCGGGGGTGTATCGATTTTGGCTCGATCAAGCTGCTGCGGACAAACCGCCAAGTGGTTTGGTCATATGGTGCTCTGGGATACCAGAGGCCTCTTTGGTAAATATAAAACGGTTTTCTGCTATCCAATAGTCAACACAAACCTGATCTCCTTGAGATATCTGTCTACTTGCTAGTAAACACGATAGTGGATGCATTACTAACCGCTGAATGGCACGCCGCAAATGGCGGGCACCGTAGCGAATGTCGGAGCCTTCTTTCATAAGTTGATCTTTCGCTGGATCGGTGACTCGGAATATAAACGGGATTTTGCTGTTGTCCAATATATGTTGTTGGAAGCGATGGATCTCGATGTCCAATATTCTCCGCAATTCTGGCTCACCTAATGATTTAAATACTACGATCTTGTCTAACCGGTTGATAAACTCCGGAGTGAATCGACGCTGTGCTGCTGTTTTGCCAGATGATATCATTTTCTTCTCGATATCTTCTGTAATTACTGTACCTTTCAGCTGTTCGTTTCTAGCGAAACCCATCCGTGGCAGAAGATGCGCTTCCATCTCTCTTACTCCCAAATTGCCTGTCATGAATATGATCGCTCGTGAGAAGTCAGTTCGTTCGTTATTACCCAAGGTCAAGGTCGCTTTATTCATGATCCCAAGGAGCAAGTTCCAGAGCGCATCACTGGCTTTCTCAATCTCGTCAAATAGTACAAAACTCAGTTTCGTTTTTTCCGTTTGGTACTCGTCCAAAGTCTTCTGACTGAGCATTGCTTTGGTCTCGCGGTGTCCCAGATACCCGGGAGGCGAACCCACCAGCTTGGAAATCTCGTGACTATGTTGAAACTCTCCGCAGTCAATCTTGACTACTGCTTTTGATGTGCCGACTAGGCACTCTGCCGCGGCTTCAACCAGTCGCGTCTTGCCCGAACCAGTTGGACCGAGAAAGAGGAGGTTACCGATTGGTCGGCCTGGGAACGAGAGTCCAGTTAAGTATATCTGGTATAAGTCAATGATATTTTGGACGGCCTCATTCTGACCGACAATACGCTGCTTCAATCCGATCTCCAGCGCTCCAGCTTCGTCACCAGTTTTTGTAGGATCTAAAAGTTTATTCATCAAAGGCATTTTGACCCCTTTCAATGATCAATGTCTGTATTTACACTATGCTTTATCTGTACTTTGTCAATATTTTCTCTAAATAACTCACCCCCTGACCCCTCTCTTATAACAAGAGAGGGGAAGCGAACAAAGTTGGTCTTTTTGGTGTATAATTATAGTTAGGATCACCCGGATATTTTCTAAGTTGCGCATATTCAGGGCTGGCTAACTTTCTCCGACACAAAGTCGGGGTCGAGGCTGCCCACCTAGTATTTTTCAATTAGGGAATTATCCCGAGTGGTCCTACAAAGAAGCCCTCCATAGGGCTTTTGTGTTAAAATGGTTCAATAAAATTCACCATAAATAAATCAATGCTTAAAAAACCGCTTTTTTGGGAAATGTTTTTTCTTTTTGCTATTGTCGGTATACTCAACTGGTTTGCAGTCACATATAATCTTTTTTGGTATGTGCGTGAGTTTGACAGCTTGCTACATTTTTTGGGAGGGGTATTCTTGTCAATATTTTTCTTATGGTTTTATTTTTTCTCTGGATTGTTCGCTTCTTCAAAAAGAGATCTGAAACACTTTTTGATTGTATCTATATTGGGGGTGGTTTTGGTGGCAGTTTGTTGGGAGATCTACGAGCTTTTAACGGGAGAAGCCGAATTTGGCAGATCAGAGTATTCTTTTGACACTGTTCTCGATTTTATTATGGATCTGCTCGGTGCTCTAGCTGCTTGTTTTTATGGATATATGAAAGAATGGCATGAATAATTGTAAAATAACTTTCTACGGTGGAGTGGGTACGGCCACGGGGGCCAACATGGTTTTAGAATGTGGTGGTAAAAAAATAATGATTGACTGTGGACTGCTCCAAGGTTTGCGGCAAGACGAAGAAAGAAATTTTGAGCCGTTTGTCTATAACCCATCTTCCATAGACTTTTTGCTTGTGACCCATGCTCACATGGATCACATCGGCAAAATTCCTAAACTTGTGCGAAGTGGTTTCAAAGGCAAAATATTTTCAACTATTGAGACGAGAGAGCTGGCAAAGCCCATGCTCGAAGATGAGCTTCGAGTAATGAGGATGAGGCATAAAGACAAAGTATTATTTGATGAAAAAGATATTGAAGAAACTTTTTCTATTTGGAAAGGGTGTAAATATAATGAAAAGGCAAAATTATTTGAAGGGTGTGATTTTGAAATGATAAATGCGGGGCATATATTGGGTTCGGCGATTGTAGAGGTGAGTGTCGGAGATAAAAAAATAGCTTTTACTGGAGATTTGGGTAATTCACCATCACCACTTTTGCCAGATACAGAAATACCAAAAGATGTGGATTATTTGGTCATGGAGAGTGTTTATGGGGACAGGAATCATGAATCTAAAGAAGAAAGAAGAGAAAAGTTAAAGCAAGCTATTTTGGGCGGCATAAAGAGGAGTGGGACAATGGTAGTACCAACTTTTTCGATAGAAAGAACACAAGTTATTTTATATGAGCTAAATAATATGATTGAGGACAAAGAGATTCCTCAAATTCCAGTTTTTCTTGATTCGCCATTGGCTCTAAAAGTGACAAATATTTATAAAAAGTATGCGAGTGACTTCAAAGAAGAAGTAAGAGAAGAAATAAAAAAAGGCGATGACATTTTTGATTTCCCTGGGCTACAGATTGTAGACAGATCCGTTGATTCAAAAAATTTAGAAAAAACCGAAGGTGGTCCTAAAATAATTTTGGCTGGTTCTGGCATGTCGGAAGGAGGGAGGGTCGTCAACCACGAAGCTCACTATCTACCAGACCCAAAAGCGACGATTATATTAGTTGGCTATCAGTCGGTCGGCTCGCTGGGGAGGAAGATAGAAGAGGGGGTAAAAGAGATTGAAATATGGAAAGTCGCCTCC
>Ga0209542_10003509_pt1 | contig 33498 bp, 40 predicted proteins | sample RifCSPhighO2_01_FD_184028 | JGI IMG/M metagenome (GOLD analysis project Ga0209542, IMG submission 184028) | Soil microbial communities from Rifle, Colorado - Rifle CSP2_plank highO2_0.1 (SPAdes) (version 2) | ecosystem: Environmental > Terrestrial > Deep subsurface > Rock core/Sediment ... | reverse complement strand
AGGCGGTGATCGACGACGTCGAGGACGTGCTCAACTTCCTCGGCTAAGCCGAACCCAACGTGCGCGACCCCAACAACGTGGCGCGCACCAAACTAACAAAGCTGCCCCAACGGAAACATCCGGGGGCAGTATTTTTTTGGCTAATGACGAGAAGTTGTTCTTGTTGATACAATGTAGATATGGAGCAACCTCCCCAAGAAGACAACATACGAGCATGGCTTTCAGAGTACAACCCACTTGGATTGTTTAAGCACGATGCGGAAATAACCATCACAGACATTGACCCAAAGCCGTGGTCAGGCCACTTTAACTTTTTGGTTTCTGTGGAAGGACAGAAGATGGTACTCCGCTTCAAGGGTCCTGAATGGGGGACACCGCAGGGGGTTTCTGAGGAATATATCATTTTAAAAAAAGTAGAGCCGTTTGCTGTTGGCCCTAAAGTGTTTTTTCATACCAAAGATTTTTTTGGAGAGCCGATGTTACTTACGGAGTATCTCTCTGGAAGCTTGGCGACCGAACTTTCTGTAGAGGAGAAGACGGAAGATTTTTGGGAACGTGTAGCGAAGTTTGTTGCCCATATCAATGAGATTCCCTTTTCGGAACATTCTTTTCCTTTTCGTGAGCCGATGACGGATTATAAAAAGCACAAAAAAGCATGGACAGAGCGAACAAGAGAAATCGTTGAGTATTCCGCAACCAAACGCTTTGGCAAAGAAATTGAAGAGCTGCTACCCGCGCTCTTTGCACGATTGGATGATTGTACGCCCCTTCTCCAAAGAGTAATGCAAAAACAGGGGCCTTCTTTTATTTTTGAAAGCGCGCATGCAGGGCATTTGATGAAAGTTCAGGACGGCTTTCGGTTTCTTAACTGGGAGCAGGTGAGTTTTGGGGACCCGAGCTTTATGCTGGCCGTATTTCTTATTTCCGTACAAGGTGAGGAAGATTTTCCACGGATTCGTGAGATGCTCGTTCACTCCTATTTGAACGAGCGTCCGATAGGAGATTTTGAAAAGCTTTTGGAGCAACGATTGTGGGAGCGGGCCGTTTCAAATGCCCTGTATTCTCTTTGGACGGCCGTTCGTTATGACAAAATATTAAAAAAACCGACGAGCGCTTTGATTGACGGAGAAGCCACAGTCCATTCTTTAAAAAATCTTGTGTAATACAAACGGGCAGTCGGCTTTTAACATGATATACTAAAAACATGGATTTCATTTCAACAATAACAACAGGCGAGACGCTCGCCATTTTCGGCAGAACGTTCGTTGTTTTTTTCTTTGCGTTTTTGGTTTTGCGTTTTCTGGGAAGACGGCACTTGGCACATTTCACATACACCGACCTTCTCTTTGTAAATGCCATTGGCTCTATTGTCGGCGCAATCATGATTAGCGGGGAAGAAAAAGCCGACTTGCTTGTTGCCGTGGTGGCGATTGCATTTGCGGGGCTTATGGTGAAAGGAATAAACACTCTTTCGGCACATTCATCCAATCTCGCCTCTCTTTTTTATGGTAGTGCGCGCTTGATTATAAAAGATGGAGCAATTATACAGAGCGGCCTTTCGAGAGAAGATTTTACCGAAGAAGATTTGATGCGACTCTTGCGGGAGCAGAGTGTTTCTGCCATCGGGGAAGTGAGACGGGCCTTTTTAGAGTCTGACGGAGAGCTTTCGGTGGTGCTCCACAAAAACCACAAAAAGTCTTGATCGTGGTGCTTCGGCTGATGTCATTGACAAAAGATATTTTTGTATGTATAAAAATACCAGATAGATTTACTGGTGTTTTTTAATGTCCATATACAACAAAGCGGTCCCTTCAGTATATCTCTTCCTGCAGTTTGGAGATAAATGGCTTTTGGGGCAGAGAAAAAATACTGGTTATTGGGACGGCAAGTGGAGCACTCCTTCAGGCCATGTTAAAGACGGAGAGCTTCCAAGTCAGGCAGTTATACGTGAAGCACGAGAAGAGCTCGGGATAGAAGTTTTGGAGTGTGACCTTGAGATGGTGCATGTTTCATATCGTTCTCGGCACGATGAAAAATCAAAAGGAAGTCGCGCCGATTATTTCTTTAAAGCTCGTGTGTGGGCTGGAGAGATAAAAAACGCAGAGCCGCATAAGTGCGAACAGGTTAAGTGGATTGATACAGAATGGGTCTCTCCAATGGTCCCTTCCCACGTTGGGCACGCATTTGAATGCGCGCAAAAACAAAAAGGTGTCTCGTATTCAGAACTTGGCTCCGATTTCCTAAAGAAAAATGGTGTTTGGACCTCGGATTAATATATAGAACAAAAATCCCCGTTAGGGGATTTTTATATTGAACCAAGGAATATGTGGTGCCCGTTAGTTTGTCGCTTTACTGTGTTTCAAATAATGGAGAAGTGCCCCGATAGACAATGGGAGTTGGGTCTTCTGTTGGCAGATTTTCTTTTTCTGTCTCGGCAAATACAAGAAGGAACATCGCAGAGACACCGATGATGATGGCGGCAATTTGGAGAAGCGAGTGTTTGGTCTCTTTTATTTTGTGCATTTCCGGGATGAGGTCTGAAGCGGCAATATAGATAAATCCACCAGCGGAAATCGGTACTAGCCAGCGCACTATCTCTTGCGCAGATTCGTTGAGCACGAGCACAACAATGGCGCCGACGATGGCAAGGAGTGCTGACAGGAGATTTACCAAAAGCGCCTTCATTTTTGAAAAACCGGCATGAAGGAGCACTCCGAAATCTCCAATTTCTTGTGGTATTTCATGAAGGATGACCGCAATAGTTGTTGCGATGCCAACCTCAACACTTACTAGATAGCTCGCGCCGATGATAATACCGTCCAATAAATTGTGTATGCCATCGGATACGATGGTGATGTGCCCCACAGGATGAATCTTGTCTCCGGGTTTACAAATACCTTGGTCGCAATAGGATTCTCCTTCGCCACTTAAGTGGTGGTGCCAGTGCAGTATTTTTTCAAATACGAGAAATAGAAACATGCCACCGAGGACCAAAAGTCCTGCAAGAGTTGCGTCCATATCGGCGAATGCTTCCGGGATGAGGTGGATAAAGGCGTCTCCTAAGAGCGCTCCGATTGCCAAACTTACCAGGACAAAAATATATTTTCGCAAAAAACCTTCTTTAAAAGAAAGAGTGGCAATGCCGATAAGCGAAATGAGGCTGACGACAAGGACGCTGGCGAGTGCATAAAAGTAAATAAGCGGCATATGTGTACGAGATTATGATATCTACTATTCTACTCTTTGCGGGTATAAAAAAAAAGACGGTTCCGATATCCGTCTTTTTGCATTGACTATTAATCGAGATTTGGGCACTCGCCAGGGAAAAAGCTTCGGCATGCCTTCCAATGCACCCCGCCACCCGGTTCTTTGTGGTACTCATGCCACTTGTCCGGATGCGCCCACGGTTCCCCGTGACCTCCAAACACAACACGCATTGTGTCTTCATCTGGGTAGGATACGACAAGGTTTTGCTTTTTGGTGAATTCTTCTTTTTTGGTTGTCGTCCACGTCGTGCGCATGCTCCCTTCCGTAATCTTTCCCCTTTCGTCGCGTGTTACCGAAAGAAGCGTATGCGTTGTTTCTATGCCATAGCACAAGCCTTTTTCATTTGGGTCGCATGGCTCAAGTGTGGGTGTGGCGAAAGTATTGCGTATTACCGCAACACGTTCAATGCCGATGACATCATTACGGTCGTCTTTGGTGTATGTCCATACCGCAGTTTCATTTGAAGAGTTTTGAAAAAGAAGTTTTCCATTTTTAAAACCTTCAATTGAAAGAAATCCTTCTCCGTCATTTCTGATTCGCCTAATAGCAAACGATGCAAGTGTATTTCCATCGGAATCAACCCACTCTGATGTAGGCATTACAATGTCCATGGCAACTCCTCTATACTCAACGCCATTCACCGTCCATGCTACGAACGGCCTTTTTGAAAATAGAGGGTCAAAATCTCCAAGAAAAGCAGAAGCAGAGTGCGCGGTGCTTAAAAAGAGCCCGACCCCGAGAGCAACTATGCCCAAGAAGCGCCCCATCGTTTTTCGTTCCTATATAGTGGATATATTCTACTGATTAGTATACATAAGTGCATTGTGTTGTCTAGTTCTTGTTTGGGACCCAAAAGGACTCGTAGTATACTGAAATGATATGCAGTCGTCTTTTCCGGAAACAGAAGTTCGTTTTTTGGTTCTTGCGTTGGTGTTGGGGGGTGGTTTGTATTATGGAGGACACCATGAATGGAATCCACCGGCTATTGCCGTTATCTCTGTACCGGAGACTCAAAATCTCATTGTTCCCAACGCAGAGTTCACTGCAACTGTTGTCGGGGCGTTGCCTGTCTTGGAGGAAGAGGAAGTTGCGCGGGAAGAGCAAAACAAAGAGTCCGTACCAAAACCTGTCTCTCAAATAATAGAAAAAATATCCGCAGCACCCCCTGTAGTATCCCCCAAAGTCCTCGTATCTGAAAATATCGCTAGTGTTGTCATGACAGAAGAGCCAAAAGACCCCGGAGATCCAAATGCAAAAGTAAATATTGCGTTGTCTTCTTTCTCGCACTATGGGTCGGCGCTCATTTCCGGTAAGTTTATAGGATTTTCTGTTATTGTGAAAAACGAAGGAACTGAGGCGACAAAAAGTACTTTCAATACGCAGCTTTTTTTGGACAAGAAAGGGGACGGTAGTATTGATACGGCATATCAAAAAATGGAGACGCGTGTTTTGGAGCAAGGAGAACAAGAGACAAAAATTTGGAAAAATGCATGGATGATAGAAGCGGGGATGCACAAGATTCGGGTATGCGCCGATATAGATAGAGAGATTGCCGAGTCTTTGGAGAACGACAACTGCGCATCGTTGGATTTTGCGATAGACGCTTCCGTGCAAGGAGGCGACTTTCTCATTGAAGGGGAAGATGTGGCGCCCATTTCCCCGAAGGCGGGGGACAATGTCTCATTTTCTGCCTTTATAAAAAATGCTGATGATGTGAAGGCGGGAGTTTCTACTGCGCTTCTATATATAGATAGCTATGTCCCCATAAAATCAAAGATGCCCACTATTCCCGGAGAAGAAAGAGAGGGGGTTGTGTGGAGCACTATTTGGCAAGCAACTGCTGGGGAGCATACCTACAAAATATGTGCTGATGGGTATAATGATATTTGGGAGACGGATGAAGAAAATAATTGCGTCACGCACACATTTGTTGTTGCGGATTAAAGTGTATGAGTATACGGCTAAAGGATTTAAATATATTTAACCAGTGCCGGGGGCTCGGTGTGCCACTATGGTCGTGTCCGCCTTTTTTGTTTACCGTCATGGGGCTTCTTATCATTGCGGTCATTATTGGGGTTTATGTGATAGGGCAACGATACGCAGAGCCGATTATTGTGGCACTTATTGTTTTGATACTCACCGCATTTCTGTTTGTTATTTCTTTTGTTATTACTCGGGCATTTGAAAAGTTGGTTGAGGCGCGTCTTAGTGAGCAGGCAAAAAACAAAGAACTGCTTGCGCTTAAAGATGAATTTGTTTACGTTGCGGCACATGAATTACGAGTTCCTGCTAACGCTATTAAGTGGGCGATTGAGGCGATTGAGAAAAAGGCACCACAGGTCTTTAGGGCAGAGCATGAGTTTTTTGATGTTCTTGAGCGTAACAATAAACGCCTGCTTCTTTTGGTGAGCGACCTCTTGGCGGTGGCACGCATTGAAGGAAGAACGGTCCAGGTATCTATGGAAGAAATCTCTTTGTCTGATGTGGCCGAGGGAGTTGTCGGAGAGGTCGCCAGTGCGGCAAAAGAAAAAAATATAACGATACAGAATACTATCTCTACCCGAGCACCAAAAGTATTTGGAGATGCCGTGAGAACCAGAGAGGTGCTCAATAACTTGGTTTCAAACGCAATAAAGTTTACCGACAACGGTGGTCTCATTGAAATTTGGTCCGAAGAGGATGGAAATCATGTTACGGTCCACGTAAAGGATACTGGTATGGGTATTCATGAAGAAGAAAAGAGTCATATCTTTCAAAAGTTTTGGAGATCAAGTGCGGTAAATGGCATAGAGGGAACAGGTCTTGGGCTATTTATCGTCAAACAGCTTGTGGGGCTTATGGGCGGAACAGTATGGTTTGTTTCTGAGCCCAGTAAAGGTAGCACTTTCTCGTTTTCTTTGCAGAAAAAGTGAAAAAGAAGGATTTCTTTAGGTTGTGGGATGATGTGCTACAATAAAATGTACCTATGGATGCAAAAATGGAAAAGAAAAAATCATTAGGGGCGAAGACCGTCTTGCTTGTGGAAGACAACAATGACCTCGCGGCGCTTTTGGGGGGTACGCTTAAAGATGCTGGGCTTGAGGTGCTTCGTGCTGATGACGGGGCAAAAGGATTGGATCTTGCACTCAAACATCATCCAGATTTGATTTTACTTGACATCGTTTTGCCATCCATGGATGGGCTCGTTGTCTTGAAAAAATTGCGTGAAGATGCGTGGGGAAAGGGCGCTTCAGTCGTTATATTAACCAATTTGAACAATGAGGAGCGGGTAAGTGCCGCGATGGAGGGTGGCGTGTATGATTATTTGAGTAAAGAAAATTGGAAGATGGAAGATGTTGTGGCCAAAGTCAAAGAAAGGCTTCAAGAAAAAAATACATAATTGTATATGCAAAAAACAATCATTGGTATCGCAATTATTTTTGTTATTGGCGTGGGGACCGTCGTCGTCTCAAAGATGGTAATTAAAAAAGAGAATACTATTTCGGAGGAAGCGGCGCCTTCTTCCGAGCAACTAACCATGAAAACAGCAACACTTGAAACAACCATGGGCGACATTGTCGTTGAGCTTTACGAGGAAGACGCCCCAAGGACTGTTCAGAATTTTGAGACACTTATCCAAAAAGGTTTTTACAACGGGCTCGTATTTCATCGGGTCATAGGGGGTTTTATGATCCAAGGTGGCGACCCTAGTGGCAATGGGACAGGGGGTCCTGGATACATATTTGAAGATGAATTAAACTCCGAAACACCCTCATATAAAGAAGGATACAAAAAGGGTGTTCTTGCGATGGCAAATCGTGGCCCCAATACCAACGGTAGCCAGTTTTTCATCATGTTGAAAGATACGCCTTTGCCACACAGCTATACTATTTTCGGGAAAGTTTTGAGCGGACAAAGCGTTGTTGACGCCATTGGTGCAGTGCAGACCGACGCTTCTGATAAGCCACTTGTCCCAGTTGCTATGGAGGAGGTTCGTATGGGGAAATAGTCTTCTCCTAAAAAAATGGCCAGCATACTTTCTTTTGTTCAAGTATTGTTTTCTGACGCGCTTGTTTTTGTTGTGTTACAAGTGCTTATTCTTTTTGTTGTTGTCTATGCGGGCGTGTTGGGAAGAAAGAAAGTTGCAAAACAGCATGCGCCACACGTGCTACGCGCTAAATATTTAGTCCTTGCGTATAGCGTGCTCTCGGCGGCATTTATTCAGGCCATCTCTACGACGGAACTTTTTGCGGGTTTTAAACTTATCATTACTGTCTCAAATCTTTCCGTTATTTTATATCTGTGCTTTTTTAATATCTGGTTTCGTGCGATTCTGGCGCACATTATTGTAAGAGTTGAGCATGGCGGTCGGCGATAATGTGTGTAACGTTTTTGGGGTTGACCCCGTTAGAAAGTTTTACCCAAGACCGCACGCTTATCGCCCAAGGAGCCGTCAGGCGGCGTCGCCTCCGATACAATAATCTTCTACGTACATTCGCTGAACTTCTAACGGGGTTGACATAAACTTCTATTTTTTACATTCTACAGAGTAGAGACATTGAGAGGTTTCTCCTAATGGAAGTGTATGCCGCCTCACTAGGCATCTGTGGGCAGTGCGGAGCTCTTCTTAGGATGCTCAACGACCATTCGGTTCGCACTTGTGTGCGGTCGGGGAACTTGTGTTCCCACTGCAACAAAGAAGTGAATGAGGATACATTTGGTTTGCGTCGTGTGCCTAACGGATATGTGAAGGTTCGTTGGGTGGTACGGGATGTGCATCGCCCCTTTTCGCATGTTTGGAGCGACCAAAAACCAGAAAGAGAATTTAAGCTGGGTGGCCTATGGATTACACCGAACGGAGGTTCGCATGCCAAAGAGTTGATAGCGGAAAACTCTGAAAAGGACCCGCCACGGAAAGCGATTGTGCTTTCTTTTGACCCGCAAAAAAAGACATCTCCGATAGATACGGAGATTGCTGTGGATACATTTTTTCGTCAGACCGGTCTTCATTTGGCGGTATGTCAATCGTGGGTTGAGGTGGCGAGAGGGAAGGAATATTCCAAATGGTACTCTTTGCACAAAAATAGTGAGTTGCTCGTGGAGTTCATTGAAGACATGAAGGTAAACCAATCCACATACATGCCTAAGGGTCCTTATTATCTTGCCATTGTTGACCCAGAAACATTTAAAGATGTTTGTCGTTTGGGGAATGGTTTTTTTAAACCATCGGGAGGGCTTCCGCCACGGTATATGCCGTCAAATAAGACTAATGTTGTTCATGTGCGGTTTGGAAAATGAATGGCCTGACGTATGTCGGGCCGTTTTTGTATAGATGGTTGACAAATTAGTATAAATATTTTATTCTGCTTCTTAGATTTTTGTTGAGGAATTGAGCATGCGAATTTCGACAAACGCATTGGGTATTTGTGGGATGTGCCAACAATATTTTTCTATTGAAGATGCTTCTTTTGAGGAGGCGGTGGGTGGTATGCAGTGCCCAAATCCTTCATGCACCGCTTTCATTACCCCCGCTTCTCTTGGTTTTGAGCAGGTAAGTGCTGGCACCGCATACAAAAAAGTTAGGTGGGTCGTCCCGGGAAAAGGGGCGTTTTGCGCGCTCTGGAGCAACCATGAACCCATGGAGGCATTCTGGCTTTTCCCATGGTCGGTGGTGCCTCGAAATGAGCGATTGTTTGATTTAAACCCAAAAGACAATGTCATCATTTTGGATACACAGAAGGCAATATCTCACCGAGAAAAAGAGTTGCTAGTGGCCGTTTGTCAGAAATGGGCCGAAGTTGTGGAAGGAGAATTGGGGGTCTCAGAAACATTGGATAATGGGTACACGCTTCACCGGAATACTCGTTTCGCTGAAGAGTACCAAAGAGAACAAAAAGTCCTGGGCTCAAATCAGCATCCGGATGGCCCCGCTTTTTTGTGTTTTGTTGACGCAGAGACATTTTGCACGCTTAAGAATTGCCAGACTGTTTTTGTTTTGGAGAGGGGCGAGTCACTTCCAGAACCCTATAATGCCGATGTTCAAAAAGGCAATATCCGTTATGTCAAATTTGGTTAGAAATAGTCAGAACCCTCCCAAAGTTTTTGGGTAGGGTTTTTTCTTTTTTAAAATTTCTTTTGCTATACTAAAAGAATGAATTCTGGCTCACGTGGCTTTTTTGCTTTGTACACGCGTAGTTTTATTTTTGGTGTTGAAGATAGCCTTGTTTCAACGACAGGGCTTCTTGCCGGGATTGCAACTGCGGGGGTTCCTCCCGCAACCATCTTTCTTGCTGGAGTAGTTCTGATTTTCGTAGAAGCTTTTTCAATGGCAGCAGGGAGTTTTCTCTCTGAACGCTCTGCCGAGGAATATGTTGCCCGGGTGGGGCTTTCGATGAAGTATTTTATCATTGGTGGCGGTATTATGTTTCTTTCGTATTTTATCTCCGGTTTTGTACCACTTTTTCCGTATTTGTTGTTTCCTGCAGGTGTTGCGCTTCCCGTTTCCGTGCTCTTGGGCCTCCTCCTCCTGTTTGTTCTGGGTGTCGTAAGCGCCAAAATGTTTGAGACAAGGAGAAGTATTCGTAGCGGTATACGCATGCTTTTAGTTGGCGGCGTTGCGATACTTCTTGGTGTTCTTGTGGGGGCTGTGTTTAAATAGAGGTTCGCAAATACATGACAGCTCCAGCTCTCACTATTCAAAATCTTGAAAAAAAGTACAAAGATACCACCGCTGTTCGCGGTGTGTCTTTTATGATACATCCTGGAGAGTTTTTTGGCTTCCTTGGCCCCAATGGTGCAGGAAAAACTTCTACTATAAAATGCATTGTGGGGATTGCCGCATTTTCTGGCGGGACGATTGAGGTATTTGGAAAAGACGTCGTTTCTGAATATCGTGAAGCAAGAAAACTTATCGGGTTTTCGCCGCAGGAATTTAATATGGACGTTTTTATAAAAGTTCGTGACCTGTTGTTGTACGTTGCCGGTTATTATGGAATTGCGCACAAAGAGCGTACAAAAAAAGTGGAAGAGCTTCTGGGGCGTTTTGACCTTATAGAACATGCTGACAAGCCATTTCGGGCGCTTTCGGGTGGTTTGAAAAGAAGGGTTGTGCTTGCTCGTGCATTGGTTCATGACCCCGACCTCATTATTCTTGATGAGCCGACCGCAGGTGTTGATGTTAGCTTGCGTCACGAGCTATGGCGGTATTTCAAGGAACTCAATGAGGCAGGAAAGACAATTTTTCTCACTTCGCATTATCTTGAAGAGGTTGAGATGCTTGCAAATCGTATTGCTATCATTAATAAGGGCAACATTGTCGCGATTGGCGACAAGAAAGAGTTTGTTGGCGACGGCAAGAAGCTTGAGCATGCCTATTTGGAATTAACGAAAAACGTTTTATGAAATCAAATTGGAGAGGGCTTGTATCGCTGGTGTCACGCAATATGCGAAGAATGCTTCGAGTGTCGGTGCAGACGCTCTTTACTCCATGGATAACAGCCGCGCTTTATATTTTTGTATTTGGGTCAGTGGTTGGAAAACAGATTGGCCTCGTTAACGGTTTTTCGTATGTTGATTTCGTGCTCCCAGGCATCGTGATGATGAATGTCATCATGTCGGCATTTGCGGATGCTTCTTCAAATTTATTTATGCAGCGGTTTACTCGCTCCATAGAAGAGGTGCTAGTGGCCCCGTTTTCATATTTTGAGATGATTATTGGGTTTGCGATAAGCGGGATTTCCCGTGGCTTTATTGTAGGGTTGGGCGTGTATGTGCTCGCGCTCCTTTTTACCGGCGCGGGGGTTGAGCATATGTGGCTTTTTTTGTTGTATATATCTTCTATTGCAGTTATTTTTTCGTTTATCGGCATGGGGGTGGGGATTGTTTCTAATCACTTTGAACATTTGACCCTGCTCAACACATTTGTCATTATGCCGCTCATATTTCTTGGCGGGGTGTTTAATTCAATCGCCATGTTGCCTGTGGCGTTGCGAGGCGTTGTAAAAATGAATCCCTTTTTCTATTTCGTAGATGGTATTCGTTTTTCCATGATTGGCGTTCACGAATCAAATCTTTTTGTGGGTGCGGGTGTCATCGTATCTTTGATGCTTATGAGCGGTTTTGTGGTTTGGTACTTTTTTAAGACGGGGTATCGCATTAGGGAATAGGTGCGTCGGCGAATGTTGATAAGTTATTTTCGGAAGACCCAGAAGATTTATATAATCAAAGACGGGGTCGATGCGGTGAATGCTCCAGTTTTGTTCAATATGAAATATATACACAAAGTGGCCTTTTTGCTTCTCGTTATCGGGGGCTTAAATTGGCTAGCGTTTGCGCTTATAGGATGGGAGGTTGGCCAGCTTTTTGGCGGTATGGATGCCCTTGTCTCAAAGGTTATCTATATCCTCGTTGGTCTTTCAGCTCTCTATGAGCTCATAACGCACTGGGGACGATGTAAAGAATGTTCATCATCGATGTAATATTTTTTCTTTTTCGAAAGAAATGTTGACCCTTACACAAAAGCAGTCCTTCGGGGCTGTTTTTGTTTTTCTAGACCCGACTCTTTTTTTGTGATAAAAAGAAGAGAGTTTTTTTATTGCGGAGTTTGGTCATGGCGCAGTGGGTTACTGTTTTACGCCCAGGATATCTTGGAAGTTTGAGGGATACGAAATACCAGGAATGGTCTGCTCGCTTCGGTTCTCGAGGATGGCGTCTCGTCTGGAAGATTGGCCCTGCGTTCCACGATTTTTTGGGCGCCTGTGCCCTTTACGAAGATGCGTATTTTGAATATCTCAAGAATTCGGATCAGGAGAGAGGGCAGCTTATTCGGGAATCTTCTGATGTGTATGATGATTCTTCGACGAATATTCATTCGGGACTCAACTATTTTATTCAGGAGACAAAGCATACACATGTTCAAGATATTGCGATTCGTCGCGCCTTGATGCGTCTTGGGTTTTGGTTTGAGGGTAGCGAGCTCATACAGATACGAGACAGGCTTGGGGAACATCCGTTGAGTATGGCGCTTTCTCCGGGACGCGTTCCTTTTCATCGTCCCGACCTCATTGAGACGCCAGAACTCACTGGTTGGTGGGTGCAAGGTAGTGTTGAGGCTTTTTATCAATCCAATCGTTTTTTGCAAAAACTTGAAATCTAATGTGGGGGCTCGCCATGCGCGAGCTTTTTTGTAGAACTGAAAATTGTTATACTATGTCTATTATTATTCTCTTTTAAAACTATGGATATTACTGAAATGAGTTTCTTGCTGGGACGCATTCTCTTGGGAGGGTACTTCCTTTTTAATGGAGTGATACATATCGTACAATTTAAACAAATGGTGGGGTACACTGCGTCAAAAGGGTTTCCTTTTCCCACGATGGGGGTTATTCTGGCGACGGTACTTATCTTTGCAGGAAGTCTCGGCATCATTTTCGGAGTATATCCGGTCGTTTCTTTATATGCTCTCGTACTCTTTATGGTGCCCGTTACCTTCTCAATGCATGCCTTTTGGAAGATACAGGACCAAAACGAACGAAGGATTGAGCGGGTGCAGTTTTTAAAAAACATGGCACTTTTGGGGGCGATTATGATGCTTTTGGTGATGCCCACTCCTTGGCCGATTTCCTTGATGTAATATGCTTTTTATTGCACAACGTGCTCGGGGCCAACCCCGAAGCGCGTTGTTTTGTTATATATAGGGGAGATGCATCCCGTTAGTAATCGCGTCCCGTATGAAATACGTTATTAAAGTTTTATTTTAATATTTAAAAAGAGCACTGATGATATTAGTAACTAATTATATTAGTCCCAACGGAAATATGAATATTTCCTATTTCGTAATGGGACTATTGCTGGCGGGATGCAGGCGATCATTTTGACAGCAGGGGAGGGGAAGCGGATGCGCCCACTTACGGAGGCACTTCCTAAGCCGATGATAGATGTGCAAGGAAAGCCAATTGTGGAGTATGTTATCTCTGCCTTACCTTCTCATGTCACAGAAATTATTCTCGTGACCGGATATAAGGAGGAGGCGGTGTCTAATTATTTCGGCGGCTCTTTTCACGGAAAACGAATTTCGTATGTAAAAAAAGTGGAGCCACGAGGTACGGGGTATGCCCTACAAAAAGCGCGACCATTTCTTACCAGCAAATGTTTTTTGTTATTAAATGGGGATGACCTCTATCATCCCAAAGATATTGCGGTCTCTGCTTTGGAGAGGCCAACGGTGTTTGTTGCCACATCTCAAAATCCAGAACGGTTTGGCGTGTGTCTTTTAAATGAGAAAGGGCATCTTGCGCGTATTATTGAAAAACCAAAAGAGCCGCCGAGTAATTTAGTAAACACGGGAAGCTATGTTTTAAATCATGAAATTTTTGATGTGCCGGTCCCCATACTTCCAAACGGCGAGTTAAACTTGGCAGAGCAAATCGGCAATTGGGCTATGCGTCGGCCTGTATATGTGCATCAAGCCAGATTTTGGAATCCCATCAACACACTTGAGGAGTTGGAGGATGCACGGAGGGTTAATATGAAAGAGGTATTTGGTTGGTAAAAAAATAAAAGAGCGCATGGCGCTCTTTTGTTATTTGGTTTTTTTCTTATGCTGTTTTCGTTCGTTTCTTTTCCGGAAGGACAAAAAGTGATAACTTCCCGTAGGTTAGATAATTGTGCAAGGTCATGATGGTCGGGATAAATAGAATCGGAAGCAAAAAAGTCATGCGTATTTCATCGCGGGTATATCCAACTCCTTCTACTGGCATTTCGATCTCAGAAAAGTAAAATAGTGTGGCTATTCCTAGTGTGCCAAATGCTGTTCCTGCTACCATTGCAAAGGTTAGGACACAGTATAATGCGACAAATACCTTGCCCATTGCAAACAAATCTTCTTTTACATTAGGTTCGCATCCTTTAGGATAGGGTATTTCAGCATCATGGGGGTATGCGAGATAAGTAAACATCCACACTAAAGATACAAGAGTAATGAAAGAGAAAAAGAAAGCAGAAAAGAAAGAGAGTGAATTGTTTGAAAACAAGATCGCGACAAGTGCCCACGAAACCCAGACAACGACGAAGTCAAAAACTTTTCTGTCTCGCATAAGAAAGTCCGTCCCTTGGTTTCTGGGGACAGAATAGCACAATTCTTATTTTTGTCAAACATATACACGACACACTTTTTTTGTTGGGCTCGTTTGGTGTACAATGAGGTGCATACTCGTATGTCTATGAAAACTTCTTATATTATTACGTTGGCGGTCGTTGTTCTTGTGGTGGCTGGTCTTGCCGATTGGTATGTTTTTTCAACTACCGAAAAAAGGCAGCCAGGCATGTTCCCTGGGAAAAATGCAGATGCCGCTTTTGTTGCGGAGCAGTGGGTAGCTGGCAGTGCGCCAACATATGTTTTTGATGGCTCCAACCTTGCACTCAAAGAGTCTCAGGAAGGAGGGTGTGAAGGATGCACCGATGTTCTTTTCTCGTTTGAATCAAACCATGGGGGATATGGCAATCGCGCTGATCTTTTGGTGACACAGGTGATAACCCCGCATACCATTAGGGTGACCGTAAAAGATGGCACGGTTACTCGGGCGGTTACCGATGAAAAATATAATGAAATGTCTGGTGCGCTCTCGGAATGATCATGGTCAAAAATAAAGAGGAGGTTGCTGAAAAGAAGAGGCGAGCACAGATACTTTTAAAAAAATTAAAAAAACTTTTTCCCAATGCGCGAATGGTTCTCCGTTATTCCAATAATTGGGAGCTTTTGGTTTCAGTCATTCTTTCCGCTCAATGCACCGACAAAATGGTAAACAAAGTTACCGAAAAGCTTTTTAAAAAATATAAAACTCTGGATGACTATGTGCGTGTCAGTAAAAAAGAATTTGAGCGCGACGTTCATTCAACCGGTTTTTATCACAACAAAGCGAAACATATCTTGGCGAGTGCAAAAATTATCAAGGAAAAATACAATGGCAAAGTCCCGAATGCCATGGAAGAGTTGCGCACTCTTCCAGGAGTCGCTCGGAAGACCGCTAACGTTGTATTAGGGAATGCGTTCGGCATCGTGGAAGGTATTGCAGTAGATACTCATGTTGCCCGTTTATCCCAGCGTCTTGGGCTTACGCGCGAAAAGAATCCCGAAAAAATAGAAAAAGATTTGATGGCAATTTTGCCAAAAAAAGAATGGTTTAAGTTTACCTACCGTATGATTGAATATGGGCGAAAGTATTGTTCCGCTCGTACGTGCCCCGTGGACCACCCGCTCCACGCTTTCGATGGGCGTTCGTGACAGCCGCACGGCGCCATGATAGCATACGCACAGAATATACAAGGGAGAGTTCTCCGTGCCCAGAAGGTGGAACTCAAAGAAAAAGAACAATAAAAGAAGGCACAAGCCCCATATTCAAAAAAAGAATAAAAGATACAGAGAAGCTGTTCGGGCGCTTGGGTATGTCGGTAATGATGTCGGAAAAGCCGGCGAACAAAGGGTCTTTAAGGCATGTAGACACGGTGACTTTCCATCATGGTGGCTTGGAAGCAGGCCCGCGACCCAAGAAGAAGATGTGTATCAGGAAACCGACCTCGTGGTTCACACGGATGTTGGAGATATTCCCCTTCAAGTAAAAACTTCGCTTCACAAAAGGACCGACCGTATTCCCCAAAGGAGTAAACAGGGGGTTGCCATCATTTGTGTCAGCTTGGATGATTCAGACGATGAGATTAAGCAAAGGACAATCCGCCTTATTGATGGCGAACGAAAAAGGATGCTTCAATTAGAAAAGGAAGCGAGCCGTTAAGGCTCGTTTTTTTATCCCCCACACTTTTAGGTATTTTTGGTGTCCTCTTTTGACATCGTATGTGTTCTCTATATACTGATAGTAATTAAACAACTCATATGGATTTTGGGGAACGACATTTTACTATTTTAATTATTAGCGTTTTTGTTCTCGGTTTTGTTCTCGGTTTCTTTTCGTACGCCTTTTTTGTTGACAAGAAATTTCATCCCATTTTTTGGTCTTTGGCACAAGAAGAAAAGGGGGATGAGAAAGTTTTAGGTGTAGAACAATCACAGATAGCAAACGGAGAACGGACACTTCGCGAGCGTTCTTTGGGGATTAATCTACCGCCTCCACCAAAAGCGTCAGGCAGAAACGTTTTGGTTATTGCACCACAAGCTGCTGGCAACACGGTAGTCATATCACTCGCGGCACTTTCTGTAGATGGATGGATTGCGATCCATGAAGATGCCGGAAAAGGACAGCTCGGGATTATTCTTGGCGCAAGAAAATTTAGCGTGGGTGATTATTTTGGAGAGCCGATAGAGCTTTTGCGAGAGACGGATGGTGGTAGGACCTATTTTGCTGTTCTGCATCGTGATGACGGTGATGAGAATTTTAATCACGTTACTGAAGTGCCATATATAAATGTCTCAGGCGATGCGATTAAGGAACAGTTTTTTGTCACGGTAGGTACAAATGAATAGTGTGCCCTTGTCCGCAGACAAAAAAATCTCTCACAATGAGAGGTTTTGTTTTGAGCATTATTGTTTTACAGGAATTCCACCTTGCATCGCATAGCCGTTCCAAAGCCCCATAAGCATAATTCCCGCAAGGATTAAAAAGAGATAATACATGGGAATCCAAAAAAGAAGGAGAGATGCAAGAAGGGGGCCCACAATATATGAGAGCGATCTGGTGTTTCTAAAAACACCGAGCACGTTTGTGTCGCGCTTGTGTATGTGCTTAAAGAAGTAGCTTTCGGTTGTAATTTCAATAAGACTCGCACCTGTTCTGGTTCCAAAGAGGATAAGTGCCCAAAGCCACAGAGTGGGTTCCTTTAAGAAAAAGAGACTTCCGGTAAAAAAAGCTATAAGTAAAAATCCTGAGATCATTACTCCACGCGTAAATCCGGTTTTGTCAATGAATCTTCCAAGCGGAAGTTCAAAAATGACAAAGGGTAAGAGCATCACAAAAAAGATAGTGCCGATTTCCTCCCAACTGAAACCAATGTGGTTGTATAGGTAGATGGGTGTATAAATAACCATCCATGAATAGAAAAGGTTAAGCAAAAATGTGGCAATAATGGCATGTCGTACGTGATCATTGGGGTGTTTTTTTACGACAATGGTATATAGCGTTTTAAGCGGAGTCACTGTACTGTATTCTGGGTCAGTGAATTTTTTGAGCTTTTTTGCCGTAAGAAGAGTAACAGGAATCATCAGTAGTGCTGCCGCCAGATAGATCTTCCAAAAATCTCCATTGGTAAGTATGAAACTCGCAACCAACGGGCCCGCAAGAATCGCGATATTATAAGCAGTAAGCATAATGGCGCGCAATGTTCCCGTTTCTTCATCGGTCGAGAAGGATTCAAGGAACACATCTAAATTGAAAACCAAGATCGTCATAAGCACTTGTGTCGCGATGAAAGAAGCTAGAAGCGCAAAGGAGGTATCCCCAAAGGCCAGTATAAGCAGAAATCCCATCTCAAGAATGCTGAATACTATCGTAGTGGCATAGTTTCCAAAACGAGCGAGCAATACGGGGAGTTTCCAGACGGCAATTATTGTAATAAGAGACGCGACAGTATATACTAGACCGATATTGTTCTCTGAGACTAATTTTGACAAAAAAGACGAGTTTACATAAAGAGGAAGTGCTGTGTGCACGGCAAAGATAAAGGTCGTGGCGAAAATAAGCCAAACCATTGTGCTGTATCTTTTGAAGGTGTTTGCGGTCATGTTGCTGCCCTGTGCGAGGACTAGATTCCCAAAACAACAGGAATGACAATCGGGCGCTTGTTTGTTTTTTTGAATAAGAATTGACTGACGGTGTCGGTAAGAGTGTTTTTCAGATAGTCAAAGTTAATGGGGTGCATCCCACGAACATTATCTTCGGTTGTCTTTTTTATTAAGTTGCGCGCGTCTTTTAAGAGCTCTTGAGATTCTCGTAGGTATACAAACCCGCGCGAGATAAGGTCGGGTGATTTTCTGATGTGTCCGGTCGTGATATCAAGTGTCACTACGATAACAAACATGCCGTCTTGCGCGAGCATTTGGCGGTCCCTGATGACGACTTCTTGGATATCTCCCACAGAAAAACCATCCACCAAGACTAAACCTTGCGGAGCGGTTTCTTTGAGTGCGACGATTTTTTTGCCCTTCTCCTGGATTTCAATCAACATACTGTTGTCCGGGATGATGATGTTTTCTTCGGGTATTCCCGCTTCTCGGGCAATGTCAGCGTGAACACGAAGCATATAGTGGTAGCCATGGATAGGTATAAAAAATCGTGGTTTCACTTTTTCGTGAATCCACTTTGTTTCATCGCGGTTTGCGTGCCCACTTGAGTGTACGTCACTTACTTGGTAGTGCACTATGCGTGCGCCTTGCCGCGAAAGGTTGTCTTTCAGTTTTTGCACTGCGCGTTCATTGCCGGGAATAACAGAAGAAGAGAGCACCACGACGTCATTTTTATTAATTTTGAAATGTTTGTGGCTTTTGTTTGCCATGCGCATAAGCACTGCAAACTCGTCTCCTTGCGCTCCGGTTACGAGTGCGACAATCCGCTCTGGTGGGTAGTCGCCCATTGACTCTACGGTGACGACCGTATCTTTTTCATGTTTTAAGACTCCGGCGAGTTTTGCGATTTCGATGTTTATCTTCATGCTTCTTCCATCAATGACCACTTTTTTGTTGCACTTTTCGGCTATTTCTATGATTTTTGCAATACGTTCTATTTGTGAAGCAAAGGTGCCTATAATAAGGCGACGGTTCGTGTTTTGGATAATATCTTCCAAATTTTTGAAGACCGTTTGTTCGGGAATAGAAAATCCTGGCCTCTCAACGTTGGTTGAGTCTGCCATGAGTAAAAGTACGTTTTCTTTTTCAAACTTTTTAAATTCCTCCAGTTCTTTTTTTGAAGGTACGCCATCCATGTGGTCAAGCTTGAGGTCCCCAGTATGCACAATAGAGCCAAATGGTGTTTGGATAATAATCCCCATAGAGTCGGGAATAGTGTGAGTTACCGCGAAAAACTTTATGGTAAAGGCACCGATAGTGATCGTTTCATCTTTTTCAACAATGCGCATATCCAGGGCTGGCAAATGAGGAAATTCCTCTTGCCGCTTTTTTATCATGAGCATGGTGAGGTTTCTGGTATAGACGGGAGGGTTTCCGATTCTTGGGGCAATATACGGGATGCCTCCAATGTGGTCGAGGTGTCCATGAGTAATGAGCATGGCTCGTACACGGTCTTTGCGCTCTTCAAGATATTTTGTGTTGGGGAGAATATAGTCAATACCGGGAGTGTCTTCGCCGTGGAATTGAATGCCACAATCAACAATGATAATGTCGTTCCCAAATTCAATGGCGGTCATATTTCTGCCGATCTCCTCTACTCCTCCAAGCGGAACGATTCTTATTGAGTCGGGGGAAAGAGGAGGAATGGCCACTCGTGGTTTCTTTGATGTATTGTTGTCGGAAGAAAAAGCTCCTGAGTATCTTCGCTCACCTTGTCTTTGGGGTCTTCGACGGCTACGTCCTTGGGTATTTCTTTGGGATGGTGTGTGCGCGCGGGGTTTTGCCGAAGGAGCATTCCTGGTACTGTTCGGGCACACTTCCAACCCCCCGTCTTCCTTGTTGGGTACCACTGCGTTGTATCGGTCGTGCAGAGTTGTGGAGGGCGCCTCGTTGGGCGGACCTCCCACTATTTTGTGTGCCACCGCGAGAAGGATCTCGGCGAGGGCGATTATTTGATTGTTGAATCATAATTTAGTTATTAGTTAGTAGATGGTAGTTAGTAGAATGCAGAAAGAGGCGTAGTTATAATACATGTTGTAGAAATCATTTTCTTCTACTCACTACTAGCTACTTTCTACTTAGTGGTTAAATATTTTCCAGACGTTATCTGTCTCTATGTACCAATTGTGGATATCCAAAAATCGTTCAGAGGGAATAGTGATAACGCCGGGCACTACTCCGCGAATATTTTTTGGAAGTGCATAGAGGAAGTCGGGGGAATAGACAAACACCGCTGGGACGTCTTTCGCAATTTCTTTTTGGAACGTTTCATAAATACCCGAGCGTTCATCTGTGCCAAAGGTTTTCCTCCCTTTTTCTAAAAGTCCGTCGGCGGTGATGTTGGCGTAGAGTGCAATATTTAGGCCGGGATCATTTCGTTGCGATGAATGCCAGAACGCAAATGGGTCCGATTCTCTCCCGATTATTTCTCCAAAGAGCAAGGCATCGTATTTGCGTGGGCGGATTACATTTTGGTTTAAATCATTGGTATTGAATATTTTTATAGTCACTCGCGCACCGAGTTTTTCCCATACTTCTTGCAGTATCGTTGCTGTGTGTTGAAGCTCTTGGGCTTCAGACGTCACGATTGAGAAATCTAGCAGGGTTGTTTCAGCCCGCGTCTTCTTCTGTCGTATGCCAGTTTCCGGATTTACTTTCCAACCACCTTTTTCCAGATAACTTATTGCGCGTTCAATCGGGTCACTTTCATCTCCTTTATTTTTCAGCGGTTCTTTCCATCCGAGTACTCCTGGGGGGAGCGGCCCTTCAATTGGTGTGCCATACCCAAACAAAACATCTTGTACGATTTTTTCTCTGTCTATTGAGCTATTGAGTGCCATACGCACTGCTTGGCTTGTGAAAATGGCGTTTTGATTTTGATTGAAAAAGACTCCAAAAATTCTTGGTAATACATACGTATGCAACGCGATGCTTCGCTTGTTTGCAAAGTCACTTGCTTTCTGGGGCGGAATCGCATTTGCTGCGTCAACTTCTCCATGCTCAAAAGCGGAAAGCAATTTTGTTTCATTAGCATAAAAATAAATATACATAGTGCTAATGTAGGGTTTTCCTAGGGCAAATTTTTTAAAGGGAACAAGGTCATAACGACTGGGAATACCCGAAGAATCTTTTTTCATGTCGGAGACGCGATAGGGTCCCGAACCGATTGGCTCCATATTGTATTTTGAAAACCCGAATTCTTCAGAGCTGACTTGTCCCCAAATATGCTGTGGCAAGATGCCCAGTGTTGTGTTTTCTAGAAACGGTGAATACGCTTGTTTTAAAGAAAAGATAACGGTATGGTCGTCTACTTTTTCTGTGGCAACACCTTCCCAGCTTGCCCGTTTCGGGCTTTTGAGCACCGGGTCTTGTATTTTTCCAATAGTGAAGACAATGTCATCGGCGGTTATGGGCTCTCCGTCATGCCAGACCAAGTCCTCTTTTAAATGAAATGTATAGACGAGTCCATCTTCAGAAACAGAGTATTCTTTTGCAAGATCGGGAATAAGCTCGCCATTTGAAGTCGGACGCATGAGCCCGGAGTAGATAAGGGCCGTTAAATCACGGTCGGCATCAGAAATGGCAAGGGCTGGGTTGATAAAGCGGGGTGCCCCGATAACCCCCTCAGAAAACGAACCTCCATATGCCGGAACTTCTACCGTGAAATAATTATTTAGAGAGAAAAGGAATGAAACCCCGCTTATGGCGACAACGCCCAGAATAGCAGTAAATATTTTTTGTTCAGTCGGGGAAAATGAGCGGATGGCGGTCAGTGTTTTTTCCTTGTTTGAACGGACGAAATCACTCAAGGCATTTTTTGTCCGAGTAATGGTAGTTGATTGAGAGATAGAATGAAACAACTCTCCTGCTTTTTCAAGAATTGAAATGAGTTTTTCTTTCACAAGTAAATCACTAAGAGTTAGTTTTTATTAGAGGTATGACGTGGTCGAAACCTCGATCCATCGGCTTTCACGAAGCGAATGGGCTGTCGGAAAACCAAAAAGCTAATAGCTATAAACTATAAGAGCTAGATAATGAGTGCAATAAACGCGGATAGACCAAAAAGAATAGCCAATACAATAGTTGCTCGGAAGAGAACCTTTTCAAATCCTCGGCGTGTATTAAAACTGCCGCCATCAGAACCGCCAAAAGCACCTCCGGTGCCGGCGCTTGATTGTTGAAGCAAAATCGCTCCAATCAATAGGATGGAAAGCCCTATTTGTAGCCAGGGCAGTATAGTATTGAGAAATTCCATGTACAGACCACTATAGCAAGTCTCCCTAAAAAAGCAACCCCCTTTTTAAATAAAAAAACCGGCACTAAACGCCGGTTCATAACTAATGTCTACTAGCTTCTTTCTAGTTTTTTTAAAATGGCAAAATAGTCTTCTGGTCCGAATTCGGTAAAAGGACGTACTTGGTGATTCCAGATAAGCCCGTCAAAAAATAATTCACGAAGGAATAAGTGCCCTATCGGGTGACAGTAGGTGGTGGCAAAAACAACATGTTTTCCCCACCAATGTTCTGGAACGAAACGATTGCCTCTCAAAACGCTATCGTTTTTAAGGGGAAAGCTCCATCGTTGGTTTATTACGGCAAAGTCCAAAAGGGTGGCACTTAGCGTCATTTTGTCAGCAAGTTCTTTTTTAATAATTTTTCTTGAAACGTGGCGGCCTTCTTTTTGGACTGCTGTTTGGAAGAGCTCAATTTCCGTTGGCCACTCCAAGGTGCCTGCATAAATGACACCTAGGCCGGTTCCATTTTCAGGGTTTTCAATTTGGAGATTGGGGGGAGTGAACGGAAAATGAGAAACGTCACAGTTGAGCAGGACGGGCACCATGGTTTTAATTCTCGTGGTCTTTCTCTGGGGGCAATAATAGGATATACTTTTGTTTTTGTCAATCATATTTGACAGGCCCCAAAAGGAGGGTATACTATATTTCATCTATTAATAATGTTTTTGCTCATTGGATTTTTCTCTAAATTCATGAGCGACTATTTTACAAAAAGTAGTGTTTTCTAATATATGGCTGACAAAAACAAAAAAATTATTCCATTGGGCGATCGCGTGTTGGTGAAAGCTCACAGCAAAGAAGGTGAAAAAACAAAGTCGGGGATTATTATTCCGGAGACGATTGATAAAGAAAAGCCGGAAATCGGCAAAGTGGTCGCAGTTGGAGCAGGTCGCAGGAATGATAATGGAGAATTGGTGCCGATGAGTGTAAAGGTGGGCGACTCTGTGCTCTTTTCAAAATACGGCCCAGACGAGATAAAGATTGATGGAGAAGAATACCTCGTTCTTTCCGAGTCTAACATTTTAGCAATTATTAAATAGCTTCTCTAGTTTCTAGCTTCACTAGCTTTTAGGAAAAAAGATAATTTCCAAAAAGCTAACGAAGCTAACGAAGCTAACGAAGCTAACGAAGCTATGAGTAAACAAATTATTTTCCACGAACAAGCACGAAAGGCGCTCAAGGCTGGTGTCAACAAGGTTGCTGATGCAGTGCGCATTACCATTGGTCCGCGAGGACGGAACGTGGTTTTTGATAAGGGCTATGGTGCTCCGACCATTACCAATGATGGTGTTTCCATTGCCAAAGAGATTACGCTTGCTGACAAGATGGAAAACATGGGTGCGGAGATTATCAAAGAAGTTGCTTCAAAAACAAATGATCTTGCCGGTGACGGCACCACGACAGCCGTAGTGCTTGCACAGGCGATGATAAATGAGGGGCTCAAACAGACAACCATGGGAGTCAACGCCATGGGTATTCGTCTCGGTATTGATGCGGCCACAGAAGCGATGGTGGTGGCCCTTAGGAGTATTGCAAAGCCGATTCCGGAAAAGAGCAAAGAGGAGATTATGCAAGTCGCTTCCATCTCAGCAGAATCAGAAGAATTAGGAAGAATTATTGCTGACACTATTAATAAGGTGGGGAAAGATGGCGTGGTGACCGTGGAAGAGTCACAGTCATTTGGGATTGAGTCCGAGGTGGTGGAGGGCCTTCAATTTGATAAAGGATACGTTTCCCCGTACATGATTACGGATTCAGAGCGAATGGAATCGGTCTATGAAGATACTAAAATTCTCATTACCGACAAAAAGATTTCTTCTATTAAGGAAATTTTGCCCCTTCTTGAAAAGTTGGCACAGACGGGAAAAAAAGAGCTGGTCATTATTGCTGATGATGTGGAGGGTGAGGCGCTTGCGACTTTTGTGGTCAACAAGCTTCGGGGTGCGTTTCATGTTCTTGCAGTCAAAGCACCCGGCTATGGCGACCGAAAGAAAGAAATGCTGGCTGACATTGCGGTAACAACGGGTGGAACGGTCGTTTCAGAAGACACGGGCGTGAAGCTTGAGAATGCCGACCTCTCTGTGCTTGGTGGCGCACGTAAAATAATTGCAACAAAAGACAACACGGTCATCGTGGGCGGCAAAGGAAAGCGTGCCGCGATTGAAGAGCGTATTGCGCAGATAAAGAAACAAGTGGAGCAGTCAGATTCAAAGTTTGATATTGAAAAATTGGAAGAAAGGGTTGCAAAACTTTCAGGCGGTGTGGCGATTATTCGCGTTGGTGCGGCGACAGAGACGGAGATGAAGTATAAAAAATTGAAGATTGAGGATGCGGTCAATGCCACCAAGGCGGCGATTGAAGAGGGGGTGGTCGCAGGCGGCGGCTCGGCGCTTATCAGGGCGGCAAAAATTGTCGCAGGCAAAAACCTTAAGTCGCCAGTTGCAAGTTTTGAAAAAGAATTTGAAGTTGGTGTAAACCTCGTGCTTAAGGCCGCAGAGGCGCCACTTCGCCAGATTACCATCAACGCAGGAAAAGATGATGGCTCGGTGATTATTGAGAAAGTTTCAAAGGCAAAAGGAAACGCCGGGTATGATGCCATCAAAGATGAAGTCATTGCCGATATGTTTGAGGCGGGCATTATTGACCCAGTGAAGGTGACTCGTTCAGGGCTTCAGCACGCGGCTTCCGCGGCGGCAATTCTCCTCACGACCGAAGTGGCCATCGCCGATGAGCCCAAAAAAGAAGAGGCGGGCGGTGGTGGGCCAGGAGGTATGTCTGATATGGGTGGTATGGGAGGAATGATGTAATACTGTAAAAAGTTTGGTAAGAAAAATCTTGGGCTTTCGCCCAAGATTTTTTAGAGTTTCTATTGACAATTCTCGTTCAAGATGCTAGCGTCTTAACCAGTTCGGATGTGGGTTTTGCGGCGATCCTTTCCGTGTTGAAATAGCCGCATTGAGGAGTACACACGATGATATTCGCAGTTGGACTTGCTGCGTTGCTTGTTGTATTGGTTTCGGTGGTAAAATTTTGGCCACAACCTTCCTCTGGCGAACCACAACATCGTCGGGGAGCCACCTGGGTCGTAATCGCCCTTGTCTCTATTTGGACTGGGCTGAATTCTTTCACGTCAATTTCGGTTGGTTCAACTGGAGTCGGCGTGCGGTTCCAAAATGTTCAGACGAGGGCTTATACCGAAGGTGTTCAATTGGTGAACCCGTTCCTTGACTTCCATGCCATGTCAGCTCGTCGGCAGGTGATTGAATTTCATGCTGGCGAGAAGGACAAGGTCAATGAGGATGTCGTCTCGTTGTCTTCCAATAACGTCCCGATGACGATCGATGTCACGTACGCCTGGCAACTCAATCCGCGCTACGCGTGGTGGGTCTATCGGCACATGGGACTTGATGACTCATATCGCAATTCGTTGATCAAGCAGGTGGCACGTTCCGCAACGAGGGCCGCAGCTGCTAAGTTTACCTCGGACGAAGCGACCACCAGCAAACGTAACGAATTTACTCTTGAGATGGAGAAAGAGTTTAGTGATCATCTGGTCGCAGACCTGGTTCGTCAAGGTCTTCCACTTGAGGATGCTAAGCAAGTCTTTATTGTGTTGCCGATCCAGCTGCGCAAGGCGTTGCCGCCAGAAAAGGTTTTGAATGCCATTTCCGATAAGGCGGCGGCAGAGCAGGATCTCCAGCGTCAAGTGACTTTGACTGCCATTGCGAGGCAGGAAGCCGAACGCCGAAGCAATGAAGGTCTTGGTGTAAGTAAACTTTTCGATGAATTGCCAAAAGGATTTACTGCGGAGCAGATTGCTATGGTCGTGAACGCGTTGGCCAACAAGGAAAAGGCAGATGCGTTCATGAAGGCTGTTTTGACTGGCAATGTCAATACAATGGTCATTGACGGCGGACCGACGAGCGTCCAGGTCGGCTCTAAGTAAATTTCTTTTTTCAAATCCAGGATATTCTGGTGCCGCGCAGGTTTTCCTGCGCGGCTTTTTAATGCCCAAAACCCATTGACAAATTCGTCTTCAAGGGGTATTCTTGCGCGCAGGGGTTTACCCCTGTTCGTACGTTGACATCAACAACAAGCGGAGAAACCTCTATGGAGGTATTCTACAACTTGCTCGAAAACCACTATGTGGTAACGAGTATTCTGACCGCTACGGCGCTTAGCTTGCTTGTGTTCGGTAGATTCATATTTGAGGTCAATGCGAAGATTTTTGAAAAATACAGCTTGACTGTTGAGACGGTGAAAAACGACAATCCTGCCGTTGGCATCCGTCTCGCATCCTTTTTGCTTGCAATGGTCATCTCGTTTTTGGGTATGGTACATCCGTCGGGCGTGAGCTTTGGTGAAGACCTTAACAACATTTTCTTTTACGGATCGCTTGCGGTGCTGTTTCTTCTTGTCTCGGGTTTCGTGAACGACAAAGCCATTCTCTTCGGCTTCAACAACACCAAAGAGGTGGTGGGGGAGAAGAATATGGCGGTTGCCATCGTGGAAGCTTCAACGTACCTTGCGACGGCGTTCATTATGGCCGGCGCGCTTAAGGGGTGGGAAGGCGGTTTTCTTACGGCAATCATTTGGTTTGCAATCGGGCAGGGCTTCCTCGTCGCGATCGCGCTTCTCTATCGGATGTGCGTGCGCAATGTATTTGCGGCACTGGATACACATAATGTCGCGTGCGGCTTTTCGCTCGGCGGGTTTTTGCTTTCTGGTGGCATCATGCTGGGCACAGCGGTGTCCGGGCCGGTCACCAGTTGGCAAGCGGACCTCACCGACGTGGCAGTTTATTTCGGTCTTTGGTTGGTAACCATCGTGGTTACTCACTTTGTGGCCGATTGGCTTATGGTGCCCTCTGCGCGTATTCGGGATGAGGTTATGAAAGACAGGAATATCGGCATTGGTGTTTTAGAGGCGGCTGTATTTGTCTCCACCACGCTCGTCTTTGTGGCGGTGTGGTAGGAGCATGGCAATGAAAAACAGAAACCTTCTTGTTGCAGTTGCGGCATTTGCCCTTGCTTTTGCGGTTCCTTCCGCTGACCTTTTCGCAAAAGGTGGTGGCGGAGGTGGGGGAAGGTCGTTCTCCTCTGGTTCGAGTAGAAGTTTTTCCTCGCCATCTCCAAGCAAAAGCTTTTCATCTCCAAAACCGTCTCCTTCCAGAAGCTATTCAACTCCAACACCTTCGGCACCAAAGTTTTCTTCACCGGCGCCACAAGTTCAGGCTCCGAGTGCTCCGGCACCGAAGTTTTCTTCACCGTCAACTCCAGCACCTTCGGCTCCAGTAGCCCGCGCGCCAGTAGCACCAAAGTCAGATGTTGGCAAAGGAGCGGCCCAAGCACAACAGCGGCAAGAATCACGAAAAGCATTTGAGGCGGCCAATCCGCCAGCAAAGACGGCTACTCCCACGCAAGTTGCGCAAGCAACTCCGCGGACAAATGCCGACAAGCAGCGTGTTAAGGATTTGAAGAAAGATCTTTCGTATGAACGTATGCAGAATCGTCAGCTTCGTGAACAGCAGGCATATGGTGGCTACTATGGTCGCCAAGGTCCCTGTTGCTACAATGACGGCTTCAATATGTTCTTCTGGCTGTGGCTTCTGGATCGTCCGCAACATGAGCGGGATACATGGGCATATCACCATCGTGATCAGATTGACCCTCAGCGTATGAATGAATTGCGTGCAAATGATGCTGATTTTGAAAATCGGTTGAAGAAGCTGGAGCAGAGCGGAGTCAAGAAAGATTCCTCGTATGTTCCGGCAAATGTTGACCGTGACCTGATGTACAGTAAGGAAGTGGCCGAGGAAGCGTATAAGGAAAACAACACCTCAAGCTTCCCGTGGTTTTGGGTCATTGGCTTTATCACTTTGGGCGGCGTCGCATACCTCGTATTCTTTAAGCGATTCCGTGTTCGGAAGGGATAAGAGAGTGGCGCGGGAAGAGGAAAAGACGCTTTTTGAAATCGGAAAGAAATGGTGGGGTGAATGGGGCGAGAAAGAGAAAATAGATAATCGCCCTCCCGAACTGAAAGTATTTAATCCGCTTCAGGCAAGGTGTAGGGATGTGCTTCTCGTTATGACGCCCGAGCTTGCAGGCAAGCAACTTATGGTTATGGAGATGTATGCGAGCGAGATTCGTGTTGGCAAGGAAGTGTTTCCGTTTATGGATTATGATGTCCATGACGAGGCCACCGACACGCGCGTTGTTGTGCGCATTCAGAAGAAAGACGGCACTACGCCAGATGTTGTTGACTTTGATATTATCGTGCTCTCAAAAGATTATGAGATGGGATACGATGAGGAGCTTCACAAAAGGATCCTTCCCGGTGGAATTTTAGAGGAAAATGAAGATGGTAAAATTGTCGCGACTTATACCAGGTTGAACGGAGCGAAGCAATCGTATGCAGTGCAGACCACCGTTTTTGCCTTTGACGGGAGCACGAAACAGGAATCGGTAGAGACGTGGGATTTTGGCAGGGACACTGAAGATGGAGTTGAGTTTTATTTTGTGGAGATGAACGACGAAACCAAGATGTTTCAAATGTTTCGAGGAAGGGCACTTTCTTCTATGGACGATGTTATGCCATTACGGAACAAAGTTACGGCCTAAGGGCCGTGCACACGCGGTTCGATTTTTATCGGACCGCTTTTTTATTAGCGACGTAGGGCGAGTGAAAGGGAAAAGCGAAGCTTTTACCTTTCTGAGCCGAGGAGCTACTGTAGGTTAATACCGCGCGGCTTGCCGCGCGTATGTACGAGCAAGGCGAGTTCCATGTATTGCCCTGGGGCTCTGCCCCAGGGGCCTATATTACGGCGAGCCAGGAGCAAGATGAAAGCGCGCTTTCATCTTGTCCGAGCGACCTGTGGTGAGCAACGCCGAACCAAGACGTATCAAAGGGTTTAATACCCCGCCCTTTTGGGGCGGGAATGCGTGAGCGATCCGTGGTGAGCGAAGTCGAACAAAGTAAACACAAAATGGGTGCTCCGACTTTAGTCGGAGCGGTTAATACCCTTTATTTGGCGCAGGAGACATGTTCATGGGCGTTGAAACGCTTGACAATATCAATATAATAGGATAGACTCCCAATGCGGTTTTGTGACCGTGACCCAATCCTAAGAGGGAGAACAGACGTGGCCGAGTCGCTTTTGAGTAGACTTCGAATCAACCTTATGGCAAGCGCGAATGCGCTGGTTTCTCAAGTGGAAGATGCGCAATCGGTGGAAGTTCAAAAGCAACGAGTTCGTGACCTTGAAAACAATATCGACGCGTTCAAAAAGCTCATGGCGGAGCAGTCGGCAGAATGCCGCTTGCTTGGCCAGGAGCTCAAAGCGAAAAATGCTCGCGCAGAATATCTGCGGAACTTTATTGACGCTATCTTGAACGACGGGAATGATGCCAACGATGATCTTGCTTTGGATCCTCAGATTGAGTTGACCGAACTTACGGCGGAGGGCACTGGCGGCATCGCACTGGCACAAGCCGATTTCAATAGCGCAAATGGGGCATTCTCCCAGCTCAGTGTCCTTCTCGGTCAAGTGACGGCGAGTCATCGGAAGGCAAACCAGACGCTGGAACGGATGGAGCGCACGGAGCGGATGGCTTCGGCGAAGGAAAATGCCGCGAGCGTCTTGACCGAAGCGGCGAAGCTTGCCGGATCGGCCCAGTCTTCTTCCGTGGACGATTCAGCTCGACGTCTCAGAAAGCGTGAGATGGTTGCGGACGAAATGCTCAAGCAGGCTACGCAGGACGCTGGAGCCGTGGTCAGCAACGACGAGTCGCGAATCATGGCCCAGGCAGCTCTTCGCAAGCGTCGGGACGAACTTAGTCAGACAAAGGCACAGACCGCTTCGGCGGCCTAATTCAAAAAAACACACAGTAAGTTACGGGGGCTCTTGAGCCCCTTTTTTGTACTCAAAAATTAACCTAACGAACATTGACATTTATATATTAGTATAGTATTGTTTCTCCAGTTTATGCAGGCATGTGGGAGGCGATGGAATGATATTTCTTGTTAGAAAGCTTCAAGATTTTGGATTTGCTCTTATACATATTAGTCCGCGGATTCTTGTTTTTTGGACAGTTGCGCAGTTTTTTCTGTTTGGACTCATGCTTTATTTGGCCGAAGATCCTGGTGCAAAGATAACAGAACCCATCAATTTTTGGTATTTTTGGTGGGTGACCGTACTGACGGTTGGGTACGGCGACTTGTCGCCTGGAACCAACATGGCAAAGTTATTTGCGCCACTTTTTATGGCTTCTGGTATTATCCTGCTTGGCACATGGTTGACCAAAGCAGGAATGGTTATCTCGGAACGTGAGGCAAACAAGAGGAGAGGACTAATGCCAACCCGCGCCACCAACCACATCGTCGTGATCGGAGATCACCACCATACCCGCACCATGGAGTTGCTGGGAAACATCATTCATGACCGTAAGAATGACGGAAAGAAAATGCCTGCCATCGTCTGCATGTTTCGAAACACGGGTGATGGAGATCCTTTTAATCGGTCAAGTCCGGATCTTCAGGGGGTTGAACCCGAGTATCATCAGGCACCGAAGAATGGGTTCAATGCTCAGGCACTTGTGGACGTGAACGTTGAGGGCGCAATCTTGGTGTATGTCTCTTTTGAAGATGACATGAGTGCACTTGCCGCAATTTGCGCATTGAGCAGGACTAATCTGGTGAAAACCCATGCGCGCATAGGCGTTCTTTTGCGCGAATCCTCAAATGAAGAGTTGATTCCCCAAACAGACCTTAACCTTGCACTTATTAAGCCGGTGCAACAGGCACTCGTAGTTCGTGAACTTGAAGATCCGGGTACGGGTCAGATGATTGCCGATCTTATTGACGTGCGGCAAGGAAATGGTTTCTTTAGTGCGGTGTTATCATGGCCAGGGCTTGCCACTTCATATAAGACGGTGCGAGAGTGTTTTGGACAAATGTTTGGCGAGCGTGTTCTTGTCGTTGGTCTTTCAAAAAAAGTGGGGTCTGGATGGCATTCGGTTAGTAACCCTCCCGCTTCCGCTCAAATGGAAGATGGCGATCGGATAGTGTATATCGCCGCACAAGATCTTTCGGATGAAGAGGTTGAAAGCTTTTCCATGGTTCTTGGGGCGACATCTAGAATCAATCGCGCACTTTCAGAAGCAGAAGCATAAGCAGAAGTAAAGCCGGACTTGTTCCGGCTTTTTGTTTGGTGAAGCGGTAGATTTTTTGTCATTTTTGTGCTATATTTTCTGGTGATTAGTTAACTATCTTATTTTTTTATGACCACTATTTATATTATTTTGGGTGTCGTCGCAATTATCGTGCTTTGGGCAATATTTGCCTATAACGGCTTTGTTCGTCTTATGAATCGTGCCGAGGAGGCGTGGGCGGACATTGACGTTCAGCTCAAGCGTCGCTACGACCTTATTCCCAATTTGGTGAACACCGTGAAAGGGTACATGACTCACGAGCGAGGCACGCTTGAGAAAGTGACTGAAATGCGCGTAAAGGCAATGCAGGCGGGAAGTGTGGGGGAACATGCGCAATCTGAAAATATGCTTACCGAAGCACTCAAGTCTCTTTTCGCGGTTGCAGAAAATTACCCCGACCTCAAGGCAAACCAAAATTTTTTGGAGCTTCAACGTGAACTTTCCGATACTGAAAACAAAGTGCAGGCCGCGCGTCGTTTTTACAACACCAATGTTCGTGATTTGAACACTAAAGTAGAGTCATTCCCTGCAAATATAATTGCCAAGATGTTTGGCTTTGTACAAAAAGAATTCTTTGAGCTTGGGGAAGGAGAAGCCGCCGCTCGTAATCCTGTTGCGGTACAGTTTTAGCTTAGTGTTGGCAAAATAAAAATCTCACCCAAAGGGCGAGATTATCGGTTCTTTTTGTGATGTTTGGTTCGGGGGACGCTGGTTGAGAGTATCGCCCCAATGATGACAAGGATAAATCCTGCAAAAAGGTAGGCAAAGCCGGAGATTTCTGCAAGCGGTGCGAACAGTTCTTTCCTGGCGAGTATATTATTTTCAGCCATAAAGACGACAAATGGTGTGAAGGCAAAAAGTAAGCCGAGTCCCATAAGAATATTGCCGATGATGTTTGTTAATTTGCTTCCGCGTGCTCTTTCTGGTTTCTTCATTTGTAGATTCAACCTGGATGGTTCTGCAAAAAACATATCATGCTAATGTAAAAATACAATGGCTTCTATTTATACACATCAAGACGCGAATAGGCGAAGAACATGGCTTTTAATGACGACATTTTTTGTCGTGGTCATTGGCATTGGCTGGGCGTTTAGCTGGGTATTTGGAAACCCCACCATTTTATACGCCTTCGTCGGATTTTCGGTATTGATGAATATTTTTAGCCACTGGAATTCGCACAAGCTAGTGATTGCTTTTTCCGGTGCAAAGCTGGCAGATGAGCGAGAATATCGTGAGCTTCATAATGTTGTTGAAAACTTGGCTATAACTGCGGGGCTACCAAAGCCAAAAGTGTATATCATCAATGATCCCGCGCCCAATGCGTTTGCGACTGGGCGTGATGAGAAACATGCGGTTGTTGCGGCAACCACTGGTCTTCTTTCAATTTTAAATCGGACCGAGCTTGAAGGTGTCATCGCGCATGAGCTTTCGCATATCGGCAATCGCGACATGCTTGTTTCCACGATTGCGGTAGTGCTCGTGGGCTTTGTAACTCTGCTTTCTGACTTTTTTCTTCGCTTCACGCTTCATGGCGGGGGAGGAGATAGTCGTGATGGGCGAGTACAGCTCATTATGATTGTTGCCGGGGTGGCGCTCGCCATTCTCGCGCCTCTTGTTGCAACGCTTATGCAACTTGCCATTTCTCGCAAGCGAGAATTTTTGGCAGACGCATCCGGCGCGCTTCTCACGCGCTATCCAGAAGGGCTTGCATCAGCACTTGAGAAAATTGGCGCGTACGCACAGCCAATGCGAAAAGCCAATCATGCCACGGCACATCTTTTTCTCTCCAACCCATTTGGGAAACAGGGTAAATCTTTTGGTTTTGTAAACAAACTTTTTTTAACTCATCCACCAATGCAAGAGAGAGTACGCGCCTTACGCGGAGATTCTGTAATGTAATGATTTGCAATGAGTCTCGCCCCGTACTTGGCGCGAAGCGCCATAGTACCTGGGGTAACTCA
>Ga0209542_10003507_pt1 | contig 33500 bp, 33 predicted proteins | sample RifCSPhighO2_01_FD_184028 | JGI IMG/M metagenome (GOLD analysis project Ga0209542, IMG submission 184028) | Soil microbial communities from Rifle, Colorado - Rifle CSP2_plank highO2_0.1 (SPAdes) (version 2) | ecosystem: Environmental > Terrestrial > Deep subsurface > Rock core/Sediment ... | reverse complement strand
GAACGTATCGGTTATCTGAAGCACGAGACGACGAAGGAGTAGTGTCCAGAGTTCGGAACCTAATTCAGTGTCGCGGGCATTGAAAGCCTCAAGCAAGGCTTCGTCCCCAGCGATGATCGTAAGAATGGTCTCCCGCACCTCCTCGTCAGTGCCTATGAGCGCAATGTTCCTGCGCGCGTATACGGCAAGACGCTGAGTGTTGAGTACATCGTCATACGCAAGCACCTGTTTGCGGGAATCGAAGTTGAAGCCCTCGATGCGCTTCTGCGCGGTTTCAAGGGATTTACTGATCATCGGGCTTCCAATTGGTTCATCCTCAGGGATCTTGAAGGTTCCCATGACCTTTTTCAGCATGTCTGAAGCGAAGACGCGCATGAGCTTGTCCTCAAGGGATACATAGAACTGGGTGGCACCAGGGTCTCCCTGGCGGCCGGAACGTCCCCGAAGCTGGTTGTCTATGCGTCTTGCCTCGTGCCGTTCGGTTCCGATGACGGCAAGCCCTCCGAACCCGACTACCTCTGCGCGTTCTTCAGGAGACGCGTGGACTCCTCCAAGCTTGATGTCGACGCCGCGTCCGGCCAAGTTAGTGGCAACTGTCACGCGTCCGCGCTTTCCCGCTTCGGCAATGAGCTCTCCTTCCCTCTCGTGGTTCTTGGCGTTCAGAACTTCGTGCGGGATTTTTGCGTCGCTGAAGTACCGGCTCACTATCTCGTTGTCCTCAATGGACACTGTACCCACAAGAACCGGTTGTCCCTTCTCGTGAAGTTCCTTTACCCCTCGGGCAAGCGCTGTGTACTTGCCATGGTTGTTCTGGAAGATGAGATCATCATGGTCGGTGCGGGCTATGGGCATGTTGGTGGGCACGACTATGACCTCTAGTTTGTAGACGGTATAGAACTCCTCCTCGGAGGAAAGGCCCGTACCGGTCATGCCGGAGAGGGCTTCGTACATACGGAAGAGGTTCTGGAACGTTATGGATGCGTACGTGCGAGTTTCTTTCTGTATGGGCACTCCCTCCTTAGCTTCAATCGCCTGATGGAGGCCTTCGGACCAGCGGCGCCCAGGCTGAAGGCGTCCCGTGAATTCGTCAACGATAATAATCTGGTTGTCCCGGAGTACGTACTCCTTATCCTTATTGAAAAGCGCTTTGGCACGTACGGCCGTCTCAAGGTGGTGTGCGAGCTTCACCCCTCCTTCGGTATACAGGTTCTCAATGTTAAGAGCGCGCTCGGCCTTAGTGATTCCATCATCAGTGAGCTGAATGGCGCGTTGCTTTTCATCGATTGTGTAGTCGGCGCCCTCTTCCATGGTGTGGGCGATCTGAGCGAAGCGCTCATAGTACTGCTCCCCTTCAGGCACAGGGCCGGAAATAATAAGCGGGGTGCGGGCCTCATCAATGAGAATCGAGTCGATCTCGTCCACAATGGCGTAGTGGTGACCACGTTGAACAATCTGTGGAGCCTCGTACGCGGTGTTGTCGCGAAGATAGTCGAAACCAAGTTCGTTGTTGGTAGCGTACGTGATGTCAGCTGCATACGCTTCCTTTTTTGAAGCGGGACGGAGATAGTCGTAGAAGACCCGGAACGAACCTTCTTCGTCGCGGGTCTCATCCTCTTCTTTGGGAGTATGGGACGCGTCATATATATATGCGCCACTTGAAGTGACGGCACCAACGGTGAGACCGAGGTAGTCATATACCTGCCCCATCCAGGCGGCGTCGCGGCGTGCAAGGTAGTCGTTGACAGTGACGATGTGCACCCCCTTTCCAGAAAGCGCGCGCAGCGTTGCCGGAAGTGTTGCAACGAGCGTCTTTCCCTCACCGGTACGCATTTCAGCTATCTTGCCGCGGGCAAGAGCAAGTCCTCCTATAAGCTGTACGTCGTAGTGGCGTTCGTTAAGGGTTCGGCGCGCAGCCTCTCGTACGAGAGCGAAGACCTCGGCAACGTCATTGTCAGAAGGAGATGCCTGATCCATCCGTTCTCGGACTCCGGAAAGCCGGGTACGGAGCTCCTCCTGAGCGGCATTCGTGAGTTCCGGCTCTATTGAGTTTGCACGACTAACTACACCCGCCGCTCCTTTTATGAAGCTTGCAGACTGGTTTTGGGAGAAAAGCCGATTAAGTATGCTGGCCATTGACCCGCCTACTATACCTTTTTAGACTGCTTTCTTCTACCTAATCGGCTTCAGCTTTTCTAGGTGTTCTCTTCATATTCAGCCTTTCATATAAGCCCCAAAAGAATCAATCTGTCTGTGCCGCGCTTCAAAGGCCAACGGTAGTTCACAGTCTTAAGCAGAAAGAGTGTCTCGTTAACCAAGCCGCACTGTTAGGCTAGCTCGGTATGTTCATAAAGAGATTTCTGGAGTGGATCGGGGTTAAACAGAAACTTGAGGCCAATGATTATAAACCGCCACTCGTAAACGAAGGTGATTTGTGGTGGTGTGCCATTAGTGAGAACGTGGGTGTTGAGATATGCGGGAAAGGGCAAAATTTCACACGTCCCGTTATAGTCATTAAGAAGTTCGGAAGACATGCTTTCTTTAGAATCCCACTAACTACAAAACGGCATGAAGGTACATGGTATATGCCCCTTAGATATAAGAACATCAATCAGGTTGTATTATTATCGCAGGCTCGATTCCTTAGTTACAAGCGTCTTGATCGAAAGATGGGAGAACTTGACAGTGAAGACTTCAAAAAAGTAAAAGAGGCCTTTGTCAGCCTCTTCTACGAGTAACCCTCCTTGCGGAGGTCGCGGGAAAATCCCGAATACAATAACAAGCATATATTACTCAAAACTTCTGCCAACAAGAAAAGCCCCTCTCGGGGCCTTCCTTTGCGTGAGTCGCTTAGCGGCGCTTCTTTGCTGCGCGGCGCTTCTTTGCAGGGCGCTTTGCTGCCTTCTTCGGAGCTGCCTTCTTAGCTGCGCGGCGGCGCTTTGCTGGGCGCTTAGCTGCCTTCTTAGGGGCTGCCTTCTTAACTGCGCGACGCTTAGCGGGACGCTTAGCTGCCTTCCTTTTTGCTGCCATAAGTCCGTTAGGTGTGAAGTTAGATGCTAATGTCGACCCACTCGTACTCGGATTGCTTGCAACGATGCACGATCACGGAAAGGAATCCGCGCACGAATGTGTTCTGCATACATTATTGCGCGTTACTGAAGATTTTGTGCATGAAAAGTGCAATGTGTGGATAACTTTTATGCAGAGGAAATTCTTTTGTATGCGTTACCAAAACAAAAAACAACGTCACGTGACGTTGTTTTTTGTTTTGCATTTGTAACTTCTCTATACCCCACCGAGCTGTTGCATGAGTGAGATCCCTTGCTGTGCGGATTCAGGATGCGCCTGCATGACTACTCGTACCTGCTCGCGTGCTTCTGCAATGCGTCCAGCTTTCGCATATGCAATTGCAAGTTGATATCCGCTTTCTGAGTCGTTCTGCTCCATATAACGGAGTGAGAGAATAGCGATGATCTCGTTCCAGGCGTTGGCCTGCTGGTATGCAAGGACGAGAGGAATACTGTTTACGGTAGTGGTGCCAAAATGCTCCTGAAGGACTTTCTTCCCTCCGGGAATATCTCCAGAAATTATGTGACCTGCTGCGACATAGATGGAGAGTTCGATACGGGAAGGGTCGAGCGCAAGTGCTTCGTTAAAGAAGGCAAGTGCGGCCTCAGGCTTCCCCGCCTGCCACTCTATGAGTCCCTGCTCAATGATGATGCCTTGTTTCTGAGGGGAAAGGTTATGGGCGTACGCGGCGGCGGTACGAGCTGCATCAAACTGGCCCATGGCACGCAAGAAGGAAGCGAGGAGAATGTGGAGACGGGCGTCGTTGGGCGCACGTTCTATCTCCTTCTGTATTTCTTCAATGGCCATGGATACGGCCTTGGCTTTTACATCATCGGGCGCGTTGCTTGTAGCCGTTTGTTGGGCGAACGTAAGCAACTGTTCACGGATCTCCTGGGTGGCGAACGGCTCGTGGGAAAGGGCTCTTTCGAAGTATTGAACGCGCATCTGAGGAGTATTGCTTGACGTGAGTCCTTTGATGAGATCCTTTCCTGCAGCGTACGTGGGCATATTCACCATATATATGAGAAGAAGGGCAAGAATGAGAGCAATAGGGGCCGTAACGACATCGAGGGAGGCACCGCGAACCTCCGGGAGCCGTTCCAGAACCGGCATGGGCCGGGAACGGAGTGTGTGTGCGTACGCCAATAGCATCGCTATGGGCACATACGTAAAGAGGTTGTCGAAGACCGCTAATCCCTGGATTCCGTACGCAACGAAGGCGGAGAGAATAAGTACGCGCTCCAAGGGCTTCAGTTCCCGAGAGCGATATACAGCGAGAACGACGCTCCCTCCGAGGATAAGGAAGAGGAGAAGCGCCGGGAGGCCGCCTGCAATGGCCCAGTCAAGATACATATTGTGTGCGCGGTCGAACCATGGCTCCTGGCCGTAGAGATCTGGGGTGTAGTAGGTATTAAAGACGTAATTGAATCCTTCGTGGCCCCAACCGGTCAAGGGCTTATCCTGTATACCCTCAATTGCCATTCCCCAAATCGCAAAGCGTACCTCAAGAGAATCAAGTGAGATGTCGGCGAAGCGTGAGAGGTTCGGGCTTTCTTGTATGAAGGCGGTGTTACGCATGGCATAGAAGCCGCCGACAAAGACAAGAACTGCTGCAAGGAAGACTAGTGCCCCTTTCCTTCCCCTCTTACCAAGTTCGTACAGCCATAGAAGTCCTCCTGCGACTGCTGCTCCGATGAGCGCGATGAACGTTCCGCGCGTTCCCGTACCGAAAAGAACCAGAATCTGGAGAAGTACAAGAGTGAATAAGGTGTTTCGGAGACCTTTCCCTTTTGTTTCGAAAGCCTGCCAAAGAGTTATTCCTATAGCCAGAAGAAGAAAACCTGCTAAGTACTCCGAGTTGCCCAAAGTCGCGTCAAGACGTGTCGAGCTTTGGTGAACTGCAAAGAAACGCCCCTGAGCGCCGCAGTCATTTCCAATACAGAGCCATTGGATGGCGGCATGGAACGTAACGAGTGCGGACGCACTTATAAACGTCATCCACCACTTGCGCCACAGCTTGTCTATGGACAGCATCGGACCGGCGATCAGAAAGAGCACAAAAATATGCGCAAGCATCACGAATCCGTCCATGCGCTCGAAGTTGCTCCAAAACGCTTTATGCGGATTCACTGCAAACGCGTCGGCAATGATCATCCAAAGCACGAGGAGTACGAAGGATGCGAGGACCCATGAGAACTGGGGACGGTATTGTTTATCGGCAATGGCAAGCACCACATACCCGACAAATGCTATCTCAACTAGAATTCGAAACGCGAAGTTCTTGCCCGTGATGAACGGGAAGAAGAGGTCGCTCGATATATAGAGGGCGAGAAATGGGACGACAAAAAGAGGTGCAAGCACTGCCCATTTTGCGTATTGAGTCATATAGAGCCATTAAACCACATATGCGCTGAAGCGCACATGTGGTTTAATTCATTGATATTTATGAAATCGAATGTCGTGTCGGGAAACGGCAACGCTCCTGCACTGCCGTATCCGAAACTCAAATCCTTTTCCGGTAATAAATGGGAAATAGAGGCTCGACGCTACATAGAGCGGAATGATGAAGAGCGCCCCAACAGCTGTCCACCGCGCTATCTGTACGCCTAATCCGGAGCTCAACATAATACCGGCGATCGTATCACAATTGAGATCCACTCCTGGAGACTTTTGCGAAGGCGTCTTTAAGCGCGTACACTACTCCAGATGCTCTCCCCGACTCAAGCGAAGATACTGCGCTTTTTCATTGCCGGAACAACCTCTGCTGTTGTCAACCTATCTCTCCTCTACCTCTGTGTGGAGTATCTTCATCTTCACTACATCATCGCCGCAATTTGCTCATATCTGGGCTCACTTGCCTTTGGTTTTACGCTCCAGAAGTTCTGGTCCTTTCAAGACCACAGACTGAACTGCATTCACTTCCAACTTGTGGAATATGTCGCGGTGACGGTGTTCAATATGAGTTTAAACACCGGCCTCATGTACCTGTTCGTCGGGGTGCTTGGTCTGTGGTACATACTTGCTCAGATTATCTCAGCCGCCTTGCTCGCAATCATCAGCTACTCCGCCTATAATGGCTTTATATTTACAGCAAAACCAGTTCCTTCTATCCCACCTTCTTCCCGATAGCGATCAGGTTTTTCCCGATAGGTGGGTGAATTATCGTTTCCATCGTGCGCGAAATCGGCACAACGACATTGTCATACAGGCTCACATTCCCTGCAGACGGTGACTTCCTGAGGAACTTCACTACCACGTACCATGGAATGATTCCTGCAAAATCAAAGAAGGAAAGTCGTTTTACTTCAAATCCTGCGGTCGTCAGGAGCGCACGAAGTCCCTTTTTTGTGTAGCGTCGATAGTGGCCGATGGCCTTGTCATGCGCGCTATACAGAGCAGGAAGCGCTGGAACAAAGACGCATACGTGCCCACCAGGCGCGAGCGATTCATAGACACGCGCGAGTTCCCCAGCGTCGTCTTCCACATGCTCCAGTACATTCACATACACGACTGAATCGAAATATGTATTACACTCCCCGCTTACTTTCGTAAAAAAATCATTCTTGCAGGTGACGCGTGTGTCGTACGCAAGGTTTTTTTGAAGCTCTTCAAACATTTCTTTCGACGGTTCGATGACGAGAAGTTCGTCGATCGGTGCTTGCAGAATAAGCTCCGAGAAGCTCCCAATACCGGCCCCCACTTCCGCAACGCGTTTCCCGAACACGCTTCGGAACAAATCTGCAATCCACTCATGGTAGTTCTTCGCAAAGGAAGTTACCTCCAAGTCCCGTCCGTCATATTGGAAATCGCTCATTGGACCATAGTACCAAGATACGGGCGTAGCACCGAACTGAAGCGTGGTAGTATACTTACTAATCACCATGGTTCGCGGAATTCGATTGTGGCTCGTGCTTCTCTTTGTAACCGTCTTTACCGGCGGTGGAAGTATCCTCTATCTTTCGCACGCAGCGGAAGAATCCCACGGACCAGCGGCCAATGAATTTCCTGCGTTAAGCGGAACCATGTCGGGCGACTACGCCAATCTCGCCGTGAATATAGTTGAGCACAGTGTGTTTTCACGAAGCACAACCACACCATTCACACCTGACGCATGGCGCACCCCAGGCTATCCTGTATTCCTTGCACCGTTTTATGCACTCTTCGGGAACTTTTTCCCGGTTCTTATTGCTCAGGTCGGCATTTTATTCTTGACCGTCCTTCTCATCTTCCAGATGGCGACACGGTTTATGAGTCGGCGATGGGCACTCGCACTCTCGATTCTGTATCTGGTGCTTCCGACGACAACCCTCGCGGTCGCGAGTTTACTTACGGAAACACTATTCGTTTTTTGTTTTATACTCGCTCTCTACCTTTGTTTCTTCTCGGAGTGGAAACACATGTACGTGAGATGGACGCTTGCGGGACTTCTCCTCGCCGCAGCAGCGTACATCCGACCTGCTTCGCTCTACATTCTCCCCTTCTTTCTCTTCGGTTATTTTGTGCTCTACCTTCCGTGGTCCACAATCTCTCGCAAGCATATTATTGCAGCCGGACTTCTCAGCATCATGTTCGTGGCGGGACTCTTCCCGTGGTGCTATAGAAACAAGCAGCTATTCGACCAGTTCTCCTTCGCCTCGACCGGAGCCTTCGTGTTATTCCGTCAGTTCGCAACGGCGTTTTACGAAACCTACAATGATATTCCAAATCTTGAAGCGCGCTACATTCTCCTTGAACGCGCTGGCCTCCCTCCAGGACCCGTGCCGGGCGACTTCGCTAGCGCCGAGTCCCTAAAAAAAGTCGCAGTTGAAGTTATTACAGAACATCCCTTCTCCTACGCTTTCTTTCACGCCACGACGTTTATTCCTTTCTTTACCTCAAGCGGAGCACAGAACTACTGGTTCTTTGCGCAGACGCTCCGCCCCGATTTCAACCCGGCGCCAGAGCCGTCCCTCATACAGGCGATCCACCCATTCTCCTGGACAAAACTTACCGTCGTTCTTGAAAATCACGGCTGGACGCTTCTTGAGAACGCGTTCTGGGGAGCCATTTCCTTACTCATGCTCGTTGGTTTGTGGTATTCAAAAGACCGGCGACTCGCGTGGATGTTCTTGACCCTTATATTCTATTTTGCGCTCGTCACTGGCCCTATGGCGCACGCACGCTACCGGATGCCAGTTGAGCCACTAATCCTCATGATTGCCTTCTCGGGTGTGGCATTCCTCTCCGAAAACAGAGTGCGGCTTATTTCTCGAGTGGTGAAAACCGGGTCTTGAGGATTATCCAAACCCACAGTGGCGGGTCGCGCAGGATGCTCACTTTCTTTCCTTCTTTAAAGCCTCGTGAAGTATAAGTGACAGGAATCTCAATCGGGCGGAACCCGGCCCGAATAAGTTTTCCGAGAAGCTCAAAATCAAAGTCAAACCGGTTAGCCGATACGGTTAAGTGGTCCAGACAATCTCGCCGAAAGACTTTATACATTGTCGTAGGATCGGTCAGTTTTGTGTTGTAGAGAAGATTAAAGAAGCCGTGGAAAAGGAGTGCACCATAGTTCATGAAGTGGGCTTTCCCCAACGCACCCTCAAAGTTGCGAATTTGCCATCCTGCATCTGACATATGTCGGCTTCCGAGCACAAACGCTGTCTTCCCCTCGACGATGGGAGCGAGGAGTGCGGAATAATCAGTCACCTCGTATTCGAGGTCGGCGTCCTGAATGAGAATGATGTCGCCCGTTGCGTGCGTAAAGCCTTCGCGCACCGCATTTCCTTTACCACGCGGCCTGTCCTGAAGCAAAACTTTCACTATATCTCGGGCAGACGCGCCCTTTTCTTTTACAAACGCCTTGATGATTTCGCGAGAGCCGTCTGTAGATCCACTGTCAATGATAATTATTTCCTTTTCAAGCGAAAGCGGCTGGTTCCATACTCGCGTAAGAAGCTCTGAAACGGTACCAGCCTCATTATAGGCCGGGATAATGATGGAGACCTTCATAGTTATGTGAGAGTCCCTAAGTGTACCAGTACTTCATTTAGCTTTTCCATCGTATCGACGCCTTTCGAGTATTCATCGCATTCGTACGCATAAAAATTCTCACCTGCGTTGACGACCGCCGGCAGGAGCTCCTTTCCCATATCAAATGCTGTATCCTCCGGCACATAGGATAGTATCCGTCTATCCAGAATGAACGAGCCGCGCATGCGGCAGGCGTTCGGATAAGTGGCCGTGTGCGGCTTCGGGTGTATGGCAGTCACTCGCCCCTCTACACAAAGTTCGGCCACGTCAGCATCCTCGCACTCATCAGTCTTCCGTATTCTCTGCATGCCAATAGGAGACTCTTTGCGCGCATACGCGTCTGCCATTTTTGAATAGTTCATGAGACTGAAAACATCCCCATATATGAAATAGAATGTGTCAGAGAGATACGGTTCGAACTTCTTCAATGCGCCTACGGAACCGAGTGGCTCTTTCTCTATAAAATACTGTACGGAAACGCCGAATTTCGAACCGTCGCCGAAATACTCCATTACGACCTCCGGCATGTGGTGAAGTGATATGAAAAACTCCGTAACCCCATGTTTCTTGAAGGCATCCACATGCCACTCCAAAAGCGGCTTACCGAGTATCGGAATCATAGGCTTCGGCGCAGTGTCAGTAAAAGGCTTCAGCCGAGCCCCGAATCCGCCTGCGGAAATTACTGCCTGTGTAATCATGAGCGACTATTGACCTTCTTTGCGTTCACCAAAATCAAGTCCGCGCCACTCGGGCCGCACACGGCGCATGGTATAGACATCGGATCCATCCATTTCCTTGCGATGCTTGGGGAAGTCCTCGTACACATCCCAGACAGCCGAGATGACCTTCCCCGTAATGCCGCGCGCTTCGTTTGACGCGAGGAAGACGCAGAGCGCGGCCGCTTTCTCCGGCGGGGTTCCTCCACTTTCTTTCTGCTTAAGGAACTTCTCGTACGTCTCCTTCCCTGCTTTTTCAGGACCCGCTTTAAGAAGATCGTCAAGAAGTTTGGTGTTGACTGCGCCCGGCGCAATTGCGTTTACATCAATACCCTTTTCCTTAAATTCTTCAGCTATAGCCTCCGTAAAGCGGGCAATACCACCTTTGCTCGATACATAGGAGGTAAAGCGCGGGAACGGTCCCTCTCCTCCTCCGACAAAATTGATGATGGTGCCCTGTTTTTGGGTCATATGCGGCGCAAAGTAGTGCACCGAAAGAAAGGGGCCGAACAGGTTGACTTCAATCGCCTGCTTCCACTCCTCGGGTGCCACCTCCGTCACCGGCCCGATAGGACCATACACGGCTGCAGCATTCACGAGAATATCGATCGTATCGAATGCCTTCAGGACTTCACGTGCAGCGTGTTCCATTTCGACAGGAACTGAGACATCAATGGGGAGGCTTTTTACCATGCCGAATGCGCCGAGTTCCTGTGCCGTTGCTGACAGCTCTTCAGCATCGCGCGCAAGTAGATATACTTCAGCGCCATTTTGAAGATACGCCTTGGCAATCGCCTTGCCGATACCTCGGCTTCCTCCGATGATGACGGCTTTTTTATTTTTAAGAGACTCCATGATGGTTGGCATAAATTTTATCTACGATGCGCACAGCCGCTTCTGCATCTTCGCCACTCGGGAACTGCGTTGTCGTTTTCCCGCTACGCACGGAACGCACGAAATCTTCCAGCTCCCGGCGCATGGAATCCCGCTTCTTCTCTTCGCGAAATACGTACTCCTTGGTCGTGGGCCGGGCAAATGTCTTGTCGCGTCTACCCCACACGAGCCGTTCCGGACCATTATAGCGCTGATCGAGGGCGTCGATAAGCAGGTAGCCTTCCTTGCCAAACACTTCAAACGAGTGCACCCAGTCCCAATTCGTCCAGCTTACATGGATTGAGGCAACTTTCCTCGACGATGTCCGCATAAGGGCAAAACCGTTGTCCTCTACATCGCCTCTCCAGAAGAAGTTCTCCGCAAAGCCATACACGGTCTTGAAGTCTCCCAAGAACCAGCGCGCCATATCTATCATATGCATACCCTGATCCATAAACTCTCCGCCACCAGCGATTTCTTTCTTGAAACGCCATTCCTTCCCGTATCCAGGACGGCCACCAAACCCGTAGCGGGCACGCACGAAATCAATCTCACCGATGCCGCCTTTCTGCGCAATTTCTTTGGCTTTCATAAAAGCTGGGTGGTAGCGATGGTTGAAACCAACCATGTACACGAGGTTCTTTTTCGCAGCCATGCGGATATTCTTCGCGATTTCTTTTGCATTCACTCCTGCTGGCTTCTCACAAAGCACATGCTTCCCGGCGACAAGCGCTGCATATGAGATCGGTGCGAGGAACGCATGTGGAGTCGCGACTACGACCGCATCAATGTCCTGGTGAGTTGTAGCGGCCTGCCAATCACTCACCGCCTCACAGGAAGTGAATCGGTTTGCGAGCGCCTGCGCCCGTTTCAAGCTGACATCTGCAATCAGAGCAAGCCTAACTCCTTTGGTGTCCTCAAGTGCTTGTACCCACTCCGATCCGATACCGCCAGCACCGATGAGGGCAAGACGCATAGTTTCTTTTACTGGCCGACGCATATATAGGTAAGTCCGAGAGAGCGAATTTCTTCGCGCTTATTCCAGAGGATATTGCACGTATCAAATAAAAGTGTTCCTGCCATCACGCCTTTAAGCTTCTTGAAGTCAAGCATCTGAAAATCTTTCGAGGGTGTCATAATAAGAAGTGCATCAGCACCCTCCGCTGCTACATAGGGATCATTGCTGAAGAATGACGTCGTTACCACTGCAACTTCGTCAGGTTTCGCAAGCGGATCATACAGTCTGGTCGCCATTCCTTCAGTACGGAGTCGTTTTTCTATCTCAAGCGGCTGAGAGCGACGAAGCGTGCTCGTACCCGCCTTATAGGTAACTCCCAAAAGTGTAACTGTTTTGCCAGGAAGCATGCCGAGCTCTTTCTGCAAGCGAGAGGTGACGACCACACTCCGACCTCTATTCTTCGCAAAAACGCTCTCAATGACCGGCAATTGTATTGCGCGTGCCGCCGCCGCATTCAACATCGCCTTCAAGTCCCGACCAAGCGTGCCGCCGGAAAACCCAAGGCCCGCAAACAAATACGCCCTGGGTCCCACGCGCGGATCGGATTTGAGTGCACCGATAACCTCTTCAACGCTTGCGCCATATGCCTCGCACAGGTCAGCTATGTCATTCGTGAAGCTGATAGACATCGCTAGGTGAGCGTTGAGCGCGTGCTTCGTCATTTCGGCGGATTCCGGACTCATGGTGACGATAGCAGCACCAGTCGGTTTAAACACTTCTTCTAGAGTTGCCACGGCCTCTTTCGAATCGGTTCCAACAACAATGCGCCCAGGATTCAGGAAGCAAGCAACTGCGTCTCCGAGACGCAAGTTCTCAGGAGAGTACGCATAGGCAAACGTGACTTCTGGACTCAGTTCTTTAATGAGCGCAACTATTTTCTCTGAGGTTCCGACAGGAATTTGGCTCGATACAACAAACAACACACCGTCTTTTAAATGCGGAGTCATCGCCTCGATAAGAGAAAAGACGACTTCCATCTGGACCTCGTCATCGTCATTGACCGGTGTGTCGGGTGTCACCCACGCGATATCGCACTCACGGAGTCGTGAAAAATCCGTGGAGAAGCTCAGTCGTCCAGTCTTTTGGTTTGAACTAATTAGTTCAGCAAGTTTCGGCTCAGTCAGGGGTGGAACGCCGTTCTTAAGGTTGCTGACTACAGAGGTATCCGTATCGATACCAATGACGGTAGACCCGAGCTCGGCGAGTCCTGCGGAATAGATTTCTCCTAGGTGCCAGAGCCCCACAACCCCGATAGTATGTGGAGATTTCATGCGGAAGACACTTGAGAATACCACAAAAATCTGTTTTCGGGGCGAGGGCTACAGATTGTCTGTAATAACACATACTGCCTCAAGGAGCGATGTGACAGTAGCGTCCGGCTTCGTATCCGGAAAGAGCTCATCATCCTTGCTCGGTGTTTCGAGCGAAATAAGAATGGTCTTCATACCAGCGCGCTTCCCGGTCTCAATATCACGGAGACGGTCCCCCACCATATAGCTGGCACGTCTGTCTATGGAAAAATCTGCTTCGGCCTTCTCGATGAGCCCAAGTCCCGGTTTCCGGCACGCACACTGCCTTTCCGCGCGGTACTGGTGCGGGCAAGTGTAAATCGCATCGAGTGCTCCTCCATCCGCCCTTAGTTTTTCCTGAAGCGTTGCGTGAACAGAGTCGAGCTCCTTCTGCGTCATCATGCCTTTCTCCAGGCTTGGTTGATTGGTCACCCCGATCACCAGATATCCTTTTTGTTTGAAAGCCGCAACCGCTTCTCCTGCATGGGGGAGAAGCGCCACGTCCACTGTGTCCCTCAGCACCTCATGGTATTCGATGAGCGTGCCGTCGCGATCAAAAAAGACAGCGGCCTTTTTCATGTGGGTTATTTTCTTTTCGCCTTGGCTTTGGCCTTGGTGTTGGTGTTGGTGTTGGTGTTGGCTTTCGATTTTTGCTTTGGCTTTGGCTCCATAAGGCTTTGCACTGATTCCCACTTTCCCCTTTGCAATCGGAACTTCGGATGAGACACAATGAGATGCCAAACGACCGCTTGGTAGCCTTCGGTGTGGGGCGTCACATTCTCGGGGTTGATAGTGGGGACAATAACGCAAGCGTGCGCAACCTGCGCGGTATAGCCGCCATCCCGCCCGACCACGCCCAAAATCTTCGCACCTGCTTTCTTCGAATACTTCAGTGCTTCAACAATGTTCGCACTAACATTCTTTTCCGCATTACCACCACCCACCGAGAATACGAGTACAGCGTCTTTTTTTCCAAGATTACTGCCGATGAGCCAATTGGAGAAAATCGTATGGAACCCATCATCGTTTGTGCGCGCAGTGATTTCAGAGACATTGTCTGCGGGCGTATAGGCCTCGATATACGCGAGCTTGCGAAAATCATTAACCGCATGACTTGCGTGTCCAGCGCCGCCGCCGACACCGAGAATGAAGAGGCGCCCCTTATCATCGCGCACCTTCTTCAAAGTCGTGATCATTGAGTTGATTTCCTTGTGGTCAAGCTGCTCAGCAATAAGCGCTGTTTCCCTAAGGTAAGAACCGATGTAATCGCGGTACATAGGATTAGAGGGTATAGCCAGCTTTCTGGCCGTCGTCATAAAACATCTTCACCGTTTGGAGTGAGAACTCCTCCAAATCAAGGCCGATGTTTGTGGCCTTCTTAAGGACGTCTGGCGTCACCGTGATGATGTCAGCACCTGCTTCTTCCGCGTGATAAATGTTCAAAAGCTCGCGCGGGCTTGCCCACAAAAGCTCGAGGCTTGGGTTGTCTGTAAGGATTTCTTTCGCTTCCTTCATAAGCGGTACCGGATCAACACCGGTATCGGCGATACGGCCAGCGAATACAGAAATGACGGCAGGAATATCTGTGCGAAGCGCTTCCTTGGTCTTCGTGACTTGGTCGAGCGTAAACACAGCGGTGATATTCAACTTAATGCCATCAGTCGAGAGCTTCTTGATGAGCTCGTAGGAAGGCTCCTGCTTCGTGTTTGTAATAGGAATCTTCACGTATACATTATCACCCCATGAAGCAATGAGTCGAGCCTGTCGCTCCATATCATTGAAGTCGTCAGAGAACACTTCGAACGAAATAGGGCGATCGTTGATTTCGGTGAGGATATCCTGAGCGAATCCTTGGTAATCCGTGATTCCCGCCTTACACATAAGAGTCGGGTTGGTCGTAAAGCCCTTGATGAGTGGGTTGCGATAGAGCTCCATCATGCTCGCCTTCTCGGCGCCATCGGCGAAAATTCTTATGTTCAGATCAGATAGTGGCTTAGGCATAGAGGGATTAAGTTAGGTAGCTTCAGCATATAACAACCACGCGCGGACGCAAGAGGTTTCAAAAGTCCGCAATCACTTTGGAACCTTCGAAGTCGAAACGGTAGCGCATCTCACGAAGACCCAATCGCTTCATCTCTTCGCGGAATGCCCTATGGTTATGCGGGACGTAGAACGTCAAAAAACCACCACCACCCGCTCCCGAAATTTTCCCCCCCAGAGCGCCGTGCTTCAGCGCCATGTCGTAGAGAAGATCGAATTCCGGCTTAGTCATCTTCGTCGAGATCTTCTTCTTGTACTGCCAGTGCTCATGGAACTTTCGTCCCACCTCGTCCAGGTTCCCCTTCTCAACAGCGTCCAAGATACCGTGGCCTAATTCCTTAATATGGTGCATGCTCTCGACAACCTCTTTCTTTTCCTCTTTCACCGCGCTTGATTGCTCGCCCAAGATATCGTCCGCGCTTCGCGTGTGCCCAGTGAAGAACATAAGGAGGTTCTGATTGAGTTCGTCAGCGATGTCGTACGGAACTTTTGCCCTTCGGACCGTCACGGCACCGTCCTTTGCGATATCAAGGACCGTAAGACCCCCCACGGCCGCAAGATAGGGGTCTTGCTTACCGATGGGACGCTTCAAAAGGTTCGCTTCGATATTGAAATCCTCTTCCGCGAGCGTATGGTGCGGAACCTGCTCGCGCTTCAAGGTGTGAAGCGCCTGAAGAAGCCCGACCGCATAACAGCTCGAGGATCCGAGTCCCGTGCCTGACGGGATGTCTGAAATGGAGCTCACCTCAATGTTCTTATCGACACCAGTGAACCGGAGTACCTCGCGCGCTACTTGATGCTGCACTTCGTCTAGGCACGAGACCGTCTCGGACTCAGAATACTTGATGCGGATAAGATCATCGGAGGTCGGCCGATTCACATTTACATACATGTACTTATCAATACCTGCTGAGAAGATGAAACCGCCATATTTCTCGTAATAGGACGGCAAGTCAGTGCCGCCGCCGCCCAAGGTAACACGAAACGGAGTTCGGGTGACAATCATGTTATGCGCGCACCTTAAGGAGGTGAGGATTCGCCATAAGGTAGTCGACGGTATCTTCGATTCCTTCTTGAATCGTGTGCGTAGTGTGCCATCCGAGCGCCTTCAATTTTGAAGTATCAAGCTCGACGCGGTGGTCGCCAATCCACCCACCTGTTCCTCCCGTGAAGTGGAGCTCCGGCGTAAGCCCCATTTTCTTCGCAATGAGCGCCGCACTATCCTTAATAACGAGCGTTGTATCGTGACCGATATTGAATACATTGAACAGGGTATCGAGTGTCTTCGCTTCTACAGCATCAAGCGTCACCCACAGTCCATTCATCAAATCTTCGACATGTACGTAGGATTTTGGGAGGTTGCCGTCGCTCAAGATCTCAAGCCGCGTTGGATCAGTCTTTAGTTTTTTCACAAAATCAAAAACGTGGCCGTGCGTGTATCGTGGTCCAACGATAGAAGCGAAGCGGAATACAACTGCAGCCATGCCGTAGCCATGGCAGTAGGCTGACACGAGTCCTTCGCCGGCGGCCTTCGAGGCTCCGTACAACGAAGTCTGTTCGGGGAACGGAGCGGTCTCGGGAGTCGGAAAAATATCTGGATTTCCATAGGCGGCGCTCGTCGAGCTGAAGAGAATCTTCTTGACACCCGCACTTTTTGCAGCCTCCAAGACATTCCAGGTACCGAGCGTGTTCACGTCCAAGTCCTTGCGCGGGTGCTCAAGCCCCCGGCGCACATCGGCATTTGCCGCCAGATGAGCAACCCAGTCTGGTTTGGCTTCTTCAACCGCCTTTTGTATCTCATCGAGATTCCGAATATCGCCCTTCACGAACTGAAACTTCGTGTTCTTTTTTGCCTCTTCAAGAAAAAACTCCTGTCCGGTCGAAAGATCATCAAAACAGACGACTTCATGACCTTTCGTGAGTGCAGAGTCGCAAAAGTTGCTCCCGATAAACCCAGCACCACCTGTGATAAATATCTTCATAACAGGCATGATATCTTCGTATACCTGGGTTGTCGAGGATAGGATTTCCTACTTTCTTGCGAGAAGTATGAGGCTGGTGCCCCTGATACCGAGCACATGCTGAACGCGAGCGACTGCGTCGGCAGGAAGAGAAAAAGCGCGCATGAGGCGTCCCAAGAGCGGCATTGTGCGGAAGTCCTCCCGGACATTCACATCCACGAAGCCCGCGTCCCTCGCAATCATCGTAAGTGCTGCTTTTGTGAAGGGACGTATGTGCGTGTAGTCGTCCCAAAAGTGCGGAAGCATGTACGGGATATTCGGCGTCAAGATAACTGCGCGACCACCCGGCGTGAGGACCCGGTGAATTTCTTTCATAAACGAGAGCGGGTGCGCGAGATGCTCGATAATCTGGCTCGCATACACGCCTTCATAGTGGCCGCCAGGAAGTGTCGACATCTCTCCTTTATCGATGTCAATCCGCCGCACGTTAAAGCCCTGCGCTCTCGCTTTCCTGAGACTGTCCTCATCTTTGTCTATGCCTTCGATCTGATTCGGCGCAATCGCTATGAAGTGCCCGACTGAGCACGCGACGTCCAAAATAGGACCTTTCGTTTCCTTGAACCAACGATTGAAATATAAGCGCATGAACCACGGGTCCCTACTCGCATAGCTTACGTCAGAATAGTAGCTCATGTCTTCTGCGCTTCAAGGATAAGCATTACGTGCGGAAGGAACGCCTGATGCGGGAGACCGAGTGCACGGAGAGCGCTTTTTATAAAAACCTTGAGCGGCTTTTTGCTTGCTCCTTCTTCTTTGCGCACGACCCATTTTTTTCCATCGCGTGCCGCATTAGCAATCATACGCCGTCCTGCCCAATAAGAATAGAAGTGAAGGTTGTTATCCTCAAGCGGATTATGTTTGGCGGCGCGTGCGTACCACGCAGCCAGAGGCATCGGTAGATAGGAAAGGAACCAGAGGCCGGTGTGTGTTTCTTTGGGGCGGAGTCGATTCGGAAACGCGAAGTATAAAACTCCGCCTGGCTTCATAACCCGCAGTATCTGCGAAAGATAATTCACTGGGTCAGTAACATGCTCAAGCACACTCACGGAAATCGCCGCATCGAAATACTCATCCGGAAACGGAAGTGTTGTTCCTTCATACCACTGGAAATTTGCTGTCGAGCCTATCGCTTTAGCTTCGGCTTTTGCAATAGCGACTAGTTCTTCTTCGATATCAACACCTTCCGCTTCGGCCCCGCGCGCAGCAAACGCAATCGAGATGCCGCCGTTTCCACTTCCTGCGTCAAGCACGCGCAGTCCATTAATCGGTCCGACGCGCTTTTCGAAGTCATCTGCAATACCCTCGGCTTGCTGAGGCTTTGTAAGCCAGTCTTGTATGAGACGTTCGTGCTCAAGGGACGTTCCGTTTGGGAAACGCTTTTCAACGTATGTACGTGTAGTGATTTCAGAATACGCCATAGGTTACTTTTTGTTTTCGGCTGCTGCGGCAAATAGTTCCTCGTACTTCCTAACCATAGTTTCAAGCGCGAACCGTTCGCCAGTGCTTCGTGCAGCCGCGCGCATGGGAGCCAAATTCCGCCCAACCATCTTTTCGAGACTTTCGGCAACCGATTCTTTTGTGTATTCCGGAATGAAAAAACCGTTGACTCCCTCTTCAATCATCTCATCGGGACCCGCGGTTTTTGTACTCACCAAGGGAAGGCCCGCAATGAGTGCCTCTGCATGAGTCGTACCGAATCCCTCAATGAGCGAAGTTGAGACAAAAAAATCGGCTATGCGAAAAAAGGGGTACATATGCTTCTGATAGCCCATAAAGCGCACCTTCTCGGAAATGCCGAGTTCCTTGGCGAGCGCTTCCATTTCAGGTATATGGCTTCCACCGCCGATGGCAAGGAGTCGGTATTCAGGGTGGTCTTTCGCGAAAAGCGCAAATCCTTTGAGCGTTAGCTCATGATTCTTCTGCGGCACAACACGCGCCACCGAGAGGATTATTTTGTGTGTTGGCTTGAAGCCAGTCGCCTGCCACGTTTCTTCAGGATTTGAATCTTCCATCTCCTGTCTCAGTGCGTCGATATCGATACCACCGTAATTGATGACGAACTTCGAACGCGCGATCCCCTCTTGTTTTGAAGTAAAGTTTGCTACCGTGTTTGAAACCGCAACAATACGGTACGTCAGCGGTGCTAGTAGACGATCCACACACTTTTGTAACCACGTCTTATCGAAATACGTATTGTGCTCAACAGTGATGACTCGGTAGCCAAAAAAAGGCTTTAAGATACGCGTAACCGTATGGCTGAAAAAAAGGTTGGCGAATACGACCTGCGGGCGGACTTCGGCAAGAGTCTTCCAAAGCGTTCCCCAAGCCAAGAGGTCACGGAAGTTTTTAAAGCGTAGATCGTATATCTTCACATAGGGTGGAAGTTTATCGTAGAGATAGCGCTTCTCGTCCTCATGCCGACGCATAAGCGTGATGAGAGCTGGGTCAAAGCGCGTCCTATCGATGCGCCAGAGCGTCTGCAGGAGTACATTCTGTGCTCCACCGATCAGAAATCCATTGATGACGAACGCCACTTTAATGGGTTTCTTGCCGTTACTTTTCATGTGGAGGAAATGTTAGCATAGATACAGTAATGCAGAATATTACGTATTCCGAGCGCAAAGGTCGCCTTCTGCGCTTTCTTGAGCGCCATACTAAGACCGACCTCACCTATCTCTTCGGGGGAGGCTTCTGGCTGGTGCTCGACCAAGTCGCTGGCGGGCTTGCCGCTCTTTTTCTGGCTATCGCATTCGCCCATTTGGTCCCTAAAGAGGTCTATGGCACATACCGTTACTTGCTGTCAGCCTTTTGGGTACTCACTGCGTTTACGTTCACTGGCCTCCCAACCGCAATGGCGCAGGCGGTCGCGCGCGGTAAGGAGGGAACGTTTCGTGAGTCCTTGCGTACGAGCTTCTTTTGGAGCCTACCACTTAGCGCTTTGGCTCTTGGAGCAAGTGGGTATTATTTCTTGCAAGGAAATGCGGTGGTGGGCTCCGGTTTCTTGAGTATCGCGGTAATCGGTCCACTTATTCAACCGTCGTCCCTTTTCGGCTCCTTCTTGGCAGCAAAGAAAAACTTCCGGGCCCTTGCGCTTACGGGCACAGTCTTTGCCGCTGTTCCGGCTCTTGCGCTCTTTGCAACGATGTTTTTGAGCACGGACCCGACTGCATTCCTTATGGCGTACCTTCTAGGGACTGCCGGGGCGGGCGCCATCCTTACTATCTATAGTTTCTATCGCTACCGGCCGAATCGAGTCTTAGATCCGGAATACAAATCACTCGGAAAACACTTTAGCGCGATGAACTTGCTTTCAACACTCGCCGCGCAAATCGACAAGATTGTCGTCTTCCATTACTTAGGGGCCGTTGAACTGGCCGTCTATGCGTTTGCCACCGCCATACCAGAGCAGATACGCGGTGCGCTCGGTAGCGTTTCCATCTTGGCGATGCCGAAATTCACCTCCCGCCCTTTTGCAGAAATTCGAGCGAACTTCTGGCAGCGGCTTTGGCTCTATACAGGCGGACTCGTCTTGATCGCCATCCTCTATGCAATCGCTGCGCCCTATATTTTTGATATATTCTTCCCCACGTACCATGAAGCGGTTTTCCTTTCTCAGCTGTATGTATTTGCGCTCATTCCCATTGGCGGCTCGCTCTCCATTACGCTACTGCAAGCGCAGGAAGCGAAACGCGAACTGTACATCATTAACATTGTCACGCCGGCCTTTCAGATAGTCGCGCTTATTGTGCTCACGGCCACCTATGGACTCATAGGCGCCATTATCGCACGCATCGCTGGTCGCATATGGAGTTTCGTCATCTCAAGTATCATGCTTGAGCTCTATAGCCGAAGAAAATCCTAAGATTCTTTTTGAGGTTTCTCGAGGAGTAGGTGGAAGGCATCTAGGTAGATACTGCGCGCAAGAGGATACGCCATAGTCGCGACGATGCGCTTAGTGCCACGCATTTCTTTTCGTATCCGAGTAATTCGTATATCTTCAACCGTAAACCCGACATTCTTAAGAAGTCGGAGGATAGTTCGATACGTGTAGTAATGCATGTCAGCAAGCCGCTGGCGTCCTGCGCTCGTATCAGCATAGTCTTTATGGTCACGCCAAAAAGAAATGTAGTAATCAGCGAATACGCGTGGAAGCCAATTTACAAAATACAGGTGGAAGTGCTGATCGCGCATACCGAAACGATTGGGGGCGCTTAGGTAGACATGGCCACCGGGCCGAAGGACACGGAAGACCTCGCGAAGCATCGCTTCTGGATTTTCAACATGCTCGATGACTTCGCAGATATTGATGAAATCAAATGCCTGATCGGGAAGCGGCATTTTCTCAGCCACGCCTTGAACAATCTGCGCAGTGTATCCTGCGGCACTTAGTCGTTCATGCGTGAGTTTAATATACGCTTCGCTCATTTCAAGTCCTGTAGTCTTCGCGTTATGCCGTACTGCATCCAAGAGGAACGCTCCTTTCCCCGACCCGACATCGAGGATAGAAGCTTCCCTTAAATCCGGGAGTTGTTCGGCGAGATACTCGAAGTGGGTTTTCATGAATATTCCGCCGGAACGGGTGCATCCATTCCTCTTAGCATCTGGCGAGCACGTTTGTCCCACGTATATCCTTTTACCCTCTCTCGTGCGTGCGCAGCTTTTTCTTCCGCTTCCAACGGGTGCTCGAGTGCGTTCGTAATCCCCGCGGCGAGAGCTTCTGCATCATCTGGCGATACGAGGTATGCACTGTCAGCTTTCAAGACCTCATACAACGCCGGTACGCCCGAGGCAATGATCGGAGTTCCAGAAGCCATATATTCAAACAGCTTCATCGGCGAAGTGAACTTGAAGGAATCTTCGTTCTTTGCCGAGTTCGGGAGTATCAGCAAATCCGCAGCACGCAGATACAATGGTACGCGTTCATGCGAAACATGTCCGAGAATGCGGATGTTAGGGACCTTTCCCCACCGTTCTTTGAACCTTGGGAGATCATCCGAAGCTCCTCCCACAAATGCGACAAGTACTTCCGGCAACTTCGCAGCTGCAGCGGCCAGAATATCCACGCCCTTGCGTTCGTACAGATGGCCCACGTACATCACCACCGGCTTATCTGAGACTAACCCAATGATTTCACGAGCTTTTCTTCGCTCTGGCACATTTACGAACAGGCCTTCGTCAACAGCATCAGGAGCAATGGTAATACATTCTGGAGCGACTCCTGCTTTTATATAGGCATCACTCAATCCTTTAGAAATGGCAATCAGCTTATATGCGCGTCGAGCAACAATGCGGGATGCAAATGTCGGACCCGCATGCGCCTCATAGGCAAAGCGTCTTCTCAGAAGCACGTATTGCAGTAATACAAGAGCGTCGCGCGAGTAAATGAGATCAGCGGTACGGAACGATTTACGCCATCGTACGGACTCGGCAAACCACAACGCTGAAAACAGGAATCCTAAGGGACCAAATCGCACCCAGTCGGGTGACGCGAGTTTCGTCAATGTGAAGTTCTCGGGCACACCATGGTAGGAAAATGGGGAACTTGTGAGCAGATTCTGGCGGCTCGGCACGATAAGTTCGACAGTTGCACCTGCACGCGAAAGCGCTTCGCAGGTTTTCATGATCTGAATACCGTGTGCTCGCTCAGTCGGAATCCTGACGTTGGCTATATAGAGTATGTTCATACTTCTTTCTTAAAATACGCGAAAATAACAAGTCCGGTAAGCGCCAACTGATAGTAGATCCGAGACCATTCAAGTCGGAGGGGCATACTCGTGCGGGGATGAAGCAGCGAGTTCAGCAGTGTCTTTATAGCCGTCTTTACAACGGTTTCCGCCTTCTTGGTTACAAACGACAATAGTACGCCGAACTTCTTGGTGCGATGGAGTTCAAAGTCAAGGCGAATATATTTCTTGAGCTTCCTAGGGTTATTCGATCGGGAAATGTAGTAATGCCAGTGCCCTCTCAAGTAGCCAGCGGGGTACGCAGCTTCGTTATAGGTAATCCGCTCATGAATTGCCTTACGAAATCGCGCACCGCTTTTCTTACTGAAGAACCGCTTTTGCCATCCTGGGTAATTTGAAGAATGTTCGATAAGCTTGCCGTCCAGAATGATGCGTGGGGAGACGTTATAGACCAGGTGCTTAGGGTCTTGAATTATATGCCGAACGCTTTCTACCAGTTCCGCAGTTGCCGTCTCATCCGAATCTATGTACAGAAACCATTCATGACGGGCTGCGTCCAGGCACTGGTTACGAACACCGCTGTAGTCGCGGAGTGTGTTATCGGGATTCTTGAATGACGGGTCCTGTGAGATGACCACTGCATTGTATTTTCTAGCAATTGCGAGCGTTTCATCGGTAGATCCTCCATCGCAGACTATGATCTCACTGAAGTCGCGCACGGATTCAAGCGCGCGCTTTAAGGTCGCGCCGGAGTTGAAGGTGAGTATGCCGACTGAACATTGTATCTTTTCCATGGACTATTTCGTTAGCACGAAAAGATATCCAAGCGGAAACCGCTTGCGGAAGCCCGGCTTCATAGCAAGCAAAATACGGTCCAATAGCCAATGGAGAGGCCATACAGCAGCGTTAAAAATACTTGGCATAAACGATGCAAGCGTGTTGAAGTTGACAGAGAACGGCCCCATTCCAATCGTCCTGATGGTTACGTTGCGGAATCCGGCCTCCCTGAAAAGGAGTTCGAGCGCCTCGTCTGTGTAACGAAAATAGTCATGTGGGTCGGCATGATAGTTGATCAGAAATGGTACGAAGCCGATTACTGTCTTTCCTTCTTTCAGAACACGCTGCGCTTCTCCCACGAGAAAGCGGTGATTATATATATGCTCCAAAAGGTTCAACATGAGGATCTGATCAATGCTCCCGTCTTCATAAGGAAGCGCGTCAATCTCAAAGTCGATATCTCGATCCTTCCCGTGTTGCTTATCAATATTCACGATATTCGTCCCTTCACACCTGCGCAGATAGTTGAAGTAGCTCGGATCCTTTCCTCCCCCAAGGTCAAGAACTACGCCACTTTCAAGGGTGTGCGAGGAAAGCGCCTGGTTCATTAATGAACGCATTAGGGTCTTTCCGCATATGAGCTGCTTCCAGGTCTCAAGCATGGATGTCATAGTACCTAGCGCTTCATAAACCTCCAAAGCGCGTAATACCAGTCAGCCGCAGCGGTCACTTTGGCTGCGAATACACTAGGCGTCGTGCCTTTATCGATTTGGATTCGGGGAAGACAGTACGGATCGTCACCGGCCCGTACCGCCTGCTCTATCACGCTTACTGCACCTTCATATCCCGCCTCTCGAGCAAGCTGCATCACCCGTGCGTTATAACTGCCCTTAGGATAGGCCAGGTATCGCGGCGTGATTCCAAAGTCTGCAGCAATAACCCTGCGCGACTCACAAAGTTCTGTTCGAGCTTCTTCTTCGGATATCTTTGTCAGTTTGCGGTGCGTTGCTGCATGGCTTCCTATCTCGACCAGTGAATCTTCAAGCGCATCCGTATGAATCCGTTCAATGAGCGGGAGGTCGTTCCCAAGCTCACGACGGTCCGGCTCCCCGCCGAGCAGAAAGACAGTTGATGGAAAATTATAGCGTCGGAGAAGCGGAAGCGCAGCGGTAGCGAAGTCGCTGTATCCGTCATCAAATGTAATCGCAACACTGTCCCGCTTCACTTGAAGCCCTGCGGCGTACTCATAGGCTCGCGAAAGCGGTACTACGTCGAACCGCTTCCGTAGGTAACGAAGCTGTCGTTCAAAGGAGGTGGGAGAAACTGCAAAGCGATTAGAAATATCATTTGAGATCGAATGGTATAAAAGTACGCTCATACGCGGAGTCCTTGGTACTGCATGCGCAAGGATGAAAAGCAGGCGCCATAGCCATTGCTTTATAAACGTTGGTCGATAATTACTATAAAGTTCGGCGGCAAGCGCAGCTCCAAGGGACGACAAACTGTTCTTTTCGACAACAGATAATAATTGATCACGAAGGGTGTCTGTCGTTTCATCTGATGTCAGTAGTCCATCGAGACGCGCGGCAAGACCGTCTACCGACCCATCGAACCAATATGCTTCACCCGCCTGATGCTTCAAGTCATCGCTTGAAGCAAGCACATGACAACCTGAAGATGCGGCTTCGAATATTGCCTTGTCGAACATGCCTGATCGGGCGCAGTTCACGAAAATATCGTGGGAGTGAAATAGTGCAGGCGCTTCGCTGTTCGGTACCCCAGGAACGAAGAGTACCCGTTCTGAGAGCTTGTAATGCTCGGTGCGGCTCACAAGGCTTTGGTAGTACGCTTCGTATTCCGGAAGAGCGGAGCCAGCAAAAGTCGCTGTAAAGGAAATGTTCTTCTCTGTTAGTTTCCGCAACGCTTCAAGTAAAAGAAAAGGGTTCTTAGACGGTGCCATGCGCGCAAAGAAAAGAATGGACTTAGGAGTTCTTGTTGAGTCGTCAATAGAGAAACGTTTCGTATCTACGCCAACAGGCATAAGCACAGTTTTGCGATACCGTGCCGTATATGAATGCTCGGAAGTACAAAAGAGCTTCGTACAGAAGAAGGCCGCTACTGTGGTAAGCCATGATCCTGCATAGTGGTTCCTCCACATAGAGACGGGCTTTCCAAGCAAGCGCCAGAGCCAGCCGGCGAGAAGTACGTACTCCTGGTTCATATGCACGAGTACCGTATCGTACCGGGAGCGAAGTCTCCAGATCAGAAGCATAAAATAGACAATATAAAAAATACGGCTGAAGAAGTGTGCGCCCCGCTCTTTTCCGAGAGAATGAATGCGTACGTTCGAGGGCGGATTATATGAACCACGTTTGAGGCAAATGACTTCTATGGAATCAAAGTGCAAGGCAAGCTCGTTGATCCATTGCGTAAAGAAACTGAGATAAAGGTCCTCAGTATCCACCACCTGTGTTACAAGAAGAAGCCTCATACCGAACGTGTAAGCGCCTCCGCGAGATCTGCAACAATATCCGCCGGCGAATTCCTTACATTGGCAAGGTGCCCAAGTGCTACGCGCTTCCCTTCCAAGGAAAGTACTGTGCGCGCATGCGAGTCCTCAATGAATTGCGCTGTAAGAGCGGCGAGGTTCGTAGGGTCCCCTACCGGAGCGGCAAAGACGTTCTCGTATCCCGTAAAAACCTCTCCGACAATGCCTACGTCGCTTGTGATTATCGGCACGCCCGCAAGCGCCGCTTCAATAAGTGTGATGCCATAACCTTCATACGCGCTCGCCTGAATGAATGCGTTCGCACTCTGCATAAGGCCCCATGCGTCTGTGCGCCAACCTAAGAAGAGCACTTTGTCAGCAACTCCCCATGATTGGGCGAGCTTCTCGAGTCTTTTTCGTTCTTTTCCGTCTCCAATAAGAACCAGTCCAAGCATGGGATACGCATCCTTGAGCCGCTTCAGCACAGCAAAGAGGTCTGGAATGCGCTTTTCAGGTTCAAGCCTGCTTACGGCAATAAGGGTAAAGGTAAAGGGACGTGGCGGAAGTTCGACCTTGGGGGGGACATCGGTCGATACGGGTATGGGAATGACCGATGGTTCGGGGATTCCATTTCCATAGCGTACGAGCATTGACTGCTTTATACGTTCACTCACTACGCGAATACCGGACGCTTTGCGTACGACCCGGTCGGCGACGCGCACGCGTACATGATTCAGGAACGGCATACGCACGCGAGGCGACCTGTAGATCGATTCGCGCGTAAACCACGGCGAAAGATAATCGGTATGCACTTGGAGATGGAGTTTCGCCTTCGTTCCTTGTACGGCCCACGAAGCTGCAAGCCCATGCTCAAACGGATCCTGTGCCGACACTATGTCGATGCCGTGCTTAAGAATTAGTTTCTTCCCCAGTTTCGAAAGCTTCCAAGGTGAAAGGAGCTTAAAGGCGCGCACTCCATGTACGAAGAGAGGGCCATCTTGTTGTTCGCAAACTTCTTTCGCGCGGGTAAGGATATGGAGTGAGCCGCCTGTCTTTGCAACTTCATCTGCATACGCACGCATGCGTAGGTGTGCAGGACTTATGGGGTCGCAGAGACTTGGGTCGTTTGAGAGGAATAGGACGTTCATATGGTGGCAACTATAAGCTCTTTTGTGCGCGCAAGCATAACCGGTACGCTGAAAAGTTGCGACCTTTTCAACGCTCCTTCTCTAAGACGTGTACTAATCTCAGGATCAAGAATAACCTTATCAATAGCATCAGCGAGCGCATTGGTATCGCCCACAGGAATGAGTATTCCACTGTCTTCCGTAACGACTTCGGCATTCCCTCCCGCTCTTGTGGCGACTATCGGCAAGCCGGCTGCCAGCGCCTCGATAAGAACGTGAGAGAGCCCTTCGTAGGTAGAGTTGAGTGCGAATACGTCGCTTTCGCGGAGAATGGCGCGCACGTCTTCTGGTGGAAGTGAGCCGGTAAATACAAAGCCGTCTTGAAGTTTTTCTCGGGCATGTGTTTCTAGCTGGGAACGCTCGGGCCCATCTCCTACAATTATCAGTGAGGCATTCTTTCCTCCTTCGCGTACTTTGGCAACTGCCTCTATCAGCTTATCGATTCCCTTCCAAGGAACGAGCCTGGCGATTGTGAGTATACGTGGATGCGGCAGACGAAGCATTTCTTCCGGGACCTTTCCTTCTTCTGCAAGCGTGACTGCATTGTGTATCACTTGAATCTTTTCAGGAGGTATTCCCCAACTAGTCACATGCTTTTTCAGATACTCGCTCGGAACGATAATTGAAGTTGAACGGCGCGCTACCCAGTACTCGATACTGCGCAATATGCGAACTTGGAATGGGACGATCTTCAGGTGTGCAAAATCATCAAGGGATTCCGTAACTCCAAATCGTTGTTTGCCCTGCTCCCAAGCGTAGTCGCCTACGACTTTAACCGTGAGAGGCTTCTTCAGGAACATTGCTGCTAAGGCTGCTGGAAGACCGGTCGATACCGGATCTAGAACGAGTACTGCATCGTTTTCCTTTCCTTCGCGAATGAGGCGAATAAAGTACGCAAGATGCCGGATTACCTTAGGTAAATGGCGTACGTCTCTGAACTTCACAACTGTGATCTCGATTCCAAGATGAGGCAAACCCTCTTCGAGCAATTTCGAATAGGTCGCTGGGCCGCCTGACTCAGGCGGGTAGAGAGGTGTTGCTATGAGAAGCCTCATCTTTCTATTCTAGCGGGTTCCTAAGAGCTCCTTAAAAAGAGTCTGCATATCACCGGCAATAAGGTTCCAATCGTACTTTGAAAGTGCGAGTTCCTTGGCGTTCCGTATGACCTTTGTAACCTTATCCGGGCGCTCAAGGATGTCCTTCACCGCCTCAGCAATTTGCTCGGGAGAATCTGCGTCTACCGCCCAACCAGTTGTTTCCTTCTCTGGGTTCCGTCTTTCATCAAAGAAAAAATCAGCGATTCCTCCTTCTTGGGTTGCTATCACCGGAAGACCTGCCGCGAAGGCCTCTACAAAAGAATTTCCCATACCTTCTGAACGGGATGGTCGTATGAATATGTCACAGGCTGAGAACATGAGCGGCATCTCCGTATGATCAATATATCCCATAAAGCGTGCACGGTCGCTGACACCAATCTCTGCAGCAAGCGAGCGCAACTTCTCTTCGTCCGGACCGATGCCGTATATAAGGAAGGAGACACTATGGGGAAGAAGAGAAAGCGATCGAATAACATCGTCTACAGCGTTCTTGTGTACCAAACGGGATGTCGTCACCATGTACATGTCGCCTTCTTTTTTACCTAGTCTCTGTTTCATTTCTTCAACCATTTTCTGCGAAAATACTTGTGAAAAATGTTCAATATTTACGGCGTTCGGTATCACACTTGCCTTCCCCGAGAATCCCATGGACCGTGCCCACTTAAGGAGGAATGTTGAGATTGTTTGAATGTGGTCTGCTGTCGTAAAGGCTCTCTTGAAGAATGGCCACACCGGTTTCATCATGCGTTCTATGTATTCGGGCGGATCCCCTTCCTGAAGAGTAAGTAGATAAGGAACATCCTTATGGGAAGACTTGAAGTTAGCAGCAGGAATACCGCTTGAATGCGCCATCATAGCCCAGATAGCGTCATATGAATATTTGCGGTGAAGTGCAGCAGCCTTTCTACCAGCCAAGTATTGATACAAATACTTATTTAAATGGAGCGGGAACTTTCTTAAGTTGGCAATGCTCGGATTCTTCCTTGTTGGCCCTATACGATGCACCAGCACGTTCCCAACCTTCTCTACCTTTGGAAGGTTTGAGTCAAAGCGGAGCGTAACCATATGGAACTCAATATCCGAAATACGGTCGGTAATTTCCTTGATAGCAACCTCTGCCCCTCCGACGAAGCGAGGGTAGTAATTAAGAGAGAATATAAGTACGCGTTTCATTCTACGCAAAGGCCTTCACGTACTCATCAAGACTTTGTTCAGGCTCCCATCCGAGAAGTCTGGTCTTCGACGTATCTATATCTGAACTCATACGGTTTCCAAGAACTTCAGGACCCATCACTATCTCACCACCAAACATATTCGCTACTTCCAAAATGGAATATTCGCTTTCATTACCAATACCAAAATCATCCCCTTCTCCCTGTTCACCAACAAGAATAAGGCCATTTACGATGTCATTCACGTGCGTGAAGTTCCTCTTCTGAGTACCGGGAGCATTTACCGTTATCACTTCTCCTTTTAGCTTCTTCTGGTGGAAGATCTCAATCACCGTTCCGTATGCGCCAGCCCTCTCCCTTGGACCATATACGTTATAGAAATAAGTGATGGCATATGGAAGGTTGTACCAAGCGCCATAGTTGCGGACGAGTTCAGTGTTGGTGGCTTTTGCCCATGCGTACGGACTTTGGTCGCGTCCAAGCCCTCCGTCTCCAAATTTAGTTGAAGAGCCGGCGTACACAAGCTTTACTCCCCTCTTGCGCGCAAACTCAAGGACACCAAACGTTCCTAGTTTATTCAAATCCCATACAAGAGCGGGCTCGGTAAGGCTTTTCTCGACACGGGAATACTCACCCAGATGGTAGATAAGATCCGGCGTCTCTGGAATAAGTTCCTCGATATCTTTTGTATGTCCTTCCCGGTATTCAACTCCAGGAACATGATTATCCTTAGAACCAGTGAAATAATTATCAAGCGAGATAACCTTGTTTCCATCCTTAACGAGCCGTTCGCAGAGATGCGAACCAATGAAGCCGGCGCCACCGGTCACGAGTATGGTCTTCTGGGGCTCAGCCATGAGGAAAAAGTAGCATGGAAAGTGGGTATAACGCAGGCCCCCGGAGTTCGGCCCTTAGGCCGCTCTCCGGGGGCGATCATGCGTTCACCATATCGTTGTGCTAAATAGGTTCGTACATCTATTAGTACTTCACCCCCTACTCCAAGGTTACTTCCCCTCCTTAAAGATGGCCTTCAATGTCTCCTCAGGGACCTCAAACGGCTTCTGGGCTGGCTTTTGGGGCTGAGGCGAGGGATTTTCCTTCTTAAGAACGTCAGCAAGTGCGCCCTTTAAAGGGACTGCTTTTGCAGTGTTCTGTTGCTTGCGCTCAGTGTCAGCCTTGTTCGTCATACTCCGAAGTATCGCCTTCAGGTCCTCGGCCGACTTCCCTTCCGGAGGAGGTGTTGGTCGCGGACGTTCTTCGCGGGAAGATTGCACACGTCGCTCAGGAGGACGTTGTCGCGGCCGTTCCAGAGCACGAGGGCTACTCTGTTGCTGAGGCCTTGAGTACGAGTTTTTAGGAGGGGGCTCAGCGGGCGCTTCTCCCGTAGCCGCAAGCTCGTCGAGGATAAGTTTCTCTATTTTTGCGCGTTCAGTACCGAAGGCCGCACGCGACGCTTCGATGACTTCTTTCTTGTATGTATGAGGCGGCGCTTCGATGTGCGGAAGCGTGAGCGCAGAGAAAGGCTGCGACCCCACGCCGTCGATCATAAGGGTCAGGTATATTTGGGCAAATCCGAGACCCACTAGATCCTCCTTGGTGAATTTGGGTAGGAAGATAGTCTCGAGAGTCTCTGCATCAAAAGGTCCCACGCGGAAGCACACGGTTGTGCCGACGTTCCCGAAGACTGCCGCGCGCACCTCCTCCTCCATCTGTTCGACATACTGGTGGGCGATAACCAGATTCAATTTGTACTTGCGAGCCTCTGAAAGTATCTCTGCAAATGTCTGGTTTGCGAAGTTCTGGAACTCGTCTACATAGAAATTGAATGATGGAAGCTCTGCGATCTGAGGCCCTGAGAGATCAGCCCGGCTCATAGCGCCAAGGAAGATACGGGTGGTAAGCATGGACCCCAAAAGCTGCATGTTGGTGTCCCCCACCTGTCCCTTTGAAAGGTTGATGATGAGGATCTTCTTCTGGTCCATCAACTCACGCATGTCGAAGGAAGATTTTGGCTGTCCGATGATGTTGCGGATGAGCGGGTTACTCGTGAACTGTCCGACCTTATTTTGAATGGCGGGAGTCGCCTCTTGCGTGAAGCGGTCGGTGTATTGGGCGAACTCCTTAACCCAGAAATCCTTAACAACCGGGTCCTTGATATTGTCTACCACCTTCTTCCGATACGCCTTGTCGGTATACATGCGGTTCACACCGAGGAGCGTTGCGCCTGGATACTCAAGAAGCGCAAGAAGCGTGTTGGTGAGGATGTACTCCATTCGTGCGCTCCATGCGTCCACCCAGATCTTCTTAAAGGTCGCCATAAGGCCGGACACGACGAGATGGCGCTTGTCGTATCCCACGTCCTCCATGACGTTGAAGGCGATGGGACGGTCGAGATCGAAGGGTGCGAAGTATACAACGTCGTTTATACGCTCCTTGGGCACATATTCAAGAAGCCGATCGGCAGTCTCTCCATGTGGGTCAATGAAGGCCAGCCCTTCCCCGTTCCGCATATCCTGAATGGCCATGTTCTCAAGAAGGGTCGACTTCCCCATGCCCGTCTTTCCAATGACGTACATGTGGCGGGAACGGTCCTTCGCCTTAAGACCGAACGGTATGCGCTGCCCGCGCGAGTCGGTCGCGGCGAAGTATGTGACGCGGTCGGGGTTGTCCATGGGGTGATTATACCTGCAAAGCACTGTCATTATGAAAAGCTGTTATGGATATGAACAACTCCTATAGATACTGGTCTTATACGCAGTCGAAATAAGGCCACGTAATGCATCTATATAGTTACGGTTAGGAGATGAAGCGCTTTCTAGAGTGGATAGCCCTAAAAGAGCGCTTGGATTCCACTGAACCCATGCCACCTTACGTTTCCGAACGGGACGTATGGTGGGCAAGTCTCGGCGAGAATGTAGGGTCTGAAGTGAACGGAAAGAGCCATGATTTCACACGCCCAGTTCTTATACTCAAAAAGCTCACGTATGGGTTTTATCTTGTTGTTCCTCATACGACTAGACCACATGAGGGAAGTTGGTATGTACATGTTCTCTTGAGAAAGGTCGACAACTACATTTGCCTTAATCAGATTCGAACGATTGACTACCGGCGTCTACACTCGAGACTTGGCCAGATTAGTACAAAAGATTTCAAACGAGTGCACCAAGGATTTCGTGAGCTTTATGTATAAAAATATCCCGCCGCCCTTTCGGGCGGCGGTCGCGGCTAATGCCGAAGCCATTAGTATATGGTATGAGATTTTGCAGGTCAATAAAGGCATTGTAGCTAGAAATAAAAGACACCAAGACCGCCTCGGGTAGATAGAAATAACGGGTACCATATAAAAGCATACCCCACCCACGCAAGCGCGGGCGGGATACTCGTAATGTGGAGACTTAGCGCTCCACGTTGGGGACGAGGAGCCGATATTCTTCCGGTCTCCAGCGATTCCTGGCAGAGAGCCGGTCGATGCCCGTGGCTAATTGTAAGCCATAGGGATTTGAAGAGAGGACCACGACCGGGTCGTTCGCATCGCTGCTTCTAGTGAAGCAGAAGATACCGTACCTCTCTCCTCGCAGGATCTCGGCCATCTTCTCGAATTGCTGTGCGGTCAGAGTGTGGTTGTTCGCGATGAGGGCTTCCCCGAGCAATGCACTGGAACGCATGCCGAGCACCGCTGCGGCCGCCATGTAATGCGTCCACTCTTCTTCGAAGGCCAACGTCGCGACGACGCAGGGACCGGCCCCAAGCTGTAGAGCTGGGAGCCATGAATTGAGATGCTCCTCATCCCGGCAGGCGAACGAGCTGCCGCTAAAGCAGTCTTGCGTTGCCTTTCCGCCGACTGCGGGGAGTTCGGTCATCTCCTCAATGGAGAACCGCCCTGCGGTCATGCTGATAGTTGCGCTCATGTGCGCTTCTCCTCTTCAAAACAGAGTCCGGACCGAATGGCTCGGACTGAATCCTCTTCCCATTCAGGAATCAAGGTCCTTCTGGCTAGATTATACCTCTAAATTACGTTAGAGGCAAGGCGTCGCTTAAGGGTCTATTGGTACTGAATGAATAT
>Ga0209542_10003506_pt1 | contig 33507 bp, 33 predicted proteins | sample RifCSPhighO2_01_FD_184028 | JGI IMG/M metagenome (GOLD analysis project Ga0209542, IMG submission 184028) | Soil microbial communities from Rifle, Colorado - Rifle CSP2_plank highO2_0.1 (SPAdes) (version 2) | ecosystem: Environmental > Terrestrial > Deep subsurface > Rock core/Sediment ... | reverse complement strand
ATAGTGCCAAGGCCTACTGCCATCGTTGATAGAAAGAGCAGATCAGAAGTTCCCTCTCCCGTATCGTAATCAACACTATACAACGGAACAGCTTCGGCACGGAGTTGGCGAGTGATCTCGCTATATTGTGGATCATCAAACAATTGCTCAGGAACTACCATTCCCATCCGTTCCAACACCATAAAATCCAAACTACTGATATCCACGTCTGCAAAAAGAGGGGCGCTTGATTCCCCGTGATTGCCCAATCCTAAATAATATCGGGCAGTATCTGTTTCAAATGTATGCAGTGCCATGCTAATATCTCCAGCGCGCTTTCCTGCCGCGCGTATCGACATGAGTAAAGCTTCGTCCTTTGCCGATGCCGCCATTTTTAAAAACACGCTCGGCATCACGGGCAATTATACGATAAGGGAGAGCAACATCAACAGCATCGCCGCTCGTATGCCGGCTTTTTGTCGGTCGTTTCCGATAACCGAGCCGATAAAGATCGTTGTTATAGCCAAAAGAACGGTACCCGGAATTGATGGCGAGCGGTTGTTTTATCTTTCTTCTTAATTCTTCCAGTTTTGTGATAATTTCTGGATCCAGCCGGAGATATTGTGTATATTGATCACCATTCCACGTCTGGACGTGGCGCGGATTTGCCCAACGCGTATCACGGATGATCGCAAATTCAGCGAGGGTGAAATGTTCTGAAATTCTTTTTCCCAGATCGGCTCGCGGTACTTCTAACAGCGCCACACCTCCGTTATTTGGATCGTAAAATTCACAGCGCTGATGGATTAATCGCCTTCCTTGCACACTTTGCCCATTGTAGTGATCACAAAAAGATCCGCCGACCAAATCAGGATCAGTGATAATCTTCAGCTCTAACCCACTGGGGAAACGAATGGTCTTTCGCGGCTCTCGTCTGCGTGTACTCCGGCGAGGAAGATCTTCCTCACGATGCTCTCTTTCTTTATGCACGGAGGATGACCGGCGGCCACAGGGAACGTATAATACTTGACCTGGATAGATTCGGTCGTGATTTGGAACATGGGGATTATACAGCAGAACTTCCGACAGGCTTGCGCCGGATTTTTCCGCAATCTTCCCTAAAGAATCGCTTTTTTCCACTCGATAGACCGCGGCGACGTGGACTTTTTCTCCCGCGGTAAGTCTTTTTTTCCCGCGCAGCGAGGGATTGCAAGCATAGATTTCTTGTGCCGGGATCCTGACGAGATCACTGATCTCTTCTAGTTTTTGGCGACGCGGTCCGGCATATTGAACTGTATACACTCCGCGGTCATGGGAAAGGTCTTCCGCTTGAAGCGCAGTGGGAGCGAGTGCTATATACGCGGCAACACCTAAAACGAGCAATTGGGCAGGGCGATTCATTGGTAAATGTAAAGTCATAGCCCCACAAATCCCCATTACTTTATAAATGTTATCCTCTTTGTTACTTATGAGTGGTTATCCTCCTAAGATTTATAAAGCAGCCGACTTTTAGCATAGCTTGATGGCTGAACGGAAAGGCTCTGTAGAAAAAGTCGTCCGCCTGGCCTAAGATTGACCGTGAGAAGCGATATGCTGGAACAGGTGCGAAAACGATCAGATCAAATGGCCGGTTCTGCGACCTTAAACGCAACTTGTTTTCGCCACGGTCAATGGCCAGGAGGACTTTTTCTACAGAGCCGAACGGAAAGAGAGATTTACAAATGGACAACTTGTTGCCATCCTCAATCAAACCATTTTCCCCACTGCCCGTTACGGACAGGTTAAGATTATCAAGGCAGCGGGATACTGCCGATTAAATGGATTCGGAAAAAGAGGAGGAATTCCGCTAGAGGCTGCTGCGGACAACCAAATACGCGCCGTTGCCCACCGCTTGTATGAACGGGCACAGCGAGAAAAATACGGCTTCTCTCCAGAAGAAGAAACGCTTGTACGTGAAGAATATCGCCGCCCAACACCTGACCAGGAATATCGTCAGAGATTATACGGCTGGCTTAATCTTGATCCAGAAGAAAATCAGTATTCGACCTCCAAATTGGAACAGATGCTTGTTGGTGAGTGAGAATAGAAAATAGAGAGCTGATCGTATCCCACGACCACAGGTAAACAAAACTCTTAAAGGGAGAATGATATTCTTTTAAATTGGATGTTAACTGTGCCCCCGTATGAGCAGAGCCGGGAAGGATACTGTGGTCCTGCTTGCTTGAAGATGGTTCTCGCTTATTATCAGATTGACAAAAGCGAAGAAGAGCTTGTTGATTTGACCAGCTGTACTGAGCGGCATGGTGCGACCAGCGAAGGCATACTCGAAGCCGCACAATACTGCGGTTTAGAGGGAATGATCAGAGATCATTCTACGTTGGAAAATATCCGTGAAATGGTCAACGAAAGAGAAGTCCCGGTCATCGTCGATTGGTTTTCCATGACACCCAGAGAAGGTGGAGACGGACATTATTCCGTGGTCATCGGCTTGGATACATCTAATATTTATCTCATTGATCCGGAAGGAGGTAAAGAACGCGCGATTAAGAGAAATATCTTTCGCCGCCACTGGTTTGATTTTCCGGGCGATTATCTGCGGGAAAATGGTGACGCTATCCTCCAGCGGATGCTTGTTCTTTATCCAGAAAATCGTAAAGAAGAATTTGAGGAAAAGAGATAGTGGTTATCGGCATCCCCCTCGGCTTATTGTATACTAACGCGGCGGAGTGGCTCATCCATAAACATATTCTGCATGGCTTGGGGAAAGATAAAGACAGCTATTGGAGTTTCCATTGGCATGATCACCATCAGAACACACGCCGAAAAGGCGGATATGATCCAGACTATGAACAACTGCCTTTTCCCACCAACCCGCAAGGCAAAGAAACGCTGGGCTTGTTAGGATTAGCCATGGTCCATGCACCGCTCTTTCCCGTGGCGCCATTTTTTACAGCAACGGTCTGGTATGGTGTGGTTGATTATTACCGCAAACACAAGAGAGCGCATCTCGACCCGGAATGGGCGCGGGAAAACTTACCGTGGCATTATGATCATCATCTTGGACCAAATCAAGATGCTAATTGGTGCGTGACCAAGCCCTGGTTTGATCAGATCATCGGGACGCGTGAAGAATATGTCGGCACGGAAAAGGAATTAGAACGACGGGAGAAAGACGCCAGACGCAGTGAACAGGCAAGAACAGAACACCAAGAATCAACGCTAGATACGATCGTTACCTGGCTGTGTGAACGAGTGCTTGCGCCGAAAGTGTAAAAAGCGCCAACGCCCGGACTTTCAAAGATTCACGCTTTTTGCATGACATCTGTTTGAACCGGGATATCCTTGCGGAAACAAGCTCTCAGTACTTTCTTCTGGAAAGATCATTCCAGGCTTGCGCAGTACCGGGTTGTGCCACGTTGGCAAGTGGCAGCACCGAGACTTTCAACACCCACCAACGTCGAAAGCTACGAACGCTAGTGAGTATGTTTGAATTTCCGAACCAAGAACAGCGGTTTCTTGAAATCTTGGTTTCTCGGAATCTCCACGTAACCCAGTTTCCACTTCAGTTAGTCATCGGCCGAAGCCTCAGCGCTCAAGTCTTATGAGCGTGGCGCTATAACCAGGTTAAGCTATGCTGCCAATTGGCAGAAATAGGGCAGTGGTTATAAAAAGGTTTTGGAAAGATATTTATAACCGGGATGAAAAACAATCTTTAATGAGATATTTAATCGACAGGGATGGTGTGCTTGCTGATTTTGAGCGAAGTGTATTAGAAACATATCGGGAACGCCATCCAGAGAAGCCATTTGTTCCGCCAGAGCAAAGAAGCGGGTTCTTCTATATGGAACAGCAATATCCGGAAGACTGCCGTCCGCTGCTGAGGGAAATCTATAATGCCCAACACTTCTTCCGTGACCTGCCTCTGATAACCGGAGCTACCGATGCCTTGGGAGAGCTAGAACAGCAGGGAAATGAAGTATTTATCTGCACGAGTCCACTGCTGAGCAATCCGTATTGTATTTCAGAGAAATTAGAATGGATTGAAAGACAGTTTAGCCACGATTGGGTTGACCGAACAATCTTCATCAAAGATAAGACGATTATCCTAGCAGATTTTCTCATCGACGACAGGCCGGAGGTAACCGGCGTACAACAGCCGACATGGGAGCATATTCTGTACACCCAGCCATACAATAGGGACGTCAGCGGAAAACGCAGATTAACCTGGCAGGATTGGAGAACTGTATTACGATGAGTACGAACGAGTTTTGCCTCAATTTTTGTGATCAAAACATCAAGCGTTTTGGAAGAGAAGCCTATCAAACATTCAGAGCTGATCAGAGGGTAATTGTTGACGAACCGCCAAGCTGTCAGACTTTTTGTTTTGAATGCCAATATTGCCCTTTAGCTATTTATGGTGTGACCCCTGATCGAGATAACGCCCAAGAAGACCGCTGGGAATTCCTGCAGGCAGGGACGATAGAAAATCCGGGGACGACTGCTGATCTGATTGAACTGATCAATAGAAGGCTTTTGGAAAATTCATCTTTGTAGCTTCTTGATATCCTCAACCGTAATCCAGGCCGTCATCAGGCCAAAACCAGCTTTATTGATCTCAAAAGATTTTGCTAATTGTTCTACTTTTTTTAAGTGAAGCAAGATACAATATTTTCTCTGGCTGCACCATTCCATCAATTGAGGAAGAGGACCGCTCAAACAGATTTCCTGGGCATACTTCTCCAGCAGTTGGGGAATATTTGTCTGCGGCAAATAAAACTGCATGACTTCAGCAATTTCTGCCTTTACACTGACCATATCGCCGGATTCCTTAAAGTAGATTGTTTCTCCTGCTTTTATCTTTCCCCAAGGAGCGATTTTTGATTTGTACCAGCGTGATTCGATGGTTTTTTCTCCAGAGATGATTTTTGCAAGTAATTTTCGTTTCTTGGAGAGGATGGCGAGATGCTCCATCTTGTAAATAGTATCAATAATCTTTATAAAAGCTTCTTCTTACGGTAAGCCATGCCTTTCAATTTCAATTTTAGGACACCTGATACTACTCAAGATCTTCGTCAGCTCGTCAATTTTTTGATGAAACAAGATCTTGGCTATCCCAGATATGAAGAATGGGTGCAGCGTAGCGAGCATGAGGTTGAGAAGGGAGATAAAACTCCCATCCTGGCTTTTAGCGATGGACAATTAGTTGGAGACGTCATCTATCAGCCTCATAAGCAGCTTCCTCGCCTGCGGGAAATAAAAAATATCAGGGTGCATCCAGAATTGCGAGGGAGAGCCTTCGCTCACTTCATGCTGAGGCAGGCAGAAGTAGAAGCAAGAGATCAATATGATGCTTTGATTGTTGACGCCCGCGCCGATCAGAAAGATGTCATCGCTTTACTGCTGCATGAAGGCTATGTTCCTTTAGGACAGAGAGCATTATACGATTCTAATGCCCTAGATGTGATCATGATAAAGACTTTAGACCAAAAAACTGCTGGTGGTATTGTTTATTCAGCAAAAGGATTATTGTTGGGTTAAGATTTTATAAACAACTTTCCTACTTCGTCAACACTCATTTCTCCCGGATTCTTAATGATCGAATGCATGCTGCCGCCGCCATCGCCAGCATATCGAGGAAAAATATGGACGTGCAGATGCGGAACAACCTGCCCTGCGACAGTATTCTGATTCCAGCCGACGTTAAAGCCGTCGGGAAAGAGAACGTCACGCAATTTCTCCATCGTTTTTTTGACATTGAGAATTAATTTCTGCAATGATTTTTCATCGAGGTCAAAAGGGGTAACTGCATGTTTCTTGGGGATGACGACGGTATGGCCTTTGCTGTGCGGCTTGATGTCGAGAAAGGCGAGAGAATCTTTGTCTTCATGGATAATATGCGCAGGGATTTCTTTCTGGATAATCTTACAGAAGATGCAGTTGTCGATTTTTGAGTCCATTTTCGAGAATATACTAACGGACACAAATGTTCATACTATCGATCGTGTCCGTTATATCTACAAAGGGCTTAAATTTGTACGAAAATTTAAGTCCTTTGGTATAGATTGACAAAAATTTATAAACCTTCCCCCCCCCATCATGTACCTACGACACAATGGAAGAAATAGAAGTAGATATTTTTAAATTCAAACGACCTGGTGTTGCCGTTGATGTTATTCTGTTCACGATCAAGAATGGCGAACTGCAAGTAGGATTAATCCAGCGGGAGGAAGCGCCATATTCTGGAAAGTACGCACTTCCCGGCCGATTTGTCCGCTATGAAGAGCCGATCGAAGAAACAGCCCGTCAGGCATTGAAAATCAAAGGTGGAATCAATCCGCATAGTGTTTTTCTGGAACAGCTTTATACTTTTGGACAGAATCTCGAGCGGGATACGCGCATCCGCACGATCAGCATCGTCTATTTTGGATTAATCTCTGTGGAAAAAATTGATTTCCAGAAAGGGAATAAATTCCAGTGGTTTTCGGTCTACAAACTTCCTTCGCTGGCATTTGACCATCAGCAGATCATTGACTACGCCGTGCAACGCCTACGGGAGAAGATCTGGAGAAGCAGTTTTGCTTTTCAATTGCTGCCGGCAGAATTTACGTTGACTGAATTGCAAAAGGCCTACGAAGTTATTCTCGGCGAACCTCTGGACAAGCGAAACTTTAGGAAGAGACTACTTGATCTCGCTATCTTGAAAGACCTGAAGAAAAAGAAAAGAGGGGGTGTGCACCGACCGGCAGCCATCTATACTTTTAAGAACAACTAGAGTATGGTAGATCGAGGCTATTCCAACAAGAAGTCCGAATTATCTCCACAATCTTTATATATAAGTGTTGATTTTACACTAAATAGATAACCCAGACCACACTCAAAATGGAAGACCAAGACCTCAACCGACCAAATCCCCTCTTTGCCGCGCCGGGAATATTTGCGGCGGCAATTACCGACTTTTACGAGTTAAGTATGGCGAGAGCTAATCTTGAAGAAGGAATTGCCGGGATCCCCAGTGTCTTTGATCTTGTTCTGCGTTCCTTGCCGGAAGGGCGGCCATATATGATCAACGCTGGTTTGGAACAGGCGGCGGCGTATCTCCTTATTGGAAAAGGGAACGCTGGGCTTCGTCAACACCTGGAAGAAGTGCAAGGTATCAACGACAAACCATTTCTGGATTGGTCAGAAACATTCTCTTTTAAGGGCGATGTTTACGCCATGCCCGAAGGAACCATTTTTTTTGGACAGGAACCACAACTGCGTGTCCATGAACGGTTTGAAGAAGCGCAAGTGTTTGAAAGCCTGCTCTTAAACACGATCAATCCGCAGACGAATGTGGCAACGACGGCGCACGACATCGCCAGCGTGACGGACAAGATCCTACTGGAAGGCGGTTCACGCCGCGCAACAAGTCCGCAGAGCGCGTTGTTCAACAGCCGGGCGGCACGCATCGGCGGATTTACTGCTTCGTCAAATGTTGCGTTTGGCATGGAATCCAAAGAGAGGGTTGGCGGCACACACGGGCATTCCTATGTCATGCTCCATCCCACTGAATATGAGGCGTTTAAAGCGCAGGCAAAAACATTTGGAAACGCGGTCTGTTTTCTTCTAGATACGTATGACATCGCCGTAGCTTTAGAAACTGCGGTGAGAGTTGTTGAAGAAGATAAGCTTTCTCACTTTGCCCTGCGGATTGACAGTGGAAATCTGTTGGAACAGGCGCGCATGATTCATCAGAAGCTGGGGGGGAAAGGTTTCTCCAGATCTGATTATACACTCTCTGCCTCCGATGATCTTACTAAAGAAAAAATAGAAAAGCTAGAAGATGGCGGAGCGGACATCGACAAATACTTGCTCGGCACATACGTAGTTAATCCGCCGAAACCATTGGGCGGCGTGTATAAGCTTGCCGCATTTAAAGATGGTGATGGAGTCTGGCAGCTTCGCTGTAAATTTTCAGAAAATCCAGGCAAAGCGACGTTTCCCGGAATTAAGCAGGTTTATCGGGTTTGCGGCAACGATGGCTCTTTTCAAAGAGATATTGTCGCTTTGGAAGGTGAAGATATTTCTGATTGTATTGGTACAGGGGAGACCGTGGAGGAATTACTTGTCCCGATCATCAAAGAAGGGAAGCAGGTCTATTCTTTCCCTTCCCTTGCGGAAATCTCGGCACGGCGCGAAGAGCAATTACATTCGTTCAAGAATATTGCAGAGTATGAAATAATGATTTCACCAGGCATCAAAATTGCTCGAGAGAAAGTCCGGCGGATCTATCGGGCAGGTCTTGAATAAATGGGAGGAAAAAAACATGACACAAAAAATTAATGTTTTAGTTGATTGGGGAGAATCGTTTGTAGATCAAAATGGCAGTTTTTATTGCGGAACAACCGACGGACAGAAAGAACGTGCGGCAAATATCGTGAATGATGCAGACTTAGTTCTCTATCTTTCTGATCTCCATACGCGGTCGAGCTCTGAATTTGTGGTCAATGGGGGATTGTATCCGGCACATAACCTGCGGAAGAGAGATTGGCATGATCTCGACAATTTGGGAGTCGCACCGGGGAAGAGCGTAAGCCCCCAACTCACCGAGAAATTGCATTCAAAGGTCAAAGATCGCCGCAGCGGGCTGATCGTGCCACGCCATGTTTTTTTTCAGGATTATGACCGTCAAATACACCCCACGCCGGCTTTCTCGCTCGAAGATGTTGAAGAAACCTTTGCTGTCCCGCGGTTAGATGAGCAAAGCTTCAGCGACGGGAAGATCGATTATGTGGTCTGTGCAAAACATATGTTCAACGGTACGGGACAGCAATTCACCGGATTTCTGGGCCGTTTTCCCGGTGTTCCTGATGAGGACAAAACTGTTTTTTCCCTGCTGAAACAGCAATACGGACAAGGGAAAGATCTGCAATTTGACGTGACCGGCGTGGTCATGGGAATCTGCATTTACCAGACGGCCAGCGGGATTAAGCAGCTCTTCCCAAAAGCGGCAGTTAATGTGATCGCTGATGCCTGTACGCATCTGATCTATGCACCGTTAGGCATAGCTGATGAAGAAACCGGCAATCTTGTTGCCAGAGCGATGTGTCAGCAAGTGGGGATTAACTATCTTTCGACAGCAGAATATCGGGAGCAAAGGCTATGATGAGAAGAAAAAACGAGGATCAGGAGTAAAAAAGATGAAAGATCTTTCAACGATCATTTCCGGAATGAAAACTGATCAGCCAGACCAAGAACGGCTAGATCTGGTGCTAACCGACTTTCGCGGCTATGCGGAGCGATTTTTGCGGGAAGAAGAAGTCAGCCCCGCTTTCATCACGGCATTACAGGCAGGCACGGAGATGAAAATGTGGGGCGATGGAGCGTGTTATCCCAACGGCCTTGTCTGGTTTGGAGGAAAAGAAAATACAGACCAGTTAAGGAATCAACCCATGGGCCACCCGGGGGAATATCTTAAAATGCGTGATGACACCGAGGCGACAGGGGAATTTATCGGAAAACTGTTAGATCGAGGAAAACTTTACTACGGCACTTCACATTGGAATCAAGACGGAGAAACCGCTACCTCCGAGTATGTGGTCTGGCTTTACCGGCATTGTGAGTATGAACCATTTAAACGGAATGTTGAAAAAAGTGTGATCACTCTTCTGGAAGCGGAACTGGAACGCTCTTTCCCAGATCCAGACTACAGGGAATGGAGAAAAAGAGTTAAACAACGACGACGACTACAAGCTAGACGACGGAAAGAATATGCCCCCGCAGAGTCATCTGATTTAGATCATTATGCCAGCCTCTTTAGTTCCGACAATTTGAATTCAGCAGTATGGAGAGCGGGGCTAAGCAACCCTGCAAGAGCAGAAGACAAAGCAATGGCTGCTGAGTTTAAAGAAGAGATGGCCAAGACCATGCGCTGGATCACCCATGGGATAAGATATCAAGCAGTAAACTTTACAACAGCATCGGCAGAATTTCGACAACGGTTTGATGCCTGGCACCAAGAAAATGAAGCGCGCCAGAATGCAGAACAGGAATGGAGCAAAAGAATGAATCGGGTGATCGGTCTGCTGGAAGTAGTCGGACAGGTAGGAAAACCAGACAATGCTTTTAATCGGCTGTACAGCCAACTAGAAGAAAAAGCGCGCGGCCGGTGGATGTACTATGCACCAAACGTGCAGACCGATTATTTTTCAAGTACCACTAATTTGTATAATCTGCTCCTGACCGCGTTAAGTGCAATACAATCTGATGGGCGACTGGAAGATTTCTGGCAGACACAGATCAAAGAGGATACGAATGTAACCGGTGCTCTCACCGCCATTGGTGGTTATCTGAACGCCTTGTCAATCCAAGGCAGAGAGTCACTCGTCTGTCCCGTATTGCAGGCAGTGCAGGAACGAAAAAAGAATCCACCCCATGATCCGCAGCGTGAAGCAACAGAACGGAGTGACAAGAGCAATCTGAATTTTGTCGGCCGTTACCTATCTTTTTCGAGGATACTGAATACCCTGGACTGGACCTATTCGTTTGATCCGAATAAACTAATCTTCGATGCGCTGGAAACAGTTGTAGAGGAAGAAGACCGCACTTTTGTACTAGGATTCAGGTCAGCGACAGCACGAGCCGAAAAGAAGAACAGCGTGCGTTATTCGCCCCTAACGGACGAGTATCGGGGCATACACCGGCTGGAAAAAGTGACCAAAAGATATATTGCCGGGCTCGAAAGAAGAAAAGAGGGAGAACAAAAACAACAAGCGCGTGGAGTGCAAAATTCGGAGGAGGATGACCAATGAAAATAGCTTTAGCCCAGATGGAAGTCATCCCGGGAAAACCGCAGAAGAATCTGGGAACAATGCTGCGGATGATCAGCGAGGCTAAGGAACAACACGTCGATCTTATTTCTTTTTCGGAATTGTGCGTCAGCGGCTACCTCGTCGGCGACAAATGGACAGAAGATGCTTTCTGCGAGCAGATGATGCGATTCAATGGGCCTCTGCTGGAGGCCAGTCAAGGCATTGCCCTCGCCTATGGAAATATCTTTCTCGATACAGAGATCAATGCCCGCGTTGGCGATGGAAAGCCACATCCCAACAAAGATGGACGCATCCGGAAGTACAATGCAGTGTATGTCATGCAAAACGGAAGGATGGCTCCTCGAAATATTTCAACGCCTTTCCTCCCCGAAGGAGTCCAGCCCAAAGGGCTTCTGCCCAATTACCGTTTTTTTGATGATGAACGCTATTTCTTTGCGTTGGAGGATATCGCCAAAGATTTTGCGGTTCCGTTTGAGAGTCTTGCGCAGCCTTTTCTGATCAATGTCCGCGGCGTGATGATGCCGGTGCCTATCGGTTTTGAAGTCTGCGAGGATCTCTGGTGTGAAGATTACCGCCGGGACGGAGAAGCGCAGGACATTACTAAACTGCTAATTGAAAATGGCGCGCAGAGGATCATCAACCTTTCGGCATCACCGTGGACCTATGGAAAAAACAGCGCCCGCGACCGGCGGATTGAATTTCTCAGACGAAATTCAGGAGATTCTTTTGTCCCTTTCTGTTATGTCAACTGCGTTGGCGCGCAGAACAATGGCAAGAATATCTTTGCGTTTGACGGCGGTTCGACAGTGTACAACCGGGAAGGGAAACCAATTGTTCTGGCAGAAAAACCGTATGTGGAGCAGTTACTGATCATTGAAGATGAAGATCTCGCCGCAGAACCAGTACGACGGAAAGAAAAGCCGCGTATTGCCCAGAAATTAGATGCGTTGATCGTAGGAATGAGGCACCTCAAAGATATGGGCGGAAGAGAGGATCATCCCACCATCGTCAACGGCATGAGCGGCGGCCTAGACAGTTCGATCACTTCCGCCCTGGCCGTGCTTGCTTTTGGAAAAGAAAAAGTTATCGGCGTGAATATGCCCTGGCAATACAGCTCTGACGAAACGATCAGTTCCGCAGAACAGACGGCAAACGCTTTGGGGATCAGATATGTGAATGCTCCCATCTTTGAAATCGTTCAGACAATGCTCTCGGCAGCGAACACCGCGGCTTGTGAGACTGGCGCAGAAGAATTAAATGCACTGCAGCGCGGTAATCTTGCCGCTAAAGCGAGGATGGCTGTTCTCTCCAATCTTGCTGCTGCTCACGGAGGAATCTATCTTAACAACGGAAATAAGGATGAAGTGGCGACCGGTTATTTCACGCTTGACGGTGACGGCCGCGGTGCGATTGCGCCGCTGGGCGACGTAACCAAATACGAAGAGTTTGAATTGGCCCGCTATCTCAATGACGTGATTTTCCGGGAAGAGGTCATTCCTTGGAAACTGATCCCGGATGAGCTCTGCCGCTGGGATGGAAAAATTGAACCTTCCGCCGAACTGGAAGCAGGCCAGCATGATCCAATCAAGTTTGGCTATCACTGCGCTTTGATTGATCTGATCTTCGATTATCAGAAGAAGACTGAAGCCACTCTTCTGGGACTATACCGTGATGGAACATTGCATCGACGCCTGGCCGAACGCTTGGACAAGCCGGAAGAATGGGGCGTGGCGATCATGGAACGCTATGGCCTCGAAGAACCAACAATCTTTATTGCCGATCTAAACTGGCTTCTGCCAAAAATAGAAGCAAGCGTGTTCAAAAGGGTGCAAGGACCGCCGAATATTCCCACAAGCAAGACGGCATTTGGCTACGATCTACGCGAGAGTATCCTTCCGCCCGAGGAAGAACACCACCAGATCAGTGAACTGAAAGACGATCTCAGACAAAGAGGAAAATACCAGCCGAAGTAAACATCAATGAAACAAGAAGAAGAAAAAGAACGCTGCCCTTATCTGGCAACGGATATCATTATCAATTATGATGATGGAAAAGATGAAAGAAATTCAGGCATCATCTTAATCGAACGAAAAAATCCACCGCTGGGCTTGGCTCTTCCAGGAGGATTTGCAATTTACGGGCTCTCTTTAGAAGAAAATGCCAGGAAAGAAGCAAGGGAAGAGACCGGATTGGAAGTCATCATTCAAAATCCAGAACATCCACTCTGCGTCCATTCCGCACCAGATCGTGATCCGCGAGCGCACGTGGTCAGTGTAACTTATATCGGAAGCGGCAGCGGCGTGCTTAAAGCGGGAGACGATGCTAAAGCCGCAGGGGTGTATTCAATTAATGATCTGTTGAGGTTATTTGGCAGAAAGAAGTTTGCCTTCGCGGATCATGAACGAGCATTAATCGAGTATGTCAAAACATTGGGGGTTTACAATAGGAGATAATGACCACAATTGAAAATAAAGAAAAGAAACAGGGAACCGCCGGCTTTATCGGCCGCTTCAAGCCGCTGCATCATGGAGCAGCACTTGTCCTGGAAACGCTCTGCCAACAGGCGGAATCTGTCAAAATCGGGATTGGCAGCGCCAATAAATATAATCTCAGAAATCCGTTCACCGCAGAGGAGACAGAAGGGATGATCCGAGCCTATCTTGCCCCGCGCTTCCGCAATTTCCAGATTTATCACATCTCTGATTTTGGCCAGATTCCAAATTATGCCGATGGAGAGAAGTGGAAAGAGCATGTCGTGGAGAAATTGGGCAGTGTAGATTATTTTGTCTCAGGAAATCCACATACCAGCAGCCTCCTGGAGGGGGTGTATGCAATCATTGATCCAAAATATTTAATTCCCGCGGAGAGATACGTCCAGCTTCGGGCAACAGAAGTCCGCGTGGAAATGGCCAAGGGAAGTGAACGCTGGAAGGAAATGGTGCCCCCAGAAGTGGCGAAGTATATTTTAGATCAACGGCTGCAGGAACGATTGCAGCGAGAGTTCGGAAAAGAGATTCTGCTCTCTATCGATGGAAACAATGATTATCGCCATCCCGAAACGATGGACGAAGAGAGAAGACATATACGGGAAAGATAAGAAGAAATCAAGAGAGAAAGATTGAGGGGAATAAAATGACGCTGAATGAAGAACGGTTTATCGCGACGATGATCGGCCTGGCCGTCGGCGACACATTAGGCATGCCCGTTGAAGGCTGGAAACGCGGACAGATCCAAAAGTACGTTGGAAAGATAACAGAACCGATCGCCCCAGTACTCGTGCGGGGGGAGGACGGGAACATAATTACTAAAGATGAATTTGGTCCCCTCAAATACTTCACCAAAGATTTAGCACGCGGACAATATACCGATGATACGATCTTGTCAAAAGCATTGGCTGAGTCGCTTGTGAAGACGGGCAACTTTAATCTTTTTGATATCGCCCAACGACAAGTCGCAGAATATAGCCGGCGGGTGCGTCCCGATGGGACGGTCTTAGGTGGTTTTGGCAGGACAACAACAGCTGCTTTCCAACGGTTGCTTGCCGGCATTTCACCTCTCGAATCAGGAGTGATTGGCGGTCCGGGAAACGCACCGACAATGAAAATGGCACCGCTGGGTTTGTTCATGGCGGCGCATGATGCTGATGGTGAGATGTACGGAAGCGAGTATAGGGAAGGCCTGCGCTGGGCGGAATTAGTGGGAATGATCACGCATCTTGATCCACGCTCCGTAGTTTCGGGAATCGTACAGGCGCATGCCGTGTATGCTCTCATTCAGGGGTGTTCGCGTGCTGATTTTGTGGATTCGCTTGTTGCTGTCTGTTCGAACTACGAGAAACCGGTTAGTAAAGAGCATGTATTATGGAAAAGAGGGTCGCTGAAATCGCGATTAGAATGGATCAGAGAACATCAAGAAGCGACACCAGAAGAAGCGCACCGCGTTCTCGAATCAAACAGCAATGTTTTCTGTTCATATCCCTTCGCTTTGTTTATGTTCCAACGCTATTGGGATTCCCCTTTGGAAGGACTGATCGAAACCGTGAATTGGGGCGGCGATTGTGATACGACGGGATCGCTATACGGAGCATTGGCCGGAGCAAAGCAGGGAATGATCTTCCCAAAAGAATGGATTGATCTCTTGGAAGGAAAAGAAGAGCTGGAATTGCTTGGAAAGAAATTGTATCAAATGAAAGAAATTTGCCGACGAGAGTCATAGACCAATATTTTTATCAAATTTGTTGGTCTTCATCCAATTTGTTTGTCTATTACTCATCAGTAAACGACACTCTGAGGTCAAAATCATTTCGACGTTGACTATAACTCTACCCGGAGTGTTTAAAAAAAATAATTGCGTGAATAAAAATGGACATTAAAGACCTCGAGAATATCCTGATCGTCTATAAGAAGAGTGTTTTTGAGCAATATACCCGTAAGAAAGCAGATCAAAAGACAAACGAGTACGCCAGAAATACCCCCTCGTTAAGAGAGAGTCATGATATTCAACAAAGGGCGATGGCCGCCGTCATTTTGGCGGTAGAGAAGACGGGCATTCCGTATCACAACGTCTATCGTGGCGATCTTACCCCCGAGCTTGTGGACAAAGCCGATCTCGTCATCTCCGTTGGGGGAGACGGGACATTACTCCAGGTTTCCCACTATCTCCGGAATACACCAGTTTTTGGTGTCAATTCTGATCCGAAAAGAAGCGTCGGTTATTTTAGCCTGGCCACGGCTGAGACAATTGGAGAATACCTGGCCAATTTCGAATCAATGAAAATAACGCCGCTGCAGCGACTGCAGGTGGCGATTGATGGAGAAAATCTTCCCTCTCCAGCGCTGAATGAAATTTTAGTAAGTCATGCCGATCCAGCAGAAACAGCGCGTTATCGGTTATTTGTTGATGGAGAGTTGCAGCAACGCAAAGAAACAACAGTCATTAAAAGCAGCGGCCTTCTGGTCTGCACTGCCGCGGGATCAACGGGCTGGATGTATGAAGCAGGAGGCAAGATTATGCCTCTCGGGTCAAAGCGGATGCAGTTTCATGTGCGCGAGCAACGTGGTTCTGGGTTTCATTTTGCGCGTGAAGAGATTGTCCTCGAATCACAGACCAGAGAAGGCAAAGCGTATCTTGATGGCCGGCTCAAATACGATTTTACCGTAGGATCAACGCTTAAAATCAGGAACGGGCCTCCGCTACGCCTCGTCGGCAATCTCCGCGAGAAACAAAGAATGATGAAGAAAAGAATTGATTAGCGATGAAAATTCAGAGGAGTCTTGATGGTTTAGGAATATCTATCCGCAAAACTCGCTCATCTTTTACAAAACCGTACAAGAGATGGGCAGGCGCATCAAAGGAGACGAGATTATCGGAAGTATAGGCGACAGCTAACTCCGGGTGGTTGCGTCGATATTCCTGAACAAAAAGATGGCCATTGCCGGTAGTGGTCATCAGACAATGAATTGGGACGTCAAGATCATTTGTTTTTTGTAAGTCGTAAAGCTGTGAACGTAAAACAAGATCAAATTTACTCTGTTCTTCAGAAGTGAGTCCTTCCAAGTCAACTGAGATTGGTTTCATTTTTTAATTTCAATCAGGGTATAATACCAACTAAACCGATTAATAGTATTTGTTTAGCTTTTCTGGCAGGCCGTGAGTGAGAGCGGGAAAGTAGCGATGTTTCTCGCTTCAGGACAAGCCGTGGCCTGAACATTTTCCGCACAATAATCTTCGGCATAAAGCATTTATCTCACTCACTTCTTGGCCTTGCCATCAGCTAAACAAATACGATTAATATAGTTTATGATTTCTCAATAGAGAATGCTCTTCACGGAGATATTCTTTCGAATGATTTCCAGATAGGTGTTCCACGCGCTTTTTCCCAGATCAAGCATCTTCTGCACGAAGTGAAAAGCAACATTATGCAGGCCATTCTGCGCGGGATTCTCCAGGACAATGGCCGCGCCCAAATTTGCGATATTCTGTTCTTGGACTGTTTTCATCCAGGCAAATGAGAAAGCGTAGGCTTTGGCTTCTTCATCCTGGGGAGGGGAAAGTGTTTCCGTCAAGACGTGGCCAAGCTCGTGGCCGACGGTAAGCATCACCCGAGCCAGCGAATCATTGAGGACAAATATTTCTGAGACACCACCAAACCCTGTCCGGTTGAGAGAAAGACCGATAATTCCCGGATGGGGCGCAATCAGGCGGAATTCTTGTTCGTTAAGAATGCTGATGTTGATGTCTGTGGGAAAAGTCCAGCCAATGATCTTCTCGAATGCTTCTTCGACAAATGGGCGGATTTGCTCAGCCTTGCCGATAAACACGCCCCCTTTGCCGGGACGGATAAAATTATCCGGGACGAAGTGATATTCTACGTGAGCCTGCTGAAAGCAAGCGTATTCTTTTCCCCGATTGTATCCGGTGGGAAAGAAAGACGGTGAGACGGCGTACTGTGCCGAGCCATAGAGGACTGGTGATGCGGTGTGTAGGGATAGATTATAGGAAGGTGTCGATTGGAAAAAAACGCTTGCTGCCGATTCCAGCAGAGAATCAGTGATTGAATATTGTCGAGAAGTATGACGAGAAGTGAGAGAAGATAGAGGAGAGGAAGCGGAGGAAGCGAGATATTCCAGCTGGCTTGCGGAAGAAAAATACAGAGAACCAGATTGAGACATTGCATACATCAGTATTGAATATTGATTTTTGATAATATAAATGTTGATGAAAGAAGTGAGACAGAATTGTCAAAAGAGACGGTGGTGTCTGATTGGAAAAGTGAGTTCTGAAAAGTGAAATTCAAAAGGAAAAAATAATCTGCTAAAGTTTAAAAAGTACGTTCAAAAACCACTTTAAGAAATGGCAAAAGCAGTAGTAAAGAGGGATTATTTTGGTTATCCGATCTTACGAGAAGAAAGGCCGCTGACCTTGGCCCGCATTCCCATACATAGTGACCGATTAGAGGATTCGGTGATCGTCCATCCCCGGTACGTACCCTCGGGCGTTGAGCATGAACTACTGACCACGCGTGTCTATCGACGGGGCAGGTCGCTGGACTTCTTTTTGGATGAGCCAATTGTGGTCGATGGAGAAGAGTACGGCATCCTTAATTTCAAAGGAGTTGGCAGAGATGCGCGGAGAAACTTGGTGATTAATCCCGACAGATGGTATTCCTGGGTGTTTGTGACAACGGGATTGTTCAAGAAAGGATGGAAGCCCCGGGAGCAAGTTGACCCCTATGATCGAATTTGGGGCGCTGTGCGGCCGCAAAAAGCACAGAGAGAATATCCCGCAAAGGTGTTTAAAGAATATGATTTTCGCTATGCGCCGCATATTCAGCTGAACTCCGTGCCCCAAAAAATTGCTGCGCAGATCAGAAAAGTAGAAAAAGCCAAGGAGAGGCACCAATACGTTCAGCTCGTGCGCGCACTGAAGACAAATATCCGAATTGATGATCCGGAGAGAAACGGGGTTATACAACACGTGAAGACACCGTTCTTTTGCCGGGATGCCCCGGAAAGACTTGCTGAGATTGATGCATCCGTGATTAATGCCCAACTTCAGCTGGCCGAACGGGGGAAGATGATTCGGTTGACCGGCTGTATTCCCGATAATCGTTATATTGACGGCTTATTCACCGATGCTGAAAATTATGTCATAGATCGTTTTGAACATTCTTCCAGCGAATATTTAATCAAAGGTATTATTCAGTCATCACAAGACGTGCTTTCCCCGAACTTCCTTAGAGCAGAGGAAGAATATTTTGCTAAAATGGAGACACTAATTGAAGGATCGCCCGCCATCACCCGTGATAACTGGGGAAAAGTCTTAGATACACTTCTGCGAGAAAAGTCCCAGGCAAAATTTCGACAAAGGCAACGCCGAAAAAAACGCTTTAGCCAAAGCCTTAGGCTATGATCTCTCGAACCGTGATCGTGAACTTCAACGTCTTGCCGGCCAGTGGATGATTAAGATCCAGCGTGATTGTCTTTTCGTTGACATCAGTGATCCGCGCGGGGAAACGGGCGCCATTGGGCAAGCTGATCGCAAGCATCATTCCCGCTTCCGGTTCGCGGTCTTTGGGCAGCTGTTCACGCGGAACTTCTTTGAACAGCTGGGGATTATGTTCCCCGTATGCGTCTGCCGCTTTTATCGTAATTTTCTTTTCTTCACCGACGCTCATCCCAACAACCGCCGTGTCGAAGCCTTTAATGAGCTGGCCGGAGCCAACTTCGAATTCTAGTGGTGTGCCTTGCTTTTCTGTACTGTCAAAAATCGTGCCATCTTCTAATGTTCCGACGTAATCAACTTTGATCTTGTCGCCTTTTTTTACCGTTGCTGCTGCCATTGTAAATACCTCACTTTGGATAGATTAAAGAGAAAGAAAATGCCTCTTACTCCATGACCTAAACAAAAAAAAAGATAATACTATTTAAGTTTTTTGGTGGAAAAGACTCTGTAGAAAAAGTCCCCCTGGCCATTGACCGTGGCGAAAACAAGTTGCGTTTAAGGTTGCAGAACCAGTCATTCAATCTCATCGTTTTCGCACCTGTTCCTGTAGATCGCTTCTCACGGTCAATCTTCAGGCCAAGCGGACGACTTTTTCTACTAAGCGGGTAGAAAGCGGACCCGGGGAGACGTTCAGCAAAATTCAAAAAGTGAATCCTGCATTTGAACTCCCGATTTCGACATCGCTCCCTTTTTACAAGAAATGAACGATAATCTCATCCCAATACTAATTCCATTCCAATACATAGTCAATAGGAGTGTCGCGCCCTATCCAGGCTAGGCTACGGGTCCGTGAAGATTCTAAGTGGTTATTTCTTTAAGAATGTTACGAAAAATAGGCACAATCCATTTTGTGAGTGATGGTGAGCCGTCGCTGAAGCCGATTTTAAGAAATTTCAGAGATACTGAAGAAAATCGGACCAGTTTCAGTATTATAGCTATCCTTCAGCGACCATTTGGCTTCACCATCACTCACTTTTCGGATTGTGCCGAAAAATAGTACATATTAAGTCTGTGCTTGGGCAGGTCGGCCTGCCTCGTCTCGCCCAGAAGCAGAGACCGGTTGAACTGAAGAGCTATTCTCAAAGATAAGCGAGACTCTGAATTTCTAGGTCAAAGCCAACGCTCGGCAGGCCATCTTGACCACGCCCGCACAGACTTAACTAAATACATCCAAAATAAGAAAATTTATAAGAGAAACGCTAATTCTAACCGAATGTGGCCTCGTAGCTTAGCAGGTGGAGCGGTCGGCTGTTAATCGCCGAAGAGAAACCGACAGGTCGCCAGTTCGAGAGGAGCTGCGTTCATTCCCTGATGCGCAGATTCACGAAATTCTGGCCGAGGCCGCTTTTTTATACTCATGGACATCCGCAATCTCACGGCAACTTCCGGTACAATTACCCTTAACGGCTGGGTGCATGATCTCCGAGATATGGGCGGACTAAAATTTCTTCTCCTACGGGATTCTACGGGGATCATCCAGATTACGATTGTCAAGAAAGACGTGCCGGAGAAACTGCTGGGAACAATCAAAGGATTGACTGCAGAGTCAGTCATCTCCGTTACCGGCAAGGTGCAGGCAAATACAAAAGTGAAGAGCGGAGTGGAAATCATTCCTACCACAATCACGCTTCTTGCCCTTGCCAAACCAGAACTTCCGATCTCTGTCACTGAGAAAGCGATCACGACCGGCCAGGCCAAGCGCTTGGATTGGCGCTGTCTTGACTTACGAAAATTAAAGCATCAGGCGATCTTTCGCATCCAATCTGCCTTGCTGGAGGGGATGACAACGTACCTCTTAGGCAATGGATTTACCCAGGTATTTACACCCTGCATCCTGGGCGTGGCATCTGAATCTGGTTCCGAAGTGTTTCCATTAATTTATTTTGATCGGGAAGCCTTCTTGCGCCAGGACCCGCAGCTTCATCGCCAGCTGACGATTGCGGGCGGGATCACCAAGATTTTTGATATCGGCCCGGCCTGGCGCGCAGAACTATCTCACACCAATAAGCATCTTTGTGAACACCGCGTCTGCGCTGTTGAGGCAGCGTTCATTAAAGACGAATATGATACCATGCGTTTGGAAGAACAGTTGATCATCGCCGCTCTTACCAACGTGAAGAAGAAATGTGCCCAGGATTTAGAGTTGTTAGAAGTGAAACTGACGATTCCCAAAGCACCTTTTCCCGTATTGCAGTTCCCGGAGATCTATGACATCGTGCGTACACGGGGAAAGAAGATCGAAGAGGGAGAGGATCTTGATGCTGAAGCTGATGCTCTCGTTTGGGAACACGTCCGGGAAAAGTTAAAAACTGAATTTTATTTTGTCAATCGTTTTCCTTCCCGAATCAAGCCGTTTTATGTGATGAAAAATGATGCCGACCCGCGCTGGGCGCGTTCTGTGGACTTAAATTTCAAGGGGATGGAATTAAGTTCCGGCGGGCAGCGTGAGCACCGCTACGAGAAACTGATGGAGAACGTGAAGAACAAAGGAATGAACGCCTCTGAAGTGGAATGGTTTACCCAATTCTTCCAGTACGGCGTGCCGCCGCATGGCGGTTTTGCCATCGGCATTGAACGGCTGACGATGAGTCTGCTGAATATTGAAAATGTGCGCGATTGCGTGTTATTCCCCCGGGATCCGGAGAGATTGGTGCCATGAGTCCCGCCGCCACAAAGCCTGCTGCTGTCAAGATCACGCCCGCGCTCACCATGGAGATTGCCAAAGCATCAAAACTGCAGCTGACCGACCTAGAAGTAAAGAAGTTCACCCGCGATCTGCAGGAGATTCTCAACGCGTTTTCTGTCCTGGACACGCTGGATGTGCAAGGCGTAAAGCCATCGTTCCAGCCGGTTCAACATTTAGATGTGCTGCGCGAGGACAAGGTAAGGGCATCACTCTCTCAAGAACAAGCATTATCATTGACGAAACAAAAAGAGAATGGATTTTTTATCGGCCCGCGGACGATAGATTAAATAAAAATGACTGAAATTCCAGATCAAGATCAGATTCCCGAAATTTCAGCGCGTGATTATTCTGTTCAGGATTATCTGAAGAAAGTAAAGGCGGGAAAAATAGATGTTGTGATGTACGTTCAGAAAGCGCTGGAAAAAGCGCGAGAATATGATCAAAAGTATCATTTCTTTACGACGATCTGCGCTGAACGGGCGCTGCAACAGGCGAAAGAAATCCAACTAAAAGTAAAACATCAGACGGCAGGACGTTTGGCCGGCTTGCTGATCAGCGTCAAAGATAACATCTGTGTGAAAGGAGTGGAGAGCACAGCTGGCTCACGCATCCTCAAAGGATATACGCCGCTCTTCAATGCGACGGCGATCGAACGCTTGGAAAAAGAAGACGCAATAATCATCGGAAAGACAACACAGGATGCGTTCGGCTTCGGAAGTTTTAATATCAACGTAGGATTGGGAAATGCTGTTCCCCTCAACCCGCTGGATATCCGAAGAACGACGGGCGGAAGCAGCGGCGGAGCCGCAGGAATGACCGCAGCGGCCGATTTTGTTCATGTTGCTCTTGCGGAAAGCACGGGAGGAAGTGTTGAAGCGCCAGCATCTTTTTGCGGTGTCGTCGGATTCTGCCCGACGTACGGAAAGATCAGCAGGTATGGCTTGATTTCCTATGCCGATTCGCTGGATAAGATCGGGATCATGAGCAAGAACGTGGAAGATGTCGTGCCTGTATTAGAAATCATCTCTGGTTTCGATGAAATGGATGGGACAGCACTGGCCGATGAAAGCGAACACAACGCAAAAAAGACAAAAAGAACGATTCGTAAAATTGGGGTACTGAATAGCAGTTTTGACAAAAATGTGTCTCCCGCGATCCAATCAGCACTGCGAGAGATACAGGAAAAGCTGCAGGAGAAAGGATGCAGCGTCGAAGAGGTTTCCCTACCGATCACCTCCAAGTACGGGATAGCGGCGTATTATATCTTATCGACGGCAGAAGCATCAACGAACCTGGCGCGGTTTTGCGGCCTGCGTTATGGCCAGGAAGCAAGCGTGAAAGGGAAATCATTTTCGGAATATTTTACGGAAATCCGCAGTCAGAATTTTAATGAAGAGAGCAAGCGCCGGATCATTCTGGGAACGTTCACGCGGATGGCGGGTTATCGTGATGCCTATTATCTGAAAGCAGCAAAGGCACGGTCGAAAATAATTGCCGAGTACAAGAAATTATTTGAAACCTATGACCTGTTGATTTCGCCGACGATGCCATTGGTTGCGCCGACGTTTGCCGAGATTGGAAAACTGACGCCGCTGCAGCATTATCTGATGGACATCCTGACTGTCGGGCCAAACCTGGCGGGGATCCCCCACGCGAGTATTCCCATTGGCTTCTCTGAAGACATGCCCATCGGACTGATGGTGATGGCTGATCAGCGTGAAGAAGAGAAATTATTGCAGTTTCTGGCGCTGGTAGAAGAAGCAGTACAAAAAAGAAATGAGCGAGCATGAAAACGAAGATGACCACAAACAGGGCCCCAATAAATTCATTCACGACCGATGTTGTCATCGGCCTGGAGATCCACGCGGAATTAAAGACGAAGACAAAACTCTTCTGTGGCTGCGCGCGGACGGGAAGCGCTGTTCCCAACACGCGGACATGCCCGATCTGTCTAGGACATCCCGGATCGCGGCCGATGCTGAACAAGAAAGCTGTTGATTTGGCGATCAAGATTGCTACAACTTTAAACTGCCGGATTTCTCCGACGCTCTTCTTTTCCCGAAAAGCCTATTTTTACCCGGACATGAGCAAGAATTTCCAGATCACCCAGTTTGAAGAGCCGCTCGGCTCCGGCGGGAAAATAAAATTGAGATCCGGAAAAGTTATTCCGCTGGAACGGATCCATCTGGAAGAAGACCCGGCTTCGATTACCTATCCGCAAGGGATGTCCGCATCAGCATTCTCTTATCTGGATTATAATCGGGCGGGAAATCCGTTGGTCGAGATCGTCACCAAGCCAGAATTATCTTCCCCAGCAGAAGCGCGTGAATTCCTGACTCAATTGGCAAGTATTTTAACTTATCTTGGCGTATTTGATGTCAATGAATGCGTGATGAAAGCAGACGCAAATGTTTCCGTGAAAGAGAGCGGTTATACACGAGTGGAGGTCAAGAATATCAGCGGATTTAAAGAGGTGGAAAGCGCGCTCACCTACGAAATTACCAGACAGCGGGCATTGTTACGGAGAGGATTGGCCGTCAAGCGTGAAACAAGAGGATGGAACGACGCCAGCAAGACGACCATCTCTCAACGGAGCAAGGAAGGGGAGGCTGATTATGGATACATCACCGAGCCGGACTTATCGTTGATCTCTGTATCGGACGAGATGATTGCGGTCCTGAAAAAAGAGATCCCGGAACTAGCCCAGCAAAAAGTACAGAGATATTTCCAGGAATTCGGGCTGGATGCGGGAGATGCCGAGGTCATGGCCATGGAGTTAGAGTTAGCGGAGTTATTTGAACGCGTCGCCCGCGAGATCAATCCGCAGTTGGCGGCGCGCTGGCTGCGGCGGGAGCTGCTGCGCGTGTTGAACTATCATAAAAAAACATTAAAAGAAATTGAGTTTGATGAAACAGAGCTGATTGAATTGCTTGTGTTGGTAGAACAGAAAGCGATTTCTGAAACGACAGCGCAGAAATTGATGGAAAAGCTGATGGAAGGGCGCTTTTCGCCGCGGGAGTATGTCCGACAGGAAGGATTATTACAGATAACTTCGGAAGGAATGATTAGAGAAGTTTGTAAACGAGTAATTGCAGCAAATAAAAAAGCAGTTGCAGATTACGTTTCGGGAAATGAGAAAGCATTTCAATTTCTGGTCGGTCAGGTGATGAGAGAGACGAAAGGGAAGGCTGAGCCGGGAGTGGTGAATAAGGTATTGAGATGGGTTTTGGGGAAATGAGAGACTTAATCGATGGATTATTGAAACTAATAGCAAATCTCCTTAATAATGGAACAATTGGGAGATTTGCTAGAATAGTAAATTGCATGGCATAATGTTCCATTATTTTTGCAATTTACTATAAACTATCGATCTTTTCCCAAATAATTCTCAATACGTCTGACCTTACGGCTCGCTCTTTCAAATACTTCTTCTCTAGTAAGAGTATTAGTGTTAAGTATATAATCAAAAACCTGATGATCACGAAGAATATCAAAACCATACAACCTCTGAAAGAGTTTTCGTGTTTCTTCATCTTTCATCGAAACAAGAGCTAGTGATTGATCATAAGTAAGAACACTTCGAGCGGCAACACGACGTGCTCTTATCTCTAAGTCTGTTTCAAGATATAGTTTAATTCCTTTCTCCGTCAACCACGGAAGACTCCAACTATCAATGATAATATTTCCTTTTTCAACTTCTTGTAGAAGAATTCTATCGGAGATTACGTCTAACGGTTCCGCTTGATGTAATCGGCTTTTGAAAAGAATAACCCCCTCTTCACTTTCCCAAAAACCAGTGTTATATCTTGTTCTGCTTAGATCCACTTTTTTTTGCTCGTAGAGATCGCGCAAGATCCCAGAGGGATGAAGAACCCTAAGATTATATTTTGCTCCGAGTGCATTGGCAAGAGTTGATTTCCCCGATCCGGAGAAACCAAAAATAATAATTACGTCATCCACCATAGGTTCACCTCTTAGGACGATATTTCTCTTCAATCTCCAGCGCCCGCTTGGAGAAAAATTGCTTAGCGATTAAGTCGCGAAAAGTAAGCCCGTGGAGAGTCAGCTGCTGAATATCGCCATTCTCTTCTGCAAGGCTAAGTTCAAGTAATTCAGTATGAAGCCGTTTAAACGCCTCTTCAAAATTAACTCCAAAGCGCTCCCGGAAATCACGTTTATCAAGGCGTTCAATTCTTCCAATGGCATATTGCCTCATTCGTTCATCTCGATCTAAGAAAAACCCACTCTGAACTGAGTTTCCACCACGGTTGATATTAGCAATGTAATCAACAATTGCTTTCCTGCTATTCAGCGGATCGTACGTGTTGCGATAATGAAGATTTTGAGCGTAGCTTCTGACACCCGCCCCCAAACCGAGAAGACTCATCCCCTCAAAGACATAATCTTCTTGAAGGAAGCTCCCCTTTCCCGGGATGACATAACGATTATGACAATCCTGCACATAACCAGCAGCCAGAAATAATTCTCGACCGAGTTCATAACAGCGATAGATGTCCTGATCAGCCATAAGTGTCGAGGGTACTTTCTTCCCTAAGCCCGTCTGAGGCATTAATCCGAGAGCGTATAATTCAACCGTTTCTGGCCGCAGTTCTAATGCTGTTTTTACAGACTGTTCAAAACTAGCAAACGTTTGTCCTTCGATGCCGATCATAAGGTCAATGACAATATTAGGAATATTGAGTTCACGGAGGATGGTGATAGCTTGTATGGAAGCGGCAGAAAGGTTATGCCTTTTTGAAAGCGCAATCTCAGTGTTATCAAATGATTGCACGCCTAAGCTAACTCGGTTTATACCTAATTTTTGATATGCACTAAACTTCTCTTGATCAATAGACTCGGGGGTAGCCTCAATACTCACTTCTTCGCACGTAAGCAAAATCTGCGGATTAATCTCTCGTAGAGCGGTGATTATTTTTTCTAATTCAGATGGCTCAAGCAACGAGGGTGTGCCTCCACCAAAATGCAACGTTTTAACCTGTTTATGTCGGAGAAGATCACGATAAAGTTTCGTTTCTGTTAGAATGGCACCAACATAGTCGGTGCGGAGATTGGAAGAGTCAATCATCTTTAGATAGCCACAAAATGAGCAAATTTGTTTGCAGAACGGAATGTGAACATAGATGTTAATATCATCAGTGAACTGCGCTTCTTTGAGATTAAAATTATCTAAAGGAGTGTACATCCGCGGCGTGGGGTAGAGGTATACTTCCGGTTGAAAAGTGAATTTCTCTAGTTGTTGTTGCAATGTTTCCATTGCTCCCTAATATAAAGAGAACTATAACTATTCTTTCTACCCCAAAAAGAGGTAGTTTAATAAAGAAGGCCCTCTCCCACCATTAAATGCCGGAAAAAACATTGGAAGAAATCGGTCTTTCTCGAAGAGAGAGCATCTGTTATACCTCACTCTTAGAATTAGGATCCTCAAAAGTGGGGGAAATCATCAAGAAAACGGACATCCCTTCCTCGAAGATTTATGAAATTCTGGATAAATTGATCAAACGAGGATTTGTCTCGTACGTGATTAAGAACAATGTTAAATATTATCAAGCAACCGATCCTACTTGCCTTCTCCAGCATATCGAGGAGAGGAGGAAAAAGGTAGAGAAGATATTGCCGGGATTATTACTAAGACAAAAGTTAGCGACAAAACAAAGTGTTGGTCTCTACGAAGGACAGCAGGCAATCTTTTCTCTCTTTACAACACTGATCTCTGATGCGAAACCGAAGGAACAATATCTCGTCTTCTCCATCAATGAAGAGAATAAGAATCAGCAGGCCGATCTCTTCTTTAAAAATTTGGCAGTACGAAGAAAAGAAAAGAAGTTAGATGTACGCTTGTTAAAAAACAAAAGATTTTACACTCCAGAAAAGCACAGTAAAGTGAAAGTACGATACACCCATTTCAATCTCCCTCAGGGGATTACAATTTTCAGAGATATGGTTATTCTTTTGTCATGGAAAGAATCTCCTTTGGGGATAAAGATAGAGAGCGAGGTATTTGCCGGCCAGCTGAGAGAGTTCTTTTCTGACTTATGGAAGACGGCGACGCTTTAATAGGGTAGAGATTAATTCACAGGCACAATCCACAATAACCTTTTTATATTCCTCACCTATTCTATCCTCAAAATGACCACAAAATATCTCACCATTCAAGAAGCGATGGACAAAGGATCAGGAGCAGTAGCGCTCCACGGCTGGGTGCACCGCGAGCGCGGTAGCAACAAGCTGAAATTTATCGTTTTGCGCGACTCGACAAATACGATCCAATGTGTTTTTGAGAGAAAAAACTTTGAAAAAAAATGGGATGAGATCGATAAGCTGCAGTTAGAAGCATCACTAGAAGTAGAAGGAACGATCAAAAAGGATGAACGCGCTCCGACCGGGTATGAAGTGCAGGTAAGCAGTTTTAACATCGTTGGATTGAGTGAAAATTTTCCTATTGCCAAAGACCAATCTAAAGAATTTCTGGCAGATAACCGCCACCTCTGGCTGCGCAGCCGCAAAATGACGACTGTCTTAAAGGTCCGCAGCACCATTTTCGGCGCGATCCACGACTATTTCCGGGGACAGGGATTTTATGAATATCAATCACCGATCTTTCAGGCGGTGCAATGCGAAGGCGGCAGTGAATTGTTTGAAGTCAAGTATTTTGATAAGAAAGAAGTCTTTCTCGCCCAGACCTGGCAGCTGTACGCCGAACCGGCAATTTTTGCGCTGGAAAAGATCTATACGATCGCCCCCAGTTTCCGCGCAGAAAAGAGCAAGACTTCACGACATCTGACTGAATACTGGCACGCTGAGATGGAAATGGCTTGGAGTACATTTGAGGATATCCAACGACATGGTGAAGGGTTGATCAAGCATATTGTGAAATGCGTGCTGGAGAAAAATCGGGAAGAACTGAAGATTCTCGAACGGGATACCGCAAAATTAGAACCGACACTGCAGAAGCCGTTTGTACGGATGACTTATACCCAGGCGCTAGAACTCCTGAAGAAGAAATGTAAAATGGATGTAGAGTGGGGTAAAGACCTGCGGACGATTGAAGAAGAGAAATTGACAGAATTATACGACGTGCCGATCATCGTCACCCATTATCCAAAGAAAGTAAAAGCATTCTACATGATGGAGGATCCGAAAAATAGCGACGTTGTGCAGGGATGTGATTTTCTTGCGCCGGAGAGGAATGGAGAGGTCATCGGAGGATCACAGCGGGAGCATAATCTGGAAGAAATTAAGAAACGCCTCGTGCAGCAGGGAGAAAATCCGCTGAATTACGAATTCTATCTGGACACGCGGCGTTATGGCAGCGTTCCCCACGGCGGATTTGGCATGGGCGTGGAACGGATCGTCAAGTGGATCTGCGGGCTGGAGACAATTAAAGATGCAATTCCTTTTCCGAGGACAGTGGAACGATATAAACCGTAAGTGATGTGAAATAATTTTCTGGGACTACGGAACGATGTTTTAATAAACTTGAATCATTTAGTTTTATTTATGAACAGACCAATTACAACTTTATTCATGCTCACTTCGGTTGATGGCAAAATTTCATCTGGAAGCACTGATAAATTAGATGTCGACAAAGATTTTTCTAGAATAAGAGGAATCAAAGAGGGCTTGAAACAATACTATGAAATTGAACAAACCACGGATTTACATTCTTTGAATTCCGGCATGGTTTTAGCAAAAGTTGGGGCAAATAAACCTCAAAAAAATCGAGTAAAATTGCCAGTCAGTTTTCTGATTATTGATAACAAGCCACATTTGAACAAAACAGGCGTAGATAATTTTCTGAAAAAGAGCAAAAAGTTATACATTATCACAACAAACAAAAACCATCCTGCTTTTTTGCGAAAAAATGCGGATAATCTGGAAATTATCTACTACAAGAAAAAAATTGATTTTGTTAATTTGTTCAGAAAACTGAAACAGGCTTATGGCATTGAACGAGTAACCATCCAAACTGGAGGAACTCTCAATTCGATTTTTTTGAGGAATAAATTAATTGATAAGATTTCTATTGTTGTTGCCCCGACTTTAATCGGTGGCAAAGATACGCCCTCTTTGATTGACGGAAAATCTTTATCTTCTATCCCAGAACTTAGCAACATAAAAGCATTGAAATTAACCGAAGTGAAAAAACTAAATGATTCTTATCTGCATTTGAAGTATGATGTTATCAATGATACCAAGATTGATTAACGCCCCAGAAAATTACCCAAGCCACGCTGCGCTCTCACTCCACTTCGTTTCGTTCTGGTCAGATAACAATGGCCCTAACGTTGAAAAGACGAAGTGTCTTATTTTTGCATTTCTCTCGATTTTTCAAATAAGACTAAGAACAATTTTCTCACAAATGCGGGATCATCCAGACTTTTCTCAGCGAAGAGACGGATCTTCTCTTGAATTACCGCTTCTTCCCGGATAGGATCAAAAACGACAAGATGTTGTTCTTTCTTATACAAGCCGATTTTCTGACTACAGTTCATCCTTTTGATCAGCAATTCGACTAATTGGCGGTCAAGGTCATCGATCTCTTTTCGATATTCTTCAAGTGTCATCTTTTACAACCCTGCTGCAGCTCAACCCATCGCCGATATTGATGATTTCAGTCTTTAATTGCGGATGATCACAAATTTCCTCTTTGAAGTCCCGGCAATCCTCTTTGGTAATATTATCCGCCATGATATAACCACCGTCTTTGATCAAAGTCAGACAATCATCTAAGATGGCCTGATATTGCTTCTTGGCAAAATCAATAAAGATGAGATCAAAAGAAGATGAATGATACTTCATGCTCGCTAAAGAAGAGAGCAAAGCAACACCTTCTCCGAAGAGACAATGATGTTTAATCTTAAATTGAGCGAAATTTCGTTCTGCTTCTTTCATCTCTTTTTCGTTTTTATCGATCGTCGTGAGATGTCCGCCGGCAGAGCCAAGAATGATCCCGCTATAGCCAACCGCTGTGCCGATTTCCAGAATCTGTTTTGGCCTATGCTGTTCAATGAACGAGAGCAGCCAACGGCCTTTCTCGGCACCGATGATTGGAATACCACGCTTTCTGCTCTCTCGTTCTAGTTGTCCAAGCTGGTCGATGAGATCCATCAGCAGAAGAAAACCGGAATTCTATAAAAAATGTTTCATTAAAATGTCTGAAAAAACCAAGAAAAAAAAAGAAAAAAACAAAAAGGCTTAGCGCCGTTTCTTCATCGACACGACTGCCCAAGCAACAAGCGCCAGCAGGACAAGACCAACGACAACCCAGACAGCTGTTGATGAACTGCTCGGTTCAGAGACTTCTTCGGGAGCGGAAGGTTCAGTCACGTCTGTCGGCTGTTCTGCCGGAGCAGCTGTGCCCGCTGCTGCTGGTACTGGAGCGGCTCCTTCTTTCTGTCCGATGACAAAGTAGCTAAATCCGAGTGTTTCTGCAGTGAAATGGACGTATGTTCCATCGTCTTGACCGGCAGTTGTCGTCAGTTCAGCCCATTGCCCATCTTTGAAGTGGTGCATGGCGACTTGGCTGGCTGCCAAATTATTGTCGGCAAGCCATTTCTTCTCGACTTTGAAACTGATCACGGCCGGGCCGCTGAGCGCTTTTTCGACGTTAGTCTCAGTTATTTGCAGTGTTTTGTATGCTTTCTGGGCAAAGGCTTCCACCGTGGAAGGCAGACTGTCTACTTTCTTGACGGACAAGGTCGCGCCGTACGTTGTCTTTTGGACGACAAATTCAATCGAAGTGACACCCAAGACACCATTCTTCACGGCGACGGTTGCTTTCTCGCCGGCAAGGATGGATGACCAGGTTTTCTTCTCAAGTTGGCCTTGGACACTGCTGGATGTTCCGCCGCCGGAACCGCCGGAACCGCCGCCAGAACCAGCGGTAGACACAGTATAACTGCCAGTAGCACTTGCAGAGTTTCGAGCATAATCTATTGCAGTACAGGAACTAGTTGTAAAAGAGCCGGCTGCACTAGAACTTGGTGCAGTACCTGTGAATGTTTTTGTCTGAACACCACTTACAGTATCGGTCGCCGTACAGGTACACAAGATAGTGTCTCCCACTGCTGGAGAAGCAGGAGAACAGCTTACAGAAACACTTGGACCATTATTATCAATGATAAACCAACCCGTAGTTGTGTTCTCATTTCCGGCAGTGTCATTGACATAAACGGTGAAGCTATAATTTCCATCGTCTTTGGTGTAATTACTTTGGTTGAAACTGAGGTTCCAGACTTCTGCTTTCGCACTAAAACTATAAGGATCTGCAGTAAGGTTGAAGTATCCATAAGTTAGGTTCTGAATCTCAATTGTGACCCTATCAATTGCGGTACCAGAAGGATCACCGCCGGCGGTGATATTTGTGGCAGTTATCTGTAAACTCACATTATTTCCAGAGGTAGTGAAGTTGTAGAAAGAAGTATTAGTTGCGTTAACTACCGGCGCAGGAGGGTAAGTATTATCTACTACCAATAAATACCCTCGAGTGATTCCGGTGTGGGTTCCAGGGATTTTCAACACCGTCAAGTTATTGAGTTCAGCATTATCACTGGCATTTACGGAAACGATTTGGGTGAGATTATAATAACCATCGTTTATATTTAAATTGGAATCGTTTGTATCGATTGTGCCACCCAGATCTAATCCTGGGTTAGCACGGTCAGTAGCATTACTTAAAGAAGTGTTCCGAGTAATAAGAGTATCTACTACCGATATATTCATCATCACATCCTGCCTGCTCACGTTAGAAGCGTTAGCAAGAGATATCGTTGCATTGGTAATATTTCCGCCAGCGTCAGAGATGGCGGCAGCACTAAGATTAAAGATTAAAGACCTACTGATGTTTTGGCTGGAAACCGGGCTGACCAAAGAGGCATTGCTAACGGCTGTACTCACAGTCAAAGCCCAGACCAGAATCGCGAATAAACTTAACACTAAAACGATTGATAAAATTGTTATAACTTTCTTTGAGTTCATATTCGCCAACCTCTTTTTTGAATCGAATTACTTGGAATTATGTCCTAAAACAATTTAGTAGTTTATAATTGTTTGGTTTCACCGTAAAGGAGAAACATTTTGAAGTTGGAAGCAAAGTGTCCCAGACGAGTATTGTTTATGACGTGACATTCTTCCTCGCTAAAAAGGAAGAAGTACAAGATTGATTACGGCGAATTATAACGAAGGAACAAAGTAATTGATAAAATTTGTTTGTTCCTTCGAATATAATAGCGGAGATGATATTAATTACTTACATCCGCTATTATAGGTCCTTATTTAGCGTCATTAAAAAAGAATATTAAACAACATCAAAATGGGACACTTCGGAAGATGGGGAAATGTCGAAGGGAACAGAAACTGAAGAAAATAAAAAATCCCAATCACAGCATCGAGTCACTTCGTTCTCTTCCACAGGAAGGCTCCGAACGATAGTGAGGTTGGTGACTCCCACAGCAAAGCAACGACTTTGCTGGGGCACCAGTGAAATCGTTGTTTCTCTGTGTGTACCTTACGGTAAGAGCGGGGGGGGTATTTTTTAATCTTTCCTGGTAACAGAGCTAATGATTTAATGTCGCAGTAAGCTGCGGGGTACAAGAAATGAAACCGCGAGTTCATTTCTGTACAGAAAGCTTAGGCTTTCTTGTATCAGACCCAGGAAAGAAATGAACCGAGGAGAACTATTATTGTTCGGAACAAAAAAAAATAATCATTTGACTGATAGAATACGGTATTCTGAAAGAAAAAAGTTGGTTGGTTGGTTAGTTGGGTTCATAATTCAGCAAGTTTCATTTCCCCAGAAGAATCTTCATCAGTCAAATGTGGACACTGCCAAAAATAGTAGTAAAGAGAAAAAAAGAAAAAAATCCAGATTCTTTCTTCCAGCCTATCTGCGCTTCTTCATCGACATCACTGCCCAAGCAACAAGCGCCAGCAGGACAAGACCAACGACAACCCAGACAGCTGTTGATGAACTGCTCGGTTCAGAGACTTCTTCGGGAGCGGAAGGTT